>LUMP01000264.1_pt1 | contig 20461 bp, 14 predicted proteins | sample 729641 | NCBI WGS metagenome assembly LUMP01 (sample SAMN03860260, study PRJNA289734) | marine metagenome | biome: seawater column; feature: ocean; material: water; isolation source: Red Sea water column Station 12 - depth 47m | place: Saudi Arabia: Red Sea | collected 2011-10-15 | depth 47 m | reverse complement strand
TTATTATACCGCCTATAAAAACATACTGTCTTCTTCTTCCCCATTTAGATTTGGTATTGTCAGAAATAAACCCCATTAATGGATCAGTAACTGCATCAAAAACTCTGGGAGCCAATTGAATTATCCCCCAAAGTAAAGCTGCAAATCCTAAGTCTTGTACTAAAACAATTATAAAAACACCTAAAGCTGCAGGAAACATTTGATTAGCAAGCATTCCTATGCCGAAGGCTATCTTTTGTACTGTTGAAACACTTGATTTTTTATTCATATTATCCATCAATCTTAATAGTTTGTATAGCTCTTGGACTAATTGAAATTCTTTGATCCGTTAATTTTGAGTTTTTTTCAAAAAGCTGGAATGACTTGTTAGAGTTACTTTCATTAAAAATTACTAATACCTTTGATCCATCTTCATTAATAGCGGCTGTAACCATTAATTCAGGATCTGTTTTTTCAACCTCTATAATTTCAGCACCAGGTCTAATGAACTTACTAAAGTGACTCATAACATAATACAACGGAGTATAGTAAACTTCATCATTTTCTGTATCTACAATTATGGGAGCAATACACCAATTACTTACCCAATTTGGTCCACCTTGTTTATCTAAAACCATATTCCAATCAACCCATCCATCAACCCAATTATTTAAACAGCCAATAATATCTCTAGCATACCTGTTAAATGGAGAATATTTTGGATGAAGATATTTTTTTGCTTCCTCTCTCCATGTATATCCCCAGTCCGTAGCTTCTTTTTTATAATACCACTGATCATCTTTCCAAACTGGAACTTCTGCATCAATACATGCTTCAGTTTGAATCAAATATTTATTTGGAGCTGCATTGTGTGCGTATTGTAGCTTTTCTGGATAAACCTCATATGTACTATCATACCAATGAATTGCAGTTCCATCAAAGTATTTAGATGATTCTTCATTTTCAAACATTGAATCAACCCAGTTTTCAATATCATCTCTGTTTTGATCATATCCAAGTATGATTTTATCACCTTTTCCATCTTTTTCTAATTGAGGGCCTAGATAATTTTTTACAAAATCTGTCATCTCTTCAGGTGTAAAATGCATACTTTCCCATGAACCATTATTTCCATGGGGTTCATTTTCAACAGTAAACCCCCATATATCTATTCCATATTCTTTGTAAGCATCAATATATTTTGAAAAAAATAATGCCCATGTTGGATAATATTTTTTTAGAAGTTTGCCAGCACGCCAATCATTATTATCTTTCATCCATGGAGAAGCAGTCCAAGGAGATGCAAAAATTTTAAATCCATCTTCTGATATATTTATAGCATCTTTAATCATTGGAATAAGATCATTAATATCCTCTTCTACTGAAAAATAATCTAGATTAATATCATCTTCAACTGGTGAGTATGAATAGTTGTTTAACGAAAAATCACATGAGTTCATATGAGTTCTGGTTAAAGAGTAGTTAGCACCTTCTTTGGAAAAGTATGCCTTTAATACTTCATCACGTTTTTCTTTACTTAATTTATTTAAGTTATAAGCCGATGATTCAGTAAAAGCACCACCAAAACCTGTGATTTTTTGAAATTTAACATCCTTGTTAATTGTGATTTTAGAAAACACAGATTCATTATGATTAAATTCACTTAATTCTGTGAGGTTATTACCACTTTCAGATGTCTCATAAACAGTAATATTATTATTTGTACATGATGAAATCATAATAATTATAATTAAAATTTTAAGTTGCTTTTTTATTAAAATCATGATCTATTTTTTAAAAAGTTCTTTAATAACTTCAAATGTTTTTTTCTTATTTCTTTCTATATCAACAATTCCCCAAAACTCTTCATTTGCTGTGCCATCATACGGAACACCAGAACTGTTAGGTGCCCAACCACCCACATCTTGTGTTTTTGGATTTCCTGCTTTCCATAATCCATCAACAAATTGAAATATTAATATTCCAGCCACTTTATCTCGGATTTTAAATACATTATTGATTATGGTTTTATTAGCAGCAGCTTGTGCTTCTTCATTAATTCCTTTTTTAAAATCTTTAAAATCTTTCGTCATGTAACTATCACTTCCTGCTTCTGAAAAATATATTGGAAGGTTACTAACCTTTTCCCATTCACTAATAAAAGAACTTGGATCATCCCATCGGTATATGTTTATTCCCCATATATCAATATTACTACCTATTTTTCTAGCTTTGTCATCAGGAATTTCGCCGTGTGCAGTTGAAACAGGGTGATTTTGGTCGATTTTTTTAATTTCATTAGCAGCTGAGTTCATTGAATTGTACCAGTTATCAATATTTCCATTGAACCACTCAGGGTGATAATTATATTCGTTACCTAATTCCCATAAAAGAATGGCATTATGATTTTTATATTTTTTGACATATTCTAAGTAGGTATTATTTAAAATATCATAATACCCATTTTGATTGTATCCAAAACTTATAATAACTTTTATACCAGCCTTATCTATTTTGTCAAGAATTTTTACTTCATCAATTGGTGAATAAACTCTTATAGTATTTATTCCAGCCTCTTTCATTAATGATAAATCTTTATCAATCATTTCAAAATTTCTTTTAGTCTCACCAATTGGTACAGGGTCATAGCATATTCCTTTTATAAAATATTCTGTACCATTAACGTTAAGTTTACTATTCTGAATAAAAACCCTATTATATTCATATTTTGAATGGATAGCACTAATAAATATTGATATGTAAATAATAAGTTTTATCATTTATTCCTTCTATTTGGTGTTAAGACATCAATCATCATATTTTTTCTTTCTCCAGAATAAGTTTTCAAAACATCAATGTTATTTCTTCCAATTCCTTTCAATAATCCATTATCAACATTTTTCCACATTACATACTTTGCTTTTCCCTCAACAGTAAATAAACCAAAATGATTTTCCGATCCATTTGGATTATTATAATCTTTCCAAGGTTCATCAAAAGCTGAAAAATAAAATATTGAAATATTATTTTTCTTTCCATATTCCATCATGTTATTAAAGTATAAATATTGCTTATACTCATCTGCCGCTCGAGTTCCATTTTGACCATAATAATCAGATGATATTGATGCCCATCCTGTTTCACCAATGTGAATAGGTTTATTAATACCAATACTTTTAATATAGTTTTTAACAGACTCAAATTGCTTTATAGCGTAATTGCTAGATCTTAACATTGCATTTTTAATTCGATTATCATTTGAAGTTTTTTCATCAACCATAACACCTGTCCAAAAGCTTGGATTGTAGTATGTATCATGAAAAGGGTAGGTGTGAACTGAAATGTAATCAACTACATTAATTAATTCATTTAGTTCTTTTTTATGATAAGATTTATCTCCACCTCCCCATGAAGCAAAGTTATCAGAGCTAGTAATCCAAATATCCTTATTAAGTTTATTTTCAGATTTAAGTTCTTGCAGAAATTTTACCCATTTTAGAATAATTTTAGGTTCAACGAAATAAGATGACGCCCAATGAACCATAGCTTCATTTCCAACAGCTAAAATTTTTACAATTTCTGGATATTTGTTGGCTAATCTAACAGCTTCATTAACTTCTAATGTATTTTTTTGTAAGTCTTCCTGAGTATGATCAGGGTTTGATGTCCATGCATCCTTACAGTCTATCCATATGCCTAACATGACATACATTTCAAAATCTTTATTCTCTATTTTTAATTCATCAATAGCTTTCAAAAGGTTTGATGCATGGGCAAAATGGACATTATAAGTTCTTAAAATCCTGTAGCCTATTGCTGAAAGAATTTTTAAATCTTCTTTGATTTCTTCAATAGAAGGTTGAAAATCTCTTGATGTTTTTCTGTAGCCTCCATAAGAAATTGCAGGGTAATTATTATTTCCAAGTATTTCTTTAGCTGTTATATTCATTTTTTTTGAACTTACATTGTTTTCACTGCATGAACCTGATATCAAAGACATTATAATTATTATAAGAGCTTTGATCTTATTCATTTATATATTTTTAACAACGAATACATCTATTTTTTCTATTTCATTATTTCTTTCAAATATTTTTTTACTGTTGATTTCATCAATTTCATTTCCACTAATTCTTTTAGAATCCCCATTTACAAATGTGATTTCAATTTCTTCTGATTTAGATAAATGATAAATAACAGGAACTTGACATATGCTAAATGCAAGTGTGTTTTTATTTAAGTTCATCAATTTAATTTTTGAATTATAATCAACATATTTAAATACACTTTCTGTTAAATTAAATTCATCCTTTCTTAAAATTGAGGGATCAAAACTGATTTTTCCATCAAATACTCGTAATCCAAGTTCTCCAAATCTGCTAATAATATCTTCTTTTACTTGGCCTGTCATTCCCGGTTGTTGAGCACCTCTTCCAAATGGTGTATGTGAGTACGGGTCAGTTGGAAAAGCACCATACAGATCTGGTGATTTATTTACCCCAACACCCTCATTAATTTCAAAGTAGTGATCAAATAGTTTACCTATAGTTTTTTTATCATCCTTTGATTTAATTGCCTTTGAGGTAACTTCATAAACTGCTAGTTGAAGTTTTGAAACCATATGCCAATAAATTGATCCCAAGCCTTCATAGCCATAAAATGTTCCTGATCTACCAGTGAATGATTTATGATCAAAAACCTTTTCAAATAAATCATATACATAATCTCTTTCTTTTTTAACTAGGTCAGTATATTTTTCAGGTAATTTTTTTATTTCATCAACTAATGAGTTTATGTTATTAAATAAGCCATTAAAATGATAGCCTCCATGACAATCTTTAACAATGATTTGTTTGTTTCCTTCTTCAACTAGAGACGTTAAAAATTTTGAACCTAAAACATCTTTATCAGGAATATTATTTTTTTCGAGGAAACCAGGTAAATTTTTATTTGGATAAAGTAAGTAACTATACTGATCAGGCCTAAAAAGTTTACTATTTCTTAAATTATTTAGTACTTCTAAGTTTTCATTTGTGCTTAATGCCCCCGAGCTTAATATTGCTACTTGACCTTCAAGCATCTCTGGTAAATAAGATATTTCAACCGCACTGTCATGAATTGTTATTAAATTATAGGCATGATATAAACCATCCGACCTCTTATTACTTTTAATTGAGTGATTTAAAAACTTTATTGTAATGTTTATAAATTCTAAAATTTCTTTTTTTGATATGAGACTTTTGTCACCTGAAAAACCATTCTTGTAGATTGTATTTCTGTATGAACTAGCCGCAACACCCAACTGATCCATAATTAATTTTCTATCATGATCATTAATGTTGCCTACTAATAGATTTTCATTATTTATAAGTGAGCTGTAAATTTGATCAAAATAATCCTTTAATTCTGAGGATAAATCATATTCTGAAAGGCTATATTTTTCTATAATATCTTTGAAATAACCTAAAAATCTCCTCAAATAGTATAAAGTAACCATTGAAACTCCATTTCCAACCAGTGCATTATTTGCATCATTCCATTCAGGCCTTTGGGTGTTCATCCAAATTCCGGCCTCAGGAATAAAATTTGATATTTTAGCAAGAGATGTTGCAAGAATTTTTTCAATAAAATTTACTTTAATTATAAAATAATTTTCATCTCTAAGTAACGCTCCATCAATTCCAAATCTTTCTCTTCTTCTTAAAATTTTTTCTTCATTCTCAAAGTCAAAATCAATAGTGTTTTTTGGGTCTTTAAGAATTTCATCATGACTTTTTATTTTATAAGGAACATTTGCATAAACAAAAAAATCATGATCTAAATATTTCTTTATTTTTCCTGGATAATAATTTTCTATAAATTCTAAAAATTTAAGAAGATAAATGATTTGATGATCACCCCAGTAGCCAATGTAAGACCAAGGATTATCAGCCTCTATAGTTTCCCAATCAAATCCATATTTAGTAACTCTATATGGATTATATCCGTCAAAAGTTGTTGAGTTAAGGAATTTGCATATCATACCTTCAATAAATTCTGGGTAAGAGTATGCTAAAGCTTCCCAATTCTGAAAAATATCTCTCCAATTTCCTTGGTAATCTAAAATTTTGGAGTCATCTATTTCATTTCTTGTATTAATTGAAAATTTATTCCATGGTCTACTTGGGTCACCATGTCTTCGACTAAATTTTAATGGTAAATATTCATAACACAGTCTTATAAAATTTTTATCATCATCATTCTCACACAAAAATCTTAGTTTTTTTATGTCAAATATTTCTGGGAGATTATTAATTAAATCTTTCTTTTTGGAAAAAACTTTTTTGTTAGATCTTTTAATATAATCACTAAAATCTAACTTTTCTATATCATAGTGGTTGTCAAAAATTCCACCCCTCATAATATTGAAAAGTGTATTAGAAAAATGACGAATATTTCTTAATCTTCTTTGAGATGTTTGAAGTCCATCTGAAGCTCCTACTAATTTTAGTAAATCATCAGATGCTTTTTCAATACATTGATTGATTTTAGCTATTATATTTTTTTCTTCACTAATTATTTTTTTAAGCTCTAAAACTTCAGATGAAGATTTATTAACATCGGAAACTATGTACCATTCCTTAGTTTCATTTTCATTAAGAGATATTTGAGAATTAATAAAATATGCACCTTTTTCGGCCTTCACATCATTTTCTTGAAATAACTCTATATTTTTTCTGAAATTATCTAATTGCAGTGAAGAAATTAAAATTTTACAATCATCAAATCCATTTGACCAACTAATATTTGCTTTCAAAGCTTCACTAGGCTCTGCTTTATCTACTATAATAGCACTAAGCGCATAAATTCCAATTTTTGATGACTCCTCAAGTTCATTTCTTTTATATGCATCTACCAAATTACTTGTGGAGTTTTGAAGTGCTTCATCAACACCCCATGGTAAAATATTTTGTATACCATCTACTAATTCTATTTTAATGATATCCCCACTGTGATTATTAATGCTAGATTTTTTTACAAAACCAAATTCATCACAAGTTGACCATTGGTATTTATATGTTAATCCAATACTTTTATTTATTTCTTCAAAAATTACCTTATTGCCCTTAAGATTTTTATACAAATTTCTTTCAATATCATATAATCCGTAGTTACGTAAAGAAAAAGGTTCCCAAATTGAATTTTCATTTTTATTAAAAATCTTAAAAATTGTTTTATTTCCTGTGATTTCTTGTAGTTCAGTTATTTTATCATCAGTATAATAAGGAAATAATGCATTGTTAGAATCTTTTCTTCCTGCTGAAAGCGAACCATTACTTGATATAAATAGCCAATGGTTGTATGGGCTTACAATACTCATAAAAAATGGACGCATGGCATCTACATTTTCAATTTTGTAGTAATTTTCATTATTAATAATGACCTCTTTACCGCCAACATCTTTGGCTTCAGAAAATGTCAAACTTTTTCTTAAATAATTCTTTTTCATTTATAAACAGACAATGTTAATTCTATAATAATTCTTATTGATTATTATATAATTGTTAATTATATGTTAGTTGTTTTCAAGACATCTTAAAATTAATGGTATTATTTCAGTTTTTTTTTTAAAAAACCTTTACAATATTATTGTCAAAAATATTTAGTTTTTAAATCTATTTTCCTCATATAAAAATAAAATGAACCCTTTGTTTAGATTAATTGAATTCATAATGTTGTAGTATTGTATAGTTGTTTTACTAGAATTTTAATTAAAACAAGATGTTTGTGTTGTTAAACAATCTTTTTACTAAAAATTCTAAATAGAAAATTAAATTTGTAATGTGAAACACCGATCAGCTTTTATTAATATAATAGGTAATCCAAATGTTGGTAAGTCTTCTTTGGTTAATTTATTTCTTGATGAAAAACTTTCAATTATATCTTCTAAAGCTCAAACAACTAGACATAGAATTTTTTGTATTCTAAATAATAAAAATTATCAATTTGTCTTTTCTGATACACCAGGAATTATAAAACCTATGAATAAGCTTCATGAGTCAATGATGAATTTTGTTGAATCATCATATAATGATGCTGATATAATTCTCTACGTAGTTGATTCATCTCAGACAAAATTTTTAAATGAAGATTTAACACTAAAATTAAAATCTTTAAAAATCCCAATTGTTATTGTGGTTAATAAAATCGATTTAATTGACGAGAATACATTAGAATTAGTAGTAAAAGATATTAAAGAAAAATTTAATGATTCTGCTATTTATCCAGTTTCTGTTAAAGAGAATTTTAATGTTAAAACAATTTTGGATAAACTAGAAGAATTATCACCGATTTCACCTCCATTTTTCCCTAAAGATCAGATTACAGATAAACCAGAACGATTTTTTGTTAATGAAATTATTAGAGAAAAAATTCTGAATTTTTACAAAAAAGAAATTCCTTATTCGGTTGAAGTTGTTACAAATTCTTTCAAACCTTCATCAAAAATTTTGAAAATAGATTCAACAATTTATGTTGAAAGATCAAGTCAAAAAGGAATAGTAATAGGGCATAAGGGTAAATCACTTACAGAAATTGGAAAAAAAGCAAGACTTGAATTAGAAGATTTTTTTAATAAAAAAGTTTTCTTAGAATTGAGAGTTAAAGTTAGTAAGAATTGGAAATCTAATAATACATCCTTAAAAAGGTTTGGTTATGATCTTAGCTAAAATTATCTAGAATAAGTTAGATTTGTATACTTTTTTTTATCGATGGAATCAATTGTTGCTATTGTAGGACGGCCTAATGTTGGTAAATCAACTTTATTTAATAGATTGTCTAAAAATAATTTAGCTATTGTTGACTCTGAAAGTGGTGTAACTAGGGATAGACATTATTCATCTTCTGATTGGAATGGAAAAAAATTCACAATAATTGATACTGGAGGATATGTCTTAGGTGGTGATGATAGATATGAAAAAGATATTGATAATCAGGTAATAATTGCATTAGAAGAGTGTGATAAGATTATTTTTGTAGTAGATGTAAATGAATCTAATAATTCTGCTGACAAGGAAATTTCCAAAATTTTGCATAAAACAAATAAACCAGTTGTAGTAGCTGTTAATAAAGTTGATAAGAACAGTTTAATTAATGACTCTCTCGAATTTTATAATTTGGGCTTTGAAAATTTGTTCTCAATATCTGCAATAAATGGAAGTGGAACTGGAGAGTTGTTAGATGAATTAGTTAATGATTTCATAGATGATGATAATGAAATTACTAATGAATTACCATCTTTTGCTGTTGTCGGTAGACCAAATGCTGGAAAATCCTCTTTTATTAATACTATAGTTGGTGAAGAAAGAAACATAGTTAAGGATGAACCCGGAACTACACGCGATAGTATAGATACCGTTTATAATAAATTTGATTTTAATTTTAAAATTATCGATACAGCAGGAATTAGAAAAAAATCAAAAATTGATTCTAATTTGGAATTTTATTCTGTAGTAAGATCAATAAAGTCTATTGAACAATGTGATGTTTGTCTTTTAATTATGGATGCCACTAGAGGATTTGATAGTCAGATAAAAAATATTTTTTGGTTAGCTCATAGAAGAAATAAGGGCATAGTAATTTTAGTTAATAAGTGGGATTTAATTGAAAAGACTAATAATACCTCAAAAGATTTTGAAGAATTAATTAAAAAAGAAATTCAACCTTTTGATGATGTTAATATTTTATTTATTTCATGTATTAAAAAACAAAGAATTTTTAAATCTTTAGAATGCGCAATAGAAGTTTACAAAACCAGAACAAAACAGATAAAAACAAGCAGGTTAAACAATGATTTATTACCATTAATCCAATCATATCCGCCTCCTTCTTTAAAAGGAAAAAGAATAAAAATTAAATATTGTAGTCAACTTCCTGGAAGATATCCTCAATTTGTTTTTTTTGCTAATCTACCTCAATATGTAAAGGAACCTTACAAAAGATTCTTAGAAAATAACATAAGAAAGATTTATGGATTTACAAGTGTGCCGATAAAAATATATATTAGAAAGAAATAACTATAACTCTTTTTCAATAATCTCCAACTTAGATTTTATTTTTTCAAGTTTTTGAACGATTTCAATTTTTTTTGATTCTGTTTTTAATTTTTCTTTAGCCCCATCAATAGTAAAGCCTCTTATTTTTAAAAGATTATAAATAAGTTTTAAATTTTTTATATCAACAGAATTATATTTTCTAGTTCCTTTTATTGTTTTTTTTGGATTTAAAATATCAAATTCTTTTTCCCAAAATCTTAAAAGAGAAGGATTTACATTAAAAGCTTTAGAAATTTCTCCAATATTATAATAAAGTTTTTCAGGAAGTTTGATTTCCATTAATCTAGAGATTGATTTTCTTGACTTGAAATTTTTAATATTTCATCAAATTCTTCAGGTGTAAGATTACTGTAAAAATAATTAACAGGATTAACTTTTTTTCCATCTTTATGAACCTCATAATGAAGATGAACACCCTTTGATCTACCAGTATTCCCAACAAAACCAATAATATCTCCTTTTTTAACTTTTTGACCTCTTCTGACATTATATGAATTTAGATGTGCATACAATGTCAAGTACCCATAACCATGATCTATTCTAATGTGTTTTCCATATCCAATTGCTCTACTATCTGCACGTACAATAGTTCCATTACTTGCTGCATATACAGGAGTATTTCTAGGTGCTGAAAAATCCATACCAGAGTGCATTTTTCTTGATTTATCAAAAGGGTCAGTTCTGATACCATAACCTGAAGCTATCCTAGTTAAATCATCATTTCTTATAGGCTGAATAGATGGAATAGCAGAGAGCATTAATTGCTTGTTTTTTGCTAATGTTTCGATCTCGTCTAGAGATTTTGATTGTATAACTAATTGCTTAGTTAGAATATCAATCTTTTTAGTTGTTTCAATAATTAGTTCTGAATTTTCAAATCCCTCTAAGTCAGAATATCTATTGATTCCTCCAAAACCAGCTTTTCTAATATCAGGGTCAATTGGATTTGCTTCAAAAAGTACTCTGTAAATATTATTATCTCTAGATTCTAAATCATTCAAAACAGTTTCTAACTGAACTAATCTATTGTTAAGTAACTCAAGTTGTAATTCATAATTTTTTAACTCTCTATCTTGAGCTAGTTCAGTCGGAGTATTTAGGTAAGGTGTACTTATTAAAATAAATAATGAAACTATTCCGAAAAAAAATGCAGTAAAAATAAATGTAGAAGCATTAATAATTCTTGACGTGTTTGATGTTTGAATTTCTTTAAAAGAAAGTGATTTTTTATCGTAATAGAATTTTGATTTACTCATAAAAAAGTTTTTTTGATTGAGTACTCGATATTTATTTTTTACTTTGTAAATATAAAGATTCTATTTAAAGTAAAAATTGTTAATGGACTCAAATACTATTAGAAAACAATTCATAGATTTTTTTAAATCAAAAGAACATAATTATGTACTCTCATCACCGATAGTTTCAAAAAACGATCCTTCTCTAATGTTTACTAACGCTGGTATGAATCAGTTTAAAAGTATTTTTTTAGGTGGAAAAAGTAATTACGGTAACCGTGTTGTTAATTCACAAAAATGCTTGAGAGTTTCAGGTAAGTATTGATCACTATCAACACACTATGTTTGAAATGCTTGGTAACTGGAGTTTTGGAGATTATTTTAAAGAAGAAATTATTAAATGGAGTTGGGAGATTTTGACAGAAATATTTAAGCTTCCATCTGAAGATTTGTATGTTACAGTATTTGAGGGAAGTAAAGAAGATAATCTCAAGATTGATAAAGAAGCATTTGATATTTGGAGTAAAATAGTTGATAGTTCAAAAATTATTTTAGGTAATAAAAAAGATAATTTTTGGGAAATGGGAGATTCAGGCCCCTGTGGTCCTTGCTCTGAAATTCACATTGACTTAAGGTCAGAAGAAGAAAAAAGAAAAGTAAAAGCAATAGATGTAGTAAATAAAGATCATCCACAAGTTATTGAACTATGGAATCTAGTTTTTATTCAATTCAATAGAAAATCAAATGGAAAACTTGAAATTCTTCCTCAAAAACATATTGATACAGGTATGGGTTTTGAAAGGCTGGTGAGGGTCATTCAGAACAAAAAATCTAATTATGATACAGATATATTTTTACCTATTATAAACAAGATTGAAAAGTTATCTGGCAAAAAATATGGTACTGATGAAAAAAGTGACATAGCTTTTAGAGTTATATCGGATCATTTGAGAGCTGTATCCTTCTGTATAGCAGATGGTCAAATCCCTGGAAATTCAGGATCTTCGTATGTTGTAAGAAGAATTTTAAGAAGGGCAATAAGATATGGTTATACTTTTCTGAACTTTTCTGAGCCATTTATATTTAAATTAGTTGAGGTTCTTACTAAACAATTTAAGGAGGTATTTCCTGAAATTGATAAACAAAAATTAAATATTAAGTCAATTATTGAGCAAGAAGAGAAAATTTTTTTAAAAACTTTATCCCATGGAATAAGTAGATTAAATAATATTATTGAAAAAGCTAATAGTGAAATTGTTTCAGGTAAAGATGTTTTTGAACTTTATGATACATATGGATTCCCAGCTGATTTAACATCACTAATATTGAGTGAAAATAAAATGAAATTCAATGTTAATGACTTTAATAAACATCTAGAGCAACAAAAAAATAGATCCAGAAAATCATCCATTACTAAGACTTCTGATTGGAATATTATTATTGATGATAAATCATCATCTTTTGTTGGTTATGATTTAATAACAACAACATCAAAAATTAAAAAGTTTAGAACAGTTGAAACAAACAATGAAAAATTTATTGAAATAGTTTTTACTGAAACTCCATTTTACCCTGAGGGTGGAGGTCAGGTAGGGGACGTTGGAAAAATTGTATCGGAGTCTGGTGCTTCTATAGAAGTTTTAAATACTAAAAAAGAAAATGAAGAAATTATTCATGTCATTTCAGATACCACTTTTGAAGAAAAAGTAAACTATAAACTCCTTGTCGATCCTCAAAAAAGAATGAATTCTTCCTCAAACCATACTGCTACTCATTTACTTCATCAAGCACTTAGAAATATATTAGGGTTGCATGTAGAACAGAAAGGTTCTCTTGTGAATAGTGATTATTTAAGGTTTGATTTTTCTTACAATAAAAAATTAGAATCTAATCAAATTTTAGAAGTTGAAAATTTTGTTAATGATAGAATTAATGAATCACTAGAATTGGAAGAAAATAGAGAAGAAAATTATGATAATGCCATTAAGAATGGTGTTGTTGCCCTTTTTGGAGAAAAATATGGAGACAAAGTTAGATCTATTAAATTTGGTGATTCATATGAGTTATGTGGTGGAACTCACGTTAAAAATACTCTTTCATTAAGAGTATTTAAAATCTTATCAGAGGGTTCAGTTGCTTCTGGTATTAGAAGAATTGAAGCTATTTCAGGACATACTGCAATAGAATCTCTTAGAAAAAATTCTATGGAGTTATCAAAGATTGGACAATTAACTTCTTCAAAATCTAATATTTTTGAAAGTGTTAAATCAATCCAAAATGAAAAGAAATCATTAGAAAAATCAACTAAAAATTTAGAAAATCAAATATTATCAAACACTTTCTCTGAATTAGTATCAAAAATTGAAAAGATAGGGGATGTCAATTTTTTAGTTTCTAAAGTCGATTTAAGCACATCTAATATGAAATCTTTATGCTTTTCCTTTAATCAAAAAGTTGAAAATTTATTTTTAGTTCTAATTTCGGAATCAAGTAATATTTCTGTAGTTTGCTATATTTCAAAATCACTAGTTGAAAATAAAAATTTAGATGCCTCCAACGTAATTAAATCAATTTGTAAAGAAATTGACGGAGCTGGAGGAGGTCAACCATTTTTTGCAGCAGGTTCAGGTAAAAGTAAAGTACCAATAGAAAAAATTATCGAAGTATCGAAAAGTTTTTTATGACTTAGATGGGTAAGATTCTAAAACTTTATTAACAAAGTTTGATATTAATTCATCTCTAGTTAGTTTATTTGAATATAGAGATCCTGATCCGTTTCCTTGCCATACAAGATTTCCAGTTTTTCCATCTATAATATCTATATATAATAAACCAACAACTCTTGAACTTGGTCTATACGTCTGAGCAAATGGATATGCATACCAACCATACCTATTATAAGATTGACTTATATAAATATCTTCTCTTGATTTGGTTGAAACATTAATGATTAAATCAGGTGATGATGAAAATTCATATCCCTTTAATTCCATGTTAGATTCAATGGAACTTAAAATTCTTTTTTTATCAATGTCAGAAATATCTAATTTTTCTATTTCCTGCTTAGAGAATGCGTAAGAAGAATAATTATTAAAATTTATGCTTGAATCATAATCATATGCAACTTTTAGAGATGAGCATGAAAATAATAAAATTGAAATAATAGCGATAAATAAATAATGTCTCATACTATAAATAAAACAATAATTATGCCTAAAAACCAATTAATTATTAAGTAATTAATACTTTTATAATGGTGTCAAAAAGTATTTTATTTAAATATTTATCTATAATATTCATTTTCAGCCTCTTAAATTCTAGTTGTAACCTTACACGATTTAAAGTAAAAAGATCTATTGTAAAGAATAACTTTAATAAATCTGACCAATTAAAAAGATTTTTAAACAATATGTCAACGGATGAGAGAAGAAAATGGTATATAAAAACTTATTCTGATTTTGCTGTTCAACAGATGAAAAAATATAAAATTCCAGCGAGTATTATTTTGTCCCAAGCTTTACTTGAATCTGGAGCAGGTGCCAGTACTTTAGCTCTAAAATCAAATAATCATTTTGGTATTAAATGTCATCAGGAATGGAGAGGCAAGAAGGTTTATCATGATGATGATGAAAAAGGAGAATGTTTTAGAAAATATAAAAATCCTATCGAAAGTTACAAAGATCATTCAGAGTTTTTGACCACTCGTGGTCGTTACTCTTTTCTATTTAAATATTCAATTAAGGATTATCTTAAATGGGCAAAAGGATTGAGTAAAGCTGGATATGCAACTGATCCAAAATACCCCGAAAAATTAATAAAAATTATTGAGGACTACAGATTATGGAAGTTTGATGGTTCTAGAAAATCTATAAGTAAGATTAAGAAAGATAAATCCAATGAAAAAGAAAAAAATAATTCTAAATATTATACTGTAAAAAAAGGAGACACATTATACTCAATATCTAAAAAGTATAACATGTCTCTTAAGGATTTAAAAAATCTCAATAAATTAAAGTCCGATGATATAAAAATCGGACAAAAATTAAAAATTTAAGATTTCTTTGGATTCAATGCATTATTAATTAAACCAATACAATAAGTCAAATGATTTTTCATATTTGGATCGGAATATTTCTTAATTGATTTTGAAAGTTCTTTTTTCAAATTTAAAAGCATACCAACAGTTACCGATCTAATATCTGAAACATCAACTTTAATAGGTGTAATGTAATTTGACCAGAAAGAACCTTGCCTTGTTGGTTGTTCATTTTTCATAATGTATGCTAATCGATTAATATAAGTTCTTTGTAAGTTTCTTCTGTAAACATCTATATTTCCATTATTTTTTAATTCAAACCAAATACCGTTTTTTAAATCATTCATCATTTCTTGTAATGTATAAGCACTTGAACCATTTAACGCCTCATTTTCAATCATTCTAGCCATTTTTGCAAAATCTAAAACACTATTTAAATAACGACTTTGAACTGATCTAATTCTATTTGTCATACCAGCAAACTCAATCTTATTTAAAATATCTTTTTCTATCATCCAATAAGGAGTTTGAAATAAATGACGATTTAAAAAATCAATACATGCTTTTTGATGATTTTTATTTACGTGCGTATATACTGCTCCATCTTGGTCAGCAGTTTTATAGTATTGATAGACACCTCCAATATTTGTAGCAACATGTCCCATGTATCTGTTGAATTGTCCAAGTACTTGATTATACATGTATTCAAGTTCTTCATATGTTTCACCATCTTCAGTTGTCCATTCAATAAGCTTTGGCATTATTCTCTTTAGATTTGCAATTCCATATTCACTTGCTTTGACAGCATTGTCTCCTAGATCTTCTGTTTGAGCACTAGGATCAATACCTCCACTAGGACCAAATCTAAACATTAAGTCATCTTCTTTCTCTCTAATCCAACTCCTTAATATTTCTTTTTCTTCATCTTCAGAAGCATCTAAAATTGGTTTATAACCCCATTTTACAGCATAAATATCATATACACCTACATTTGGGGTACCCCAATCTGATGGCATCAAAGCAACACCATCATCGCCAGGTTGTGCAACATAATTGAATCTAGCATAGTCCATTATTGATGGTGCAGTTCCGTACTTTTTTGTAAAAGTTGCAGATCTTAGAGAATCAACAGGGTACGCACTACTACTACCCATATTATGTGGAAGACCAATTGTATGGCCAAATTCATGAGATGAAACAAACCTAATTAATTCACCCATTACCTCATTTTTAAATTCTACTCCTCTAGCATCAGGATTTACAGCTGCAGTTTGGACGAAATACCAGTTTCTTAATAGTTTCATAACATTATGATACCAATTAATATCTGATTCAATTATTTCACCTGATCTAGGATCACTAACATGTGGCCCATTTGCATTGAGGGAAGGAGAAGCAAGATATCTCACTGTAGAATATCTCACATCTTCAGGACTCCAATCTGGATCTTCATCTTTTGAAGGTGGGTATTTAACAATTACAGCGTTTTTAAATCCAGCAGCTTCAAATGCTACGTTCCAATCTTCAATACCGTCTTTCAAATATTTTCTCCATTTTTCTGGTGTTGCTGGATCAAGATAGTATACTATTGGCTTTTTAGGTTCTACTAATTCTCCATTTATAAACTTCTCTTTATCTTCATCTTTTACTTCTAATCTCCATCTATCCAAGTAAGTGACAGTTTCAGCTTCTTGATTATCAATACCGTAATCAGTTTGACTTGTTGTAAACCATCCAACTCTTTCATCATAATATCTTCTTTTCATTGGTTCTTTCGGTAAAAGAACCATTGAATTATTTAGCACCATTGAAATTTGACCATTTCTTGAATCTGACGACTTGTAAGTTTTAATATGTTTTGTTTCAATGTTTAATGGAAAACTTCTTATTGATTCAATAAAAGAAAGTTTTGTATCTAAGCTAGTAATCTTGTAACCTTTTCTAGAAGCTTGAGGAAAACCAAACATTTTAACATCACTTTTATAGAGATTTGTAACATCAATTACATAAGAGTTTTTTTCCTTGTTTTTTACTTCAATTTTAAAACTTGAAATAATAGGTTCAAAATTTGAATTTGATACAGCTATGCTAATTGGTAACGAATCATTAGCAAATTTTGAATAAGATGCTTGTTTTAATAAAATATTGTTATCAAATTTCTCCCACTTTAATACTTGTTCACTCATCTTGTGACGATTTAAAGGAAGCTCGGTAGCCATTTTTACAATTCTTGTAACCATAAGCATATCTCTACCAAGTAAACTGTCATTTATTTCATAAAAATATTTTTCATCTACTTTATGAACATCAAATAATCCTGCATCAGAAACAGCTTTGTCATTTATCACATCTGAATAAGTCTTTTCTTTTTTCGCTTTACTTTTATCATCATCTTTCTTTTGAGAGTAAGAATTAAAACCTGTAAAAATTGTTAAAGCAATAAAAGTTGTAAGTATGTTGAAATAATTAGTTTTCATTTTATTAAAATTTAAGGATAGCCAATAAATGTATAAAAAAAAATATAAATCTTAAACTAACTTTAATAATGTATATAAGGATTAAAAAAACTAGAATAAATCTATAAAAAGACCATCATCATTTTTTATTACTTTACAAAGTTTATTTTTTGTTAATGCTTTGATGGTTTTATCCCATTTTTTATTTGATAATTCTGATTTATTTTTTACATCATTTAATTCAGATTTACCTTCTTTTTGAATAATAGAAAATACTAACTTTTCTTCTTCGTTCAAGTCAATATTAATGTTTTTTTTCTCGGGTTTCATTTGAGGGAAAAATAAAACTTCTTGTATAGATTGTTTATTAGTCATTAACATCACGAGTCTATCAATTCCAAATCCAATTCCTGATGTCGGTGGCATTCCATACTCAAGAGATTTTACAAAATCATAATCTATAAACATAGCTTCTTCATCCCCTTTTTCTGAAAGCTTTAGCTGGTCTTCAAATCTACTTAACTGATCAATTGGATCATTTAGTTCTGAATATGCATTCGCTATTTCGCTACCATTTATCAATAATTCAAATCTTTCAGTTAATTCAGGTATACTTCTATGCTCTTTTGTTAAAGGACTCATTTCTTTTGGATAGTCAATAATAAATGTTGGTTGAATATATTTCGATTCACATTTTTCACCGAATATTTCATCAATTAATTTTCCTTTACCCATAGTATCATCAACATCAACACCAATCTTTTTTGCAATTTCAAATGTTTCTGATTCAGACATGTCCTTCAAATCATATCCAGTGTTTTCTTTGATGGATTCTAGAATACTTATTTTTTTATAAGGGCCTTTAAAATTAATTGTGTGTTCCCCAAATTGTATTTCACTTTTTCCATTAACATCTAAAGCAACTTTTTCTAAAAGTTTTTCGGTTGTTTCCATCATCCAATTATAATCTTTGTATGCAACATAGAATTCTAAGTTTGTGAATTCTGGATTATGAGTTCTGTCCATGCCTTCATTTCTAAAATCTTTAGCAAATTCAAAAACTCCATCAAATCCTCCAACTATCAACCTTTTTAAGTAAAGTTCATTAGCAATTCTAAGGTATAATGGAATATTTAAAGCATTATGATGAGTTATGAATGGTCTAGCAGCAGCGCCTCCTGGAATGGGTTGTAATATTGGAGTTTCAACTTCAAGATAATTTAGATCAGTTAAAAAATTTCTGATCGAAGAAACTACTTTGCTTCTTTTTATAAAAGTATCTTTTACATGAGGATTAACAATTAGATCAACATATCGCATTCGATATCTTTGTTCAGGATCATTAAATTCATCATAGATGTTTCCTTCACTGTCAGTTTTTGGAAGGGGCAAAGGTCTTAAAGATTTTGATAGAAGTTTAAAATCTTCCACTAAGATAGTTTTTTCACCTACCTGAGTTGTAAAAAGTTTTCCATGTATTCCAATTATATCACCTATGTCTAATAATTTTTTATAAAACTCATTGTATTTAAACTTGTCTTCTTTAGGACATATTTCATCTCTGTTGAAATAAACTTGAATTTTACCAGAACTGTCCATAAGTTCAGCAAAACTTGCTTTTCCCTGGATTCTCCTAGACATTAACCTACCAGCAACTATAACTTTAAAATTTTCTTTAAAATCTTTGTTAATTTCTTCAACCAGGTGAGATACTTTGAAGAGTTCTGCAGGATATGGATCTATCCCAAGCTCTCTTATTTTTGCTAGCTTTTCACGTCTAATTATTTCCTGTTCAGAGAGGTTTGACATTTTTTTCAAATATAATGATATAACAAGAAAATTACCCATATGTTTTTTAATTTTATAGGATAAAAATTCTATTTGAATAAAAATAAAGAAATAATAGTAAGAGATTTAGGTAATATCAATTATCAAGAATGTTTTGAAATTCAAAAAGAATTACAAAATGAAATAATTGATATTAAGTTAAGAAATAGAAAAAATAATACTAATCTTAAGACACCAAATTATCTCTTATTTGTTGAACATAATCACGTATATACATTAGGAAGAAGTGGTGATAAAAACCACTTGCTTTTTTCTGAAGATATTTTAAATGATAAAGATATTTCTTTTCATTATACAAATAGAGGAGGTGATATTACATATCATGGACCTGGTCAATTAGTTGCTTATCCAATTCTAGATTTAGAAAATTTTTTTACTGATATTCATAAGTTTCTTAGATTAATGGAGGAGTCTGTAATTAAAAGCTTAGAGCAAATAAATATTGTTTCATCTCGAAATACTAATAAAACTGGAGTTTGGCTTGATGTTGGAAATAACAATGAAAGAAAAATATGTGCAATGGGAGTTAAAGTAAGCAGATGGGTTACAATGCATGGCTTAGCACTTAATGTATCTAATGATTTATCTTACTTTAATGGCATAGTTCCGTGTGGTTTAGAAAACAGTAAAGTGACATCTGTTAAAAATGAGATAGGTAATTTGATATATTCTTATGATTTAAAAAAAATTTTACTAAATAACTTCTTAAAATCCTTCCGTGCTTCTTCAATTCAATGAAAATAGTTGTATTTCATTTTTATCTCCCAAAAATATTAGATGAGTTTTGTTCTTATCATTATTCATGTGTAGATC
>LUMP01000470.1_pt1 | contig 20679 bp, 20 predicted proteins | sample 729641 | NCBI WGS metagenome assembly LUMP01 (sample SAMN03860260, study PRJNA289734) | marine metagenome | biome: seawater column; feature: ocean; material: water; isolation source: Red Sea water column Station 12 - depth 47m | place: Saudi Arabia: Red Sea | collected 2011-10-15 | depth 47 m | reverse complement strand
CTAATACTGGGTTTATTAACTCTTCATTTTGACTATTTTCTTGTTCGTTAATTTGATCAACTAAGTCTAATTGATTACTGTCATTGGATGTTTGGAGATCTTGATCAGATGATGAGAGATATTGAGATATATCTTCTCCCTCGTCTCCAATAATACACAACAATGAATCAACTGAAGCAGGAACTCCTTCTTGAATTTCTATATGTAGTAAAGTACCATCATAGAAAGATTCAAATTCCATTGTAGCTTTGTCAGTTTCAATTTCAGCAAGAATTTCACCTTCACTAACCTTGTCACCAACTTTTTTTAACCAAGTAGCAACAACACCCTCTTCCATGGTGTCACTTAATCTAGGCATTTTAATTACTTCAGCCATTTAAAGTTTGTGTTTTAAAAATGGATAATCTTTTTGTTCATAAACAGCATCATACATGACATTAATTTCAGGGAATGGAGATTCTTCAGCAAACTTTTGACATTCAGCAACCATAGCTTTTACTCTATCATCTATTACCTTAATATCGTCTTCACTTGCATAATTATTATGAATTATAGCATCTTTGACTTGAGTTATAGGATCTATTTTTCTATACTCATTAACTTCTTCTTTTGTTCTATATTTTTGAGCATCAGACATTGAATGACCTCTGTATCTGTAAGTTTTCATTTCCAATAAACTTGGTCCATTACCAGATCTAGCTCTGGAAATAGCTTCATTAAGAGCTTCAGCAACTTTGACAGGATTCATTCCATCTACAGGACCACATGGCATTTCATAACCTAAACCAAGTTTCCATATATCGGTATGATTAGATGTTCTTTTAACAGATGTTCCCATTGCATATCCATTGTTTTCAACAACAAATACAACGGGTAAACTCCATAACATTGCTAAATTTAATGTTTCGTGGAAAGAACCTTGTCTAACTGCACCGTCACCCATAAAGCAAAGGGTAACAGCATCACGCCCGTGATACTTATCTCCAAAGGCCATACCAGCTCCTAAAGGGATCTGACCTCCAACAATTCCATGGCCACCATGGAATCGGTGTTCTTTTGAAAAAATATGCATTGACCCACCCAAGCCATTGGATGTACCTGTACTTTTTCCATATAACTCTGCCATAACTTTTTTTGGATCCACTCCTAAACCTATAGGCATTACATGGTTTCGATATGCTGTAATCATTCTGTCTTTATCTGTATCCATAGCATGAAGAGCACCTGCTAATACAGCTTCTTGACCATTGTAGAGATGTAAGAAGCCTCTAACTTTTTGTTGAATGTAGACAGCTGCAAGCTTATCTTCGAACTTTCTCCAGAAAAGCATTTCTTCATACCAATTTAGATAAGTTTCTTTCGTTACTGGTCTCATATAATATTGTGCAAAGATAATTTAATTATTACTTTATTCTTAATTGAAATGATGTTTTTTTAGCCTTGATTTTAGAATAAATTATATGATAATGAAAATCTTAGAGTGTTCTCAAGTGGACTAATTATTTCAGATGTTGATATTAAATATGAAAGATCAAAAGTTAAATTTGAATTTGTTGAAAAACCTGTACCTAAAGTGATAAATTTTCTTGATCCTTTCAACTCATGTTCACTGAAATAACCTGTTCTTAAAAAGAAAGACTTATTAAAAGAATACTCAAGACCCAAGCTATAAGTTAATTCTTTTAGTTCTTCGGAAAAACCATCAGGTGCATCATTAAATGATTTAAATATCCCACTTAAAAAACCAATATCAGATTGTTTGTATGCAATTATTTCTGAATTTGATGAATCATAAATAGGGACATTCGGGGTTGGTACCAATAATTTATTAACCTCAATAGTGATTGAAAGACTATTATTGCTATCATATAAAAATTCAAAACCAGATCCGATTCTTAAATTTGAAGGAATAAAGTTTTCTTGTCCTAAATCAGAGTATTTCATTTTGGGACCAAGGTTAGAAATATTAAAACCAGCTCTAAGTATTCCATCATTTCTACCTAATGAAATAACATCTGATTTGAAAAAACCAGATATATCTACAGCTACACTGGTAGATGCTTGAGACTCAGAATCAAATGATTGTAATTTGACATCTGACAATAAAAATCGACCAGCAACACCCAAGCCAAAATTATCATTAAGTTTTAGAGAGTAAGCTGCGTCTAAAGTAAATTCGTTAGGACTTTCAATAACTGGAATATCTAACGGGTTCTGTAAAATATCAATTTCACCAAGACTAAAGTATTTTAAACTAAAACTCCATGCAGATCTTTCAGAATTTTTTCTAAAATAAGTTAAGTTACCTAGAAAAACATCATTTACAATCTTACTTAAGTAAGGAGTATAGCTAAAACCAAAACCTGAGGAATTTTCTGCAAAAACATATTTTGAGGGGTTCCAATGCTGAGAAAAATTATCAAATGAAGTTGCAACACCTTGCTCTCCAACACCAGATGCTCTGGCATCAGATGATATTAATAAAAAAGGGACAGCCGTAGTTATGACTCTTCTTTCTTTTTGGGAATAAATATTTAATGAAAATAAAATAACTATTGAAAATAAAAGTTTTTTCATATGGTATAAAATTATCAAATAATTTAAATCAAGGTACAGTTATTGTTATTAAATTAATAAATAAACCATGTCCTTTAAACATAGTCTATTATGTATATATGAGTAAACTTTATATATTTACAAACGATTTATGAAAAAATCATACATTATTTTACTGTGTTCAATCCTGACTTTATCTTTAGGTTGTAATAGAAATAATTATAAATCAGGAAAAAATATATCTCAAGCAACAGGTTGGAAAATAAACTCAGCTGATGGAGGTTTTAAATTTAATACCAAGTTCAAGGGTCAGCAGACAGCTCCTGGAATGATTTTTATACAGGGAGGTACTTTTGTTAAAGGTAATGCTAAAGATAATGTCATGCACGATTGGAACAACACACCTTCTCAACAGTATGTAAGGTCATTTTTTATGGATGAAACCGAAGTTACCAATATTATGTACTTAGAATATTTGGATTGGTTAAAGAGAATGTATGGTAAAGATCAAGAACTTAATAAAATTTATTTAGCTGCACTTCCCGATACATTAGTTTGGAGAAATCCTTTAGGTTTCAATGAGGATATGGTTAATAACTATTTACGTCACCCTGCATTCCAAAATCATCCAGTTGTTGGAGTAAGTTGGCATCAAGCAAACAATTTTGCCAAGTGGAGAACACATAGAGTTAATGAAAGAATTTTAGCTGAAAAAGGATATTTGAATCGCGATTCAGTTCTGAATCCTAATTCTAAATTATCGTTCAATACAAAAACATATTTAATTGATCCAAATAGTACATACGATGGTAAGATATCATCAGTAATTGGTGATAAGTCAGTCGCTGAAAATGATACTATTTACTCCTCTATTGAGGAAGGACTAATACTACCTGAATATAGATTACCTACAGAAACTGAGTGGGAATATGCTGCACTCGGACTAAATGAATTAAGAGCTGGAAATGTGTACAGAGGAAAGAAGAAATTTCCTTGGGAGGGTGAATATACTAGATCTCAAAAGAAAAAAACACTAGGAGATCAATTGGCTAATTATAAATTAGGTAAAGGAGATTATGGTGGAATTGCTGGTTGGTCTGAAACTGGATCAGGAATAACTTCCTCCGTTAGATCCTATCCTCCAAATAGCTTTGGATTATTTGGAATGGCTGGAAATGTAGCTGAATGGGTAGCGGATGTATATAGACCAATAATTGACGATGAAGCCAATGACTTTAACTACTATCGTGGGAATTTGTACTCAAAACCACTCATTGATGAAGATGGAAGAGTAACAACTGTAACTAGAGAAAATTTTTCTGAGCAATATGAAATTTTACCTAATGGAAGAATTTTAATTAAAAATCTTCCTGGAGATCTAGTTGAAGTATCATTAGACTCACTTGATTTATTACGAACTAATTACAGTGCTTCTGATAACAGAGATTTTAGAGATGGTGATGCCGAATCTTCAAGGTTCTTTGCTATGGGTGAGGATCAAGAGCAAAATATGTATAACTCACCTGAAAATTCTGAAAATTTAGATTTCTCTTCAACAAGTACATCATTGATTAGTAATGATACCAGAGTTTACAAGGGAGGTTCTTGGCTTGATAGATCGTATTATTTAGATCCAGCTCAAAGAAGATTTTTACCTGAATATATGACTACAAACTTTATTGGTTTTAGATGCGCTATGTCATATTTAGGAGAATCTAGAAACGTTAGTAAGCCTAAGAAAAGGTAATTCTTTCTATTTTTACATTTCACTTTAATTTATCTTTAATTAATGGAGGTTAGTAAATTACATAAGCTATTTGTTGAATGTAATTATTTAGTATCGACTGATACTAGAAAAATTATTCCTAATTCAATTTTTTTTGCATTGAAAGGACCAAACTTTGATGGTAATGATTACGCCATTGAAGCAATTAAAAAAGGTGCAAGTTATGCTGTTATAGATAAAGATCTTGAATCTGATTTAAATCAAGATAGTTTAATTAAAGTAGAAAACGCTCTTGAATCATTACAAAACCTTGCAAAATTTAATAGATTAAAATCTTCTGCAAAAGTTATTGCATTAACTGGAAGTAATGGTAAGACAACAACGAAAGAGCTTTTTAAATCTATAATTGAAATTAAATATAATACTGTGTGCACTGATGGAAATTTAAACAACCACATTGGTGTTCCATTAAGTCTTCTTAAAATAAAGCCAGATACAGAAATTGCAATTATTGAGATGGGGGCAAGTAATTTTGGAGAAATCGAATTCCTCACTAATTTGACACATCCTGATATTGGATATATTACAAATTTTGGAAAAGCTCACCTTGAGGGATTTATTGATTTAGATGGTGTTGTTAGAGCTAAAACTGAATTGTATAATTGGTTAATTAAAAACAACAAAACATTACTAATCAACCATGACGATATAAAGCAAAAAAAATTCTTAAATAACAATACAATATCGTTTGGCAACAATGATAATTCAAATTATCATTTTGTAAATATTTCAAAAAACTATGTAAGTGTTAAATACAATGGAATTACTGTAAATACTAATCTTTATGGAGATTATAACTTTTCCAATTTGTGTGCAGCAATTTCAATCGGTTTAAATTTTAAAATTGATATTAATGATATCTCTAAAAAATTAAAAAACTTTAATCTTAGTATTAATAGATCTGAATTTATTGAAAAAAACAATAAAAAAATTATTCTTGATGCATATAACGCCAACCCTACAAGTATGAAATCAGCCATAGAATCATTTGAAAAAATTGATGGAAATAAAATGGTGATATTAGGAGATATGTATGAGCTTGGAAAACATGAGGAAAAAGAACATGAAAAAGTTATAAAGCTCTGTAATTCAAAAAAGATTGATAAATGTATTTTTATTGGTCAGATTTTTTACAGACTAAAAAATAATAATTCATCAAATTACTTTTATAAAAACAAAGGTGATTTTTTTGAAAATAACAATCAAATTAATGAAACTAATATCCTAATCAAGGGGTCAAGAGGAATGAAAATGGAAGAAATTTTTAATAGAATACTATGAAAAAAATAATATTACTAGTTCTACTACTTTCTATCATATCGTGCAGTCAAAATGATTTAAAAAAATGGATAAACTATGATCAATCCTCAGAAATCATTGAGAATTCAGAAAATGAAAATCAAAGACTTAGATATAAAAGAATTCAAAGCATTTCAAACAATAAAAACGATCTTATAAATGGATATGAGAATGAAATTTCAATATTTCTTAAAACTAGATATGATGAAATTAAAAACCTGATAATTGAAAAATCAATACCAGAAATTCAAATCAGTATTTCTAAGGGAAAATTTTCATATTATGAACTTACTCTTTTTTATTTATCCAGAATTTACCTAATTGAATTTGACAAAGAAAAATATTTAAATTCAATTATCTCAATTAATAAAAATGTTCTCAGTGAAGCCAAGTTAAGAGATAAAAATCTTAATGTTGTAGTGATGAATTAGTTGACAGTTTAAAAGATAATTTTACACAAGATGCTCACATAGTAGAAAAATTAGAAAATTTGGGTGCAATAATTTTAGGAAAATCTAACCTCAGCGAATGGGCTAATTATTTTTGTTTAGGATGTCCTAACGGATATAGTGCGATGGGAGGTCAAACATTAAATCCATACGGAAGAAAAAAAATTGACACTGGTGGTTCGAGCTCAGGGAGTGGTGTAGCAACAGCATCAAATCTAAGTTCAGTTTCTATTGGATCTGAAACTTCAGGATCAATATTATCGCCTTCATCTTCAAATTCTCTTGTTGGAATGAAGCCTACGATAGGTTCTGTCAGTAGATCTGGAATTGTGCCAATTTCTTCTACATTGGATACTGCAGGGCCAATGACAAAATTTGTGATAGATAATATAATAGTTATGAACGCAATTATAGGATTAGATGAAAATGATTCTTATTCCTATGACATGAAACCTGTAGACATAGATTCAGTTAAAAATGCTAATCTTAAAGATTATAAACTCGGGTATTATTCTAATTATTACGAGGAGGATTCACTTTACAGAAAGAACATTGATTTATTAAAGTCAAAAGGTGCTAATTTAATAAAGATTGAACCCAAAAATATTTCTCTTCCTAATTTCAGAAAACTTTTAGATGAAGACATGAGAACAGATTTAGTTAAATATCTCAATGACTATGGAAATGAAAATCTTTTGGTCAAGGATATTAAGTCTATTATAGATTATAATTCTTTGGATTCAGTTACAAGAGCTCCATATGGTCAAGGTATTTTTGAAGGCATAATTAAAGACACTATGAGTAAAACTGATTTTAAATTATTGAAAGAAAGGTTATCATTTAACGGAAATGAATTTTTTGATTCAGCTTATGATAAATATGATTTAGATGCGGTTATTTCAATTAATAATTATCATGCTGGTTATGCAGCTGTTGCTCACAACCCATGCTTAACTGTTCCAATGGGTTTTAGAAATGATAACAGACCAGCAGGATTAACATTTATAGGAAAATCAAAAAGCGAGCAATTGCTTTACGAAATAGGTTATGCTTATGAACAAATCTCAAAGAAAAGAAAAGCCCCTAATAATTAATTATTGAGAAGATAATCTATTGTTAAGGATGTCATTGATCTAATTCCAGTTTCAATGGCAGAATCATCAACATAAAAATCAGGCGTATGGTGTGGTGCAACTTTTGAAAGGTCGGCTCCTATTTTAGATCCACCTATAAAAAAATAAACTCCTGGAACTTTTTCCTGAAAGTAAGAAAAATCCTCAGCACCAGTAATTGCCTTCATTAGATTAACATTTTTTTCTCCATTAACTCTATTAAGAGTGGGGAGTACTTCTTCATATAAAAAAGGATCATTGTATGTTATTGGATATGATACTAAATATGTGATTTTAGCTTCAATATTATTAGATTTTGCAACATTATAAACTATCTCTTCTAATCTTCTTAAAACTATGTCTTTCATATTCTTATCCAAAGTTCTAATTGTTCCCAACATATATAGATCCTCAGGTATTATATTACTTCTTACCCCCCCATGAATACTTCCTATAGTTACAACTGCACCTGCTTCAGTAAGAGGCAAACTTCTACTAACAATAGTTTGTAACGAATTAACAATTTGTGAAGCAGTTACAATTGGATCTTTGCCTGTCCACGGCGTTGAACCATGAGTTTGAACACCTTTTAAGTCAATTCTAAATTCATTAACTGCAGCCATAATTCCTTCAGGTCTAAGGTATACTTGTCCAGCATAAATTCCAGACCAAACATGAAGTCCAAAAATTGCATCAACATCTGGATTTTTTAAAACTCCTTCTTTAACCATTAATTCTGCACCTCCTTCTTCTCCGGGTGGAGCACCTTCTTCAGCTGGTTGAAAAATAAATTTTACCTGTCCTGGAATTTCATCTTTTATCTCATATAATATTTTGGCTGTTGACAATAATATAGCAGTATGCATATCATGTCCACAAGCATGCATAACAGGAACTTCTTCTCCATTGTATACGCCTGTCATTTTAGATGCCCAAGGTATATCTGCTCTCTCTTTAACTGGAAGGCCATCAATATCAGCTCTTAGTCCAACTACTGGTCCTGCTTTGCCTTCATTTAAAATTGCTACTACACCAGTTTTGGCAATACCTGTTTTAGGATTGTAACCCATTTTTCGAAGTTCTTGAGCAATTCTTTCTGCTGTTTTGAACTCACGGTTACTTAATTCTGCATTTTGATGAAGCCAGTGTCTAAGCTCAATAGTTTCTTCGATATTTTCTTGTATTAACTCATTAATTCTTTTATCAAAATTTTGAGAATATGAAAAAAAACAAAAAAAAGTAATTAAAAGAGATAAATATTTCATGATTTTTTTTTCAAATTATGAAATTAATTTTTGATAACAATTTATTCTCCAATAATTGTGATAAATAATCTTCTAGAGGATGCTCTATTTCGGTGTTCACAAAGATATATTCCTTGCCAAATGCCCATTTGGGGAATCCAGATGTGTATAAGAGACAGCTTCAATAGTATGAGTGTAATGATCATCATTCTCAGAGACTAGCTTGTTAAAATGATTTTCAAAATCAACTCGAACACTCGGATCGGCATTCTCATTAATTGTTAAGCTAGCTGATGTATGTTTAATAAATACATTAACTATTCCACTAATTTTAGGTAATTCATCAAATACTTGATCGCTAATCAAATGAAATCCTCTAGGATAAGGTCTTAGTACTATTTCTTTTTGAAATATCATAAAATAAAATTATGTTCGTTTCAGTGATTGACTATAAAAAATCTTGGAGTATTAAATTAACAAAAAGAATTAATTCAAGTAAAGAAGAAATTTGGAATCTAATTTCTTCTCCTAACAATCTGGAATTATTTCATCCTTTTTGTAAATCAAACAAGATTATCAAATGGCCTGGCGAAGGATCATCAGATGAGCTAATTTACCTGAACGATTTTAAATTAATCAGATATTTTATTGAATGGCATGAAAACAAAGGCTATAAATTATTAATTGGTAGAAAAAATGGAAAAAAATCTCTAGTAATTTGGGAAATTTTTGAAGAAAAAAATTCTGTATACTTGTCGATTGAAGTTTATCCTCACTTTTTAAGAGAAAAAAGTAAAATATTTTCTTTTATTCCACATCACTTCATAGTTAAGCCAAACTTAAAAAAATACTTAAATAGTGTTCTTTCAGGCTTAGATTGGTATCTAATTAATAAAAAAAACATTCCAGAAAATTATTTTGGTAAACACAAATGGTTTTCAAAATAAATGTGTTCCGTGTTGGATTCGAACCAACGACCCCTACCCTGTCAAGGTAGTGCTCTGAACCAACTGAGCTAACGGAACTAAAATAAGAAATCAAATTTAGTACAATTTTTGAATGATAATAGATATGCTTAAAAATGTTTCTTATAACAACGAAAATATCAAAAATGAAATAAGTGATTTGATTGGAAAACCATATTCTTTAATTGAAAAAATAAAAAAAGGTGGAATTGGTTCAAACAAACTTTTGATAACCAAAGCTGACAAAGAAATTGAAAATTTATTAGTTCTAGATCAAAACATTAACTACTGTAATATTGAACTAAGAGTTGATGGTATAATTATATACTTTAGATCACTACTAGAAACCTACGGTTTAGTTATTCCTTATTACAAACTTGTTGTGTTTAAAGTATCTGAGAATGAATATACATTTAACATAGATAACAAGTATTTAAAAATAAAAGTTAAAACAAAAAAGGACCATTCGTTTATCCGAAAAATAATTGAATTTAAGACTGATAAAACCAAAAATAATATAACATAAGAATATGATTATCATTATTTTAACTAAATTCATAGTATGAAAAATCAGATATCTTTTTTATTTACATCTATTCTAATCCTATTTCTATCATCTTGTGAAGTTGAAAATACCATGACAGATGATGAGCTTATTGACGCAATAATTAACTATGAAGAAAAAGTTACTGTTTCTGAAAGTGAACTGCCTTTTCAAGCACAAACTTTAATATCAAACGAATTAACCGATGATTATGTTGATCTTGCAAAATTAGCTCCTGGGCTTGGATTTCAAGTTGAAATGAGATCTATTGCTGTTTTTGAAATGGGTCTTAAGTCTGGAGATGTTTTCTTTGATGTTAATGGTAGAAAATTAGAAAGAGCTAAAGGAGATAAAGACAGAAAGAAAAGAATTAAACCTTGTTTTAAATTGAAATATCCAGTTAGTCTTGAATTAAGTGATGGAAAAATAGTTGAAGTCAAAGATAGAAAAGAACACTGCGAACTGATAAAGAACTTGGTTTCTAAAGATAAATCCTCAAGAAAAGAAATTAAAATTATTTATCCAGTAACAGTAATTTTTTATGATAGCAATAAAAATCTTGTTGAGAAAATAATGGAAGATGATGATGACTTCAAAGCATTAAAAGAATCCTGTGCAAAAAATAATTCGAATAATAAAAGAGATTAATTTTTTTTTTAAAATTATTTAAAATAGGATTTTAATTAAATCCTATTTTTTTTTAGTTATTGCAAATAAAACATAAAGAATCATCGAAATTATAATACTAATAAAACCAACTGGAAGTAAAAAAAAAGGTTCATGTAAATACCCGCTCTCATCAATCTCACTTCCAATCAAGTAAAATAATAAAAAACAAAGAACCCCTATTGCTAAAAAACTAGTTGCTATTTTAAATTTAGTTTCCAATTTCTATCAAACTTATTACTAGATCTAACCTCTTTTCCTCTTTCCTTCCATCCATTAAAATTATCAGGTGGTAAATCTGGAATTTTATTTAAATTATAATTTAGAAGATTATAAATTTCCTTGAGATTATCATTCATCGAGTTTATATCAATAGGATTTTTCTCAAGGAGATCCACAGAATAATTATAAAAATTACCGTTTTTATAAAGTTTATGAGTTTTATTTTGAGCATACACTCCTCTTTCTAAATTACGAGTTCCCCACATAGGATTATAAAAAGTTGTTAATACTTCTCTTTCATTATAATGCTGATTTTTCAATAGAGGAAGAAAACTCAAAGCATTTGGATTAGATTTTTCAACTCCTAAAATTTCCTCAAATGTTGAATAAAAATTTACAAAATCAATAAATGCATCTGATGTTTTATTTCCTTTTAAATAATCATTCCAATTAATAATTAAAGGGACATTAGAAGCATATTTAATAGACAAACCTTTAGATCCTTGAATTTCTATTCCTTTATTTTTCGTTTTTACTTTGACATCAGTCCCATTATCACCTGTAAAAATTAGAATGGTATTCTTATCTAAGTCATTTTGTTTTAGAGCATTTGAAATTCGACCAACAACTTTATCCATATAGGTTAACATTTCTGAAAAATAAATTGGATTATTGCCTTTATTCCTTTTATTTAAATCATTCCAATCTTCAGAGTCTGGTGTCGGTAAAAAAGGATCATGAACTAAAACCATCGGATAATAAATAAAAAAAGGTTCATCTTTATTTTTTTCAATAAAATTCACAATATGATCAGCAAAAATATCAGGACCATAATCATCTATATTATTATCCATCAACTCTCCATTCTTGAAAATATTTGGATTTGCAAACCTATCACCTCTTTCAGTTAACCACCATAAGCAATAATCATCAAAACCATGTCTGTAAGGTCTATCTCTATCTTGGTTAAATTCCATGTCGTATTGAACTCCATTCAATTGCCATTTACCAACAATACTTGTCTTATATCCCTTTTCCTGAAAAAGATTTCCAAAGGTTCTTTGATTAGGATTCAAATAAGTAAAATATTCATAATTTTCGTAGTTAGGTTTTCCGGTCATTATCTTAACCCTAGTTGGTGTACATAAAGGTTGTGAATAAGCACTGGTAAAATTTATACCATTTCTTGCTAACGAATCCAGTACAGGTGTGTTATAATCATCAGCTCCATTGATACCTAATGCTTCAAATCCTAAATCATCTGCCATAATTAAAATTACGTTTGGCTTTTCTTTGTCAACTGAGCAACTAAATAAGAATATTATTAAAGTAAAAGAAATAATTACCCTGTAAATTTTCATAACTTTAAAATAAATAAAAAATGGTTCATTTTAGTAAAAAAGATATAGAAGGTTTAGAAAAAATTTACAGATTAAATCTAATCAACAGTTGTACAGGATACAAATCAGCTAATCTACTTGGTTCAATAGATAATGAAGGAAATACAAATCTTGCAATTTTTAGTTCAATTACACATCTAGGAAGCGATCCTGCTATGATTGGTTTTGTTCTAAGACCAAGAACTGTTCCCAGAAACACGTATAACAATATGTTTAATAACAAATTCTTTACTGTAAATCATGTTAATACAAATGATATTGAAGATGCTCATCATACTTCAGCAAAATACCCAAAAGAAATTTCAGAATTTGAGAAAACTAAATTTGAACCTGAGTTTATAGATGGATTTATTGCGCCTTTTGTAAAAAGTTCAAAAATTAAATTTGGCTGCAAATATCTCAATGAGTATGATATAAAAGAAAATAATACAATAATGGTAGTTGCATCCATAGAATGTCTTTATGTAGACAATGATGCTTTACAAGAAGATGGATGGATTAGATTAGATAAAGCTGGTACAGTTACTATAAATGGATTAGATGGATATGCAAAAACTACATTATTAAATAGGTTTAAATATGCTAGACCAAAAAAATGAAAAACTTTATAGATTCAAAAATTTTTAATTACTCTTTGAGTAAAAGCTCTAAGGAACCTAAAATTCTTAATGATCTAAATCGAGAAACTCATTTAAAAATATTAAATCCTAGAATGCTAAGTGGTGTATTCATACTATTGATCATAATGAAGAATTATTAGTTATTCAAAATAAATATTTTAAAAAAGCTGGAATTTCAGAAAAGGTTAAACAATATACTGGTGATGCAACAAAAATTATTAAAAAATTAAATTTAGATTTTGATCTTGTATTTATTGATGCTGACAAAGAAAACTATCCTTTATATTTTGATTTAATAATTGAAAAGGTAAAACCTGGAGGTGTAATAATTGCAGATAACATACTATGGAGTGGTAAAATACTTGAAAAAGTTGAGGAAGAAGATTATGCTACTAAATCAATTATTGAATTCAATGATAAAGTCAACAATGATGATAGAGTAGAAACCATCATTTTACCAATAAGAGATGGTTTAAGCCTGATTAGAAAAATTTAAATATCTCTTTTTATAGATCCTGTCAAATCATCAATATCATCTTTTACACTATCTATTTGATCAGAAATTTCTTTTGTATCAATACCTTTTTTTTCAGCGCTTTTTTGTATTTCAGTTTTAATTTCTTGGGTAGCATCTTTTACCTGTCTAATACCTTTACCCAAACCCTTGGCAATATCAGGAATTTTGTCTGCCCCAAATAACAAGAGAATAATTAAAAAAATTACTAAAATCTCTGCTCCACTGATAAAAAAAAGAATCATTTAACCTTTAATATTTGATTTAAATTTATCAAAATCTGACTCATTTTCCTCTTTTGGCCAAGAATTATTTGAAGTATCAATATCTGCTGTTTCTTTATCAGGATCAAGTTTAATACTTGAAATTTGCTTATTACTAGTAATTACTTTTCTAACTTCTAAATCATTTTTTCTCCATACTTGAGCAGGATATTTTCTTCTCTCAACAGATCCATCCTCATATTCAATATCAATAATTATTGGCATAACCAAACCACCTGGTTTATCAAAAACTATTTCATAATAAAACTTTGGAATATTCATTTTTGAAATTTCTTCATTTGAATAATTTTCACTTAAATAATTATTTAAAAGTTTTGAATTTTCAAGAGGATTTTTGCTCTTTAAATCTTCGCTATCATTCTCGAATTTCTCAAAGAATATTAAAGGTCTTAACCTATTTCTTGGTATACCCTGTTCTTCCATGATTTTTTTCATTTCTTCACCTGGATTAGGAGAAACATAATATTGATTTATTTCTTTAATACCAATGTCTACAAAATCAGTAGTATAAAACCATCCTCTCCAAAACCAGTCAAGATCAACAGCTGATGCATCTTCCATTGTTCTAAAAAAGTCTTCAGGTGTTGGATGTTTAAATTTCCATCTATTAGAATACTTTTTAAAAGCATAGTCAAATAGCTCTTCACCCATAACTGTTTCTCTTAAAATATTTAGCGCTGTGGCCGGCTTACCATATGCATTTGGACCTAGACTGTATACGTTTTCAGGATTTGACATTATTGGTGCTAAGTAATTTTCATCAACACTCATATAATCTACAATTAACTCGGCAGGACCTCTATCAGAGGGGAAATTCTTATTTGGATAAATAATATCTGGATATTTTTTTCCAAACTCTTGTTCAGCTAAATATTGAACAAAAGTATTGATTCCCTCATCCATCCATGCCCATTGTCTTTCATCACTGTTAACTATCATCGGAAAGAAAAAGTGACCTATTTCATGAATAATAACTCCAATCATTCCAAACTTTTCATCATCTGAGTAAGATCCATCAAGATTTGGTCGACCGAAATTAAAGCATATCATAGGGTACTCCATTCCAATTCTGTGGGCATGTACTGAAATAGCTTTGTGATAAGGATAATTAAAAGTGTAATCAGAATAGAACTTTAAAGTTTCCATTACAGTAATTGTAGAAAAATCTTCCCACATTGGGTTACCTTCTTTTGGGTATAAAGAGACAGCCATTTTATCTTCATTTCCAATCTTTACTGCCATCATGTCCAAAATATATTTTCTTGAGGTTGCAAAAGCAAAGTCTCGTACATTTTCAGCATAAAACTTCCATGTTTTTTTATCCTTAGAAAAAGACTTTTCTGCAATCTCTGCTTCTTCCTGTGAAACTATTATAACAGGCTTATCATAAGATTTTTTTGCCTTATTAAATCTTTTCATCATTTCTTTAGAATAAACATCCTTTCTATTTACTAACTTTCCAGTGGCTTCCATAATGTGATCAGCAGGTACAGTTATATTGACCTCATAATTTCCAAATGGCAAAGCAAATTCCCCATCCCCCCAAAACTGATAATTTTGCCACCCTTCAACTTCATCATAAACACACATTCTAGGAAAAAATTGAGCAATTATATATGCTCTATTATCATCATTTGGAAAAGTTTCATATCCAGATCTACCACCATCATTAACATGATCATTAATATTATACCACCATTTTACTTTAAAAGAAAAACTTTCACCAGTTCCAATTGCTTTAGGAAGATCAATTCTCATCATGGTTTGATTAACAAAATAATCGAGTGGCTTATCATTAGTATCTCTTACATATTCTATATTAAATCCACCATCAAATGGATCATTAATGAATTCTTTTTCAAAAGTATCTGGTATATATGCTGGGTTAACAGAATTACTGTCTCTAATCAAACTTGGTGAATCTTTAGATCTAACATTTTGATCTAATTGAACCCATAAATAATCCAGTAAATCAGGTGAGTTATTTGTATATGTAACTATTTCATCACCGTATATTTTTTTATTTGCATCATCTAATTCAATATTAATTATATAATCAGCTTGTTGTTGATAATAAGCTGGTCCAGGTGCCCCAGATGCAGTCCTGAACATATTTGGAGATGCAAACTCTTGATTTAACTGACGAAATTTGTTAGTATTAATTTTTTCTGTTTGTTTTTGTTGAGAAATATTTTCAATTGGAAATAATAAAACAGAAATTATTAAAAAGATTATATTTTTTTTCATAACTGGATTTTTAGGGAATATCAAATTTAAAAAAAACTAGTTACTTAAAAGAAGACTACTTATTGAATTATACTTGTCTTGTATAAAGCTTTTTCTAAACTTTCCCTTTCTTATTAATATTATATTTTTTTGATTTGGAAAAGAATTGTAAAGGATGGAGTTCTGAATCTCAATAGATTGACCTAATAAATCACTATTTATTTCCATATAAAAATTAATTTGATCTTGTTTCTTTTCAAAACCCAAATAATTAATCAAAATAGCTTCATTATCAAAATTTATTTGAAAGTTTTGATTAAGGTATGGTTTGTAAATCTCATTTAAATATTCATAATCTTTGATATAATCAACTTTTTTCGAATCTAGCTTCAAATCCTTTTCAAGATCATCATAAAATACCTTCAAAGTTATTTCAAACGATTGTGTTTTGTTGTCAAAATCTATTAGAGTTGTACTTACATAATATTTATGCGGAAAAACTAAAAGAAATAATAAAGTAAAAAAATTAATTATTAATGGATTCATAAAACTTATCTAAATTATTTAAAATTAATCCATGATTAGAACTTTTAAAATCAGTTAATAAATCATAATTTTCAGAGGCTCCAAGAACAAATTCATAAACTTCTTCCTCCTTCAGATTATATCTTTCCATAAAGTAATTTGAACCGTAGAATTGAATTATAGAAACAACAACGCCATATTGTTTCTCCAAACCTCTAGCAATTTTGAGATTTTTATAATATCCTGATAATTGTTTATACATACCCTCAATATCTAAAGGCATTAAAGGGAGAAGTAAAACATTCAATAAAATTTGAGAATTATTTTTATATACTATCTTCTCCTGTCTTTCACCTTTAAAACCTGGAATATTAACATCATCAAAATTAAATATTTCCTTCTTATTTACTTTGTTGGCATCAGCTAATAAGTTTCCAGATAAATTGTACGGCGTTACATCTACGTTCTTAAGTTCATTTACTTTAACATCAAGAAAAACTCTAATAGAATCTGAATTATAAACCTCTTCATTTATATAAACAAAATGTGCTTTAATTTGGACAGATCTAAAAAAAAGAGAATCTTTTAATCTTACACCTATTCGAAAAAAACCTTCTTTATCTGTAATCGTTGTTCCCCCTGTTGATTTATTAATGATAACTATTCCACTTTTTTCAATATCATTATTAACTACTTCCCCAGAAAGGGTTTTAATTTCAGTGTTTTGAGAAAATGATAAAACAGAGAAAAAAAATAATAATAGAAAAATCCTAACCTTTACTAACAATTCTGTTGAATTTTTTACTTTGTTTAACTAGAAAATCTATCAATTCAAATTCTTTGTCTTTTTTTAAAAGAATTTTTGATGGAAAATTTTCATCACAATAAATCAAAAACTCATTGATTTTATCTTTTTGTATACCAAGACTTTTTGTAAAAAAAATATCATCATAAACTTCTCTAATTAGATCACTTGGATTATAATTAAATGTAGAACTTTCTTCATTTGACTTATTATTAATTGTATTAGCAATTAATTTGTATAGATTAACAAAGTTTAAACCATTTCTAAGTTTCCCTTGCTCATTAATTACATTGACAACCCTAGTAGATTTATCACTGCTGTAATCAAACCTTTTGAATTCTTCTTCTTTTAAATCTAGAAATTTTTCTCTGTTTTCTGGTGTGACAACTACCTCATCAAGAGCTGTAACTTTTTCATTAACATCAACAACTATCCTATTTCTTTGCAAAATATCTTTGGTTATTGTAATTTCTCTAATCTGATATTGAACTGATGAAAAAAGTATTTTATCATTTAGTTTAACTTCAATTTCAAACTCACCTTCACTATTTGTTGTTGTTGCTATTTGAGAAGTATTATTTATAACGTTAGCACCTTCAACATTAACATTTTTGTACAGAACCTTTCCCTTAATCCATGTACGATAATCATTTTGTCCAAATGAAATAGATGAAAATAGAATAACTAAAACAAAAAAATATTTTTTATAATTCATTGCTTAATTCTTGAGCGGGAGACCGGGTTCGAACCGGCGACATTCAGCTTGGAAGGCTGACGCTCTACCAACTGAGCTACTCCCGCTTTTTAATTTTAACAATTTAAGATTAAATTTGTTAGGATTGAATCTTAACATAAAAATAATCAAATCTAACAAGTTGCTTAAACTTAGGAGTAAAATCTTGAGAAACAACATGAATCCATCTAAATGTATATATCCAGGTGATGATGATAACACATCATTTCACATTGGAGCTTATATTGATGGAGTTTTAGTAGGGGGAGTTTCAATGATAAAAAATAAATGTTCGTATAAAGATTTTCCTAATTGTTATCAACTTAGAGGTCTATTTGTTGATTTTCATCATCAAAAAAAGGGTGTCGGAAAAATGATAATTAACAAAGTTGAGTCTCTACTTAAAACCAAAAAAGTAAGTTATTTATGGATGAATGCTAGAGTTAAAGCTCTTGATTTTTATTTGAAATTAGATTATACTAATTCTGAGATAACATATAATATGAATGAAATAGGCTTACACTATATGCTTTACAAAAAACTATGAATAAAAGTAAATTCTTTATTTTAATTATAATTTTAATTCATACATCAGAATTAATGTCACAAAAAATAGACATAGATATACTTCAGGGAAAAACAACCAATCATCTTGTTGGTGATAGCATATTACTTGAAAAAGAAACTTTTAAAGCATTTGAAAAAATGAAAAGGGAAGCTTTTAATGACGGAATTAGAATAAAAATTGTTTCCGGTCACAGAGATTTTGAAAGACAAACCTTAATTTGGAATTCTAAATTTTTAAAATTTACTGAAGAATATAAATTAAAACCTGAAGAGGCTATAAATGAAATTGTGAGATTCTCTACTGTTCCTGGAACATCTAGACATCATTGGGGAACTGAGATAGACATCATTGATGAAGAATTTAAAAATGAAAAAAATCCATTAATAACTGAAAAATACGAGGCGGGAGGTGTTTTTAATAAATTGAAAAGGTGGATGGATTTAAATTCCAAAAAATTTGGTTTTTATTTAACCTACACGAATGATGAACAAAGAAAAGGGTTTGAATATGAACCATGGCATTACAGCTACAAGCCTATTTCAAAAAATTTTTTAGAAGAGTTTAAAAAAAATAATATCTCAAAACTAATATTAGACCTTGATATTATGGGTAAAGAATATTTAACAAAAGAATTTATTGAAAAATATATTAATGAAAATATTCTAAGTGTTAATAAAGAACTTGAGCTATAAATTGATATTATATCTTTAAATTTGTTGGTATAAAATTAATTTGAAAGAAAAAAAACAAAGTATTTTAATTATTCTTGATGGCTGGGGAATATCAAATAATTCAGAGTTCTCAGCTATTGATCAGGCTAAAACACCTTTTTTTGATAGTCTTATTAAGAAATATCCAAACGCTAAACTATTAACTCATGGTGAAAATGTTGGGCTTCCTACGGGGCAAATGGGTAACAGTGAAGTAGGCCACATAAATATTGGGGCTGGAAGAATTGTTTATCAAGAGTTAGCAAAAATTAATCGTGATATAATTAATAAAACAATTGATGAAAATAAAATATTGATCGAAGCTTTTAAGTATTGTAAATCAAATAGAAAAAAGCTTCATTTTATTGGCCTTGTCTCTGATGGAGGAGTTCATTCCCACATAAATCATATTAAACACCTAATTAATCTGTCTAAAACTCATGATTTAAAAGATGTTTTTGTTCATGCCTTCACAGATGGTAGAGATGTTGATCCAAAATCTGGAATTAACATGATTAATGAACTTATAGAATCCATGAAAGGAACAAATGCAAAACTTGCTAGTGTTTGCGGTAGATATTATGCAATGGATAGAGACAAAAGATGGGAAAGAACTAAAAAAGCATATGATTTGATTGTTAATGGAATTGGAAAAAAATCAAATGAAATTGAAAAATCGATTATTGATTCTTACAACAACAAAATAACTGATGAATTTATAGAGCCCATAGTAATTGTGGATAATAAAAATCTTCCATTAGCAAAAATTGAAGATAATGATGTTGTTATATTTTTTAATTTCAGAACAGATAGAGGAAGACAACTAACTGAAGCATTAAGTCAAAATGATTTTAATGATTTTTCGATGAAGAAATTGAACTTGAAATTCTTAACAATGACCAATTACAATGATGAGTATAAAAATATTGATTGTATTTACGAAAATGAAAATTTAAGTCAAACATTGGGTGAAGTTTTAGAACAAAACAAGAGAACTCAAATTAGAATTGCAGAAACAGAAAAGTATCCCCATGTCACATTTTTCTTTAATGGAGGGAAAGAATCACCTTTTAAGAATGAAACAAGAATCATGTGTCCATCTCCAAAAGTTGCAACTTATGATTTAAAACCTGAGATGAGTGCGTATGAAATTAAGGATTCTATAATACCAGAAATTAATTCAAATTCTGCTGACTTTATTTGCTTAAATTTTGCAAACCCTGATATGGTAGGACATACCGGAAACTTTGATGCTGCTGTTAAAGCATGTGAAACAGTTGATATTTGCTTAAAGGAAATCGTTGAATCTTCAATTAATAATAATTACTCCATTATAATTATTGCCGATCATGGTAATAGTGATGTTATGAAAAATAATGATGGTTCCCCTAATACGGCGCATACTACAAATCCAGTTCCTATTATTGTTATAGATTCAAAAACTGATAAAG
>LUMP01000135.1_pt1 | contig 20816 bp, 21 predicted proteins | sample 729641 | NCBI WGS metagenome assembly LUMP01 (sample SAMN03860260, study PRJNA289734) | marine metagenome | biome: seawater column; feature: ocean; material: water; isolation source: Red Sea water column Station 12 - depth 47m | place: Saudi Arabia: Red Sea | collected 2011-10-15 | depth 47 m | reverse complement strand
CTGCTGCTGCTTTCTCAGCTGCTGCGGCTTCTGCTGCCATCATTGCTTCATGTTCTTTAGAATCTTCAGAGTGACCCATAGAGTGTCCTCCAGATTTGTAGCCTTCACCGAAAATCATAACTTTTTGAGAGTTTGCCATAAAGTCAATTGTTAATCTTTTTCCTACTTGAGTGAAATCAACTTCTTCACCATCAATTGTTACAAAGTATGTTCCATCATCAAATGGAGTAACTGCATCATCTGTTACTGTAATTGTTAATTGTCCGTCAAGTCGTGAGTCCATCATAATTTTTACTGCGTTGTGATGTTCATCTTGAGAAATAGAGTCAACTATACCACCTCTAATAGTATATTTCAAATTGTCACTTGAGGAAGTTTGTGGTGCTGCCTGCGGAGCCATGCTAGGTGTTGGTGCAGGTGCTGCTGCAGGAGCTGGTGGTGGAGAATATGTTTGTGCAGGTGCTGCAACACTTGGTGCTGCGGGAGCAGTGTCTGCTTGTAAAAGTCCACCCATTAAAGCGATCATTGCTGCAGCAAAAGCGATTGAGAATATTACGCCGAATTTGTCTGCAGATGTCATGTCTTGACATTTTTCTAGGTAATTTAAATATCTAATGATCTCGCCTAAACTAGATTTATTTGCGCATGTTTTGAGAATAGGACATGGTAGAAGTTGATTCAAGTAAGAAAGTCTATCTTTTCCTTCACGGAAGAATGGACTTGCATGAGAAAATGCTGAATTCATTAGAGAATAATGGATTTCAAAAAGACAATGCAATCATGGGCAATCCAAAACAAGCAGGCGAAGTTGGAGACTATATGGTGCAGTTATGGCCGCCAGGACCAAATCCAAACCACATCAAAGTTCAACAAATTACTGCAGTAGAAGAATGTGAGCCAGAAGGGATGATTGGGGTTTGGAAAGGAGTTTCCAAAGAAGATCTTTTTGAGATTAATCTAGAGTGATTACAAATCACTTACAATTCCAGAAATGAATGATTCGTATTCATCGTCATTGAATTCGATAATTTCAAATTTATTTTCTTTTTTTGCAATAGAAATGGATTCTAGATGGTAGCAAGGAGAATTATTTTTAATCATTCCAAAATAATATCCAGAACATGAACAGAAATTGGATTGTGGATCAATCCAGTGTTCTTTCTCTTTTCCTACAATAGTCCAAATTTCCCTTTGACTAGGATTAAAACGATGTAGTTTAACTCTTCGTTCATTAACAACAGCATTAATCTTTTCTTGTTTAGTAGACATAAGGAATTAATCTAAGACAAACGTATAATCTTGATGGTAAATATAAGAATAATAGACTCAGAGCCAGCACTAATACTAGAAAATGATAAAAAGAATTTGGTAATATCTGATCTTCATATAGGATTCGAACATAAATTTTCATCAAATAAAATACCAAATAGTAAGAATTCTTCTGTTAATGACATAATTACTAATGTGAAAAAAATTATAAAAAAAGAAAATCCAGATACGTTGATTTTATTAGGAGATGTTAAGTCAAGCATACAAAATATAACAAAATCAGAATGGAATGACGTTCCATATTTCTTTGAAGAATTGAATGCATTAGAAATAATATTAATTCCAGGAAATCATGACGCAAACATTACAAAATTAATTCCTGACAATGTAACATTAATCAGTTCTAAGGGGATGATTATTGATGACGTGTTGTTAACACATGGACATACAATGCCATCAAAAAATTATTCAAATGTAAATAACATCATAATGGGACATATACATCCAGTATATTTTGATGAAAATTCTTTGTTAAATGGAGAGAGAATTTGGATTTCAATTAAAACAGATAAATCAACAATATTCCCATCTGCAAAAGGAAAAATCAACATAACAATCATTCCATCTTTCAATCCTTACTTTTATGCTACTGAAAAACGATATTACAAGAAATCAATTTCACCAATAGTTGAGAAAATCAAAGGTTCGGCAATTGCAAAGATTGCAACTTTGGATGGCACTATAATCGGCAATGAGTCAATTATCAATCAGATTTTGTAGTGTGATTTCAATTACTCAACAGGATCATATGGTTCAATAGGATCTTTTGTAGTCTCATTGTTTTGTAGCCATTCTAAGGTCTTTACAAAAGAATCAGCCAATTCTATTGTTGTAAGTACAGGGATTCCCAATTCCAAAGATTTTCTTCTAATTTGATATTCGTCATCTAGCATTCCGACGTATTTTTCCAAGGAAAGTGTACTTGGTATGTTTATGATGAAGTCAATTTTTTTCTCATATAGTAGATCAGAGATGTTGGGTTTGCGTTCAGGTTCAGATATTTTATGTACAATTTCAATATCACCAACTTTTTCTTCAAAGAATTCAGCAGTATGTTCTGTGGCCAATAATTTGAATCCAAGTTGCTTAAGTTTTGCAATTGATGGAAGAAGTTTTTCTTTGTTTTCAGTACCTCCAGCAGTAATCAAAGCAGTTCCTTTTTCAGGCAAATTATAACCAACAGAGGTCAAACCTTTGGATAGTGCATCATAGAAACTATTTCCAAAACAAGCTGCTTCTCCAGTAGATTGCATCTCTACTCCTAGTGCAATATCTGCACCATCAAGCTGCATAAATGAGAATTGAGGAACTTTAATTCCGTAATTGTGAATTTTTTGCCATTTGTTTTCAGGGATTTGAGGTAATGGTTTATCCAGAATTGCTTTAGATGCAAGAGAGATAAGATTTGTCTTCACTAGTTTTGATACAAAAGGCATTGAACGAGATGCACGAATGTTTAGCTCAATTACATAAACATGGTCATCATGGATTAAGAATTGAAGATTGAATGGACCTTTAACATTAAATGTTAATGCAATTTTTTTGGTGTAATCATTTATGGTCTCAATTATTTTATTACTAAGACGCCAAGGAGGAATACACATCATTGCATCACCAGAATGAACGCCAGCAGAATCAATGTGTTCTACAATGGCACCAATAATCACTTCTTTGCCGTTACTAATTCCATCAACATCGACTTCAAGTGAGTCTAACATGAATTTTGAAATTACAACAGGATGATCTGGAGATACATCAGTCGCCTCTTTAACATATGTTTTAAGTTCATCTTGTGACCAGACAACTTTCATTGCAGCACCAGACAAAACATACGACGGTCTGACAATTACAGGAAAACCAACTTCTTGTGCAAAAGTTCTTGCTTCATTTAGATTTGAAAATGCTTGCCATTTTGGTTGTTTAATGTGAAGTTTATCTAATTCGGCACTAAACTTTGAACGATCTTCTGCACGGTCAACGTCAACTGCACTTGTACCCATAATATTGATTCCACGTTGTGCAAGACCAGGCGTTAAATTATTCGCAGTTTGCCCACCTACACAAGTGATTACTCCTTTAGGATTTTCAAATTCAGTAATGTCAAGTAGTCGTTCTTGAGTTAATTCTTCAAAGTACAATCTTGTACAAATATCATAATCTGTAGATACAGTTTCAGGATTACAGTTAACGACAGATACGTTTTTTTCACCATTTTCTTGTAATCCCCAGACCATATTGACTGTGCCCCAATCAAATTCAACACTACTTCCAATCCTATATGGGCCAGCACCAACCACTACTATTCCTTTTTCATCAGGTGAGACCTTGATGTCATTTGAATTTCCACCATATGTTAGATAGAGATAGTTAGTTACTGCAGGCCATTCAGCAGCAAGAGTATCAATTTGTTTTACAGCAGGAACGATTCCAAAGTTTTTTCGGGTTTCACGAATTTCATCGGGGGTTTTCTCTTTGACCCTAGCAATTTGATTATCTGAAAAACCCATCTTTTTTGCAGTACGCATCAGGGATTCATCAAGTTCAGAATCTTTGAGCTTTGATTCAGTGTTTACAATGTTTTGGATTTTTTCAATGAACCAAGGATCAATTGCAGACAGTTCGTATATTCTATTAACAGAAATTCCCATTTTTAGTGCAATTGCCACATTATACAATATTTGATCATCATGATGAGATAGTTTGTATTCAATTTCTTCGTCAGTGAACGTTTTACCATTAGAACGATTCAAGACAAGACCATCATTGCCTATGTCAAGCATTCGAATTGCTTTTTGTAAAGATTCCTCAAAGTTTCTTCCAACAGCCATTACCTCACCAACGGATTTCATAGTTACACCTAATTTTCGATTAACAAGTTCAAATTTTGAAAAGTCCCATCTAGGATGTTTACATACTACATAATCAAGTGATGGTTCAAAACATGCAGTGGTACTTTTTGTAATTCTATTAACAAGCTCAGATAGATTGTAGCCTAGACCAATCTTTGCAGACATGTATGCAAGCGGATAACCAGTTGCTTTACTAGCAAGAGCAGAAGAACGTGAAAGACGGGGATTGATTTCGATTGCAACATATCTATCTGAATCAGCATCTAATGCATACTGAATGTTACATTCACCGACAATTCCAACATGTTTTGTTGCACGCAATGCAGCAGAACGTAACATGTGGTATTCATGGTTATTGATTGTCTGAGAAGGTGCAACTACAATGTTATCACCGGTGTGAACTTTCATAGAAAGAACGTTTTCCATGTTACAGACAATTACATTATTTCCATCATAGTCTTGCATTACTTCATACTCAATTTGCTTCCAGTGACCAATGTATTCTTCAACTAGAACTTGTCCTACCAAACTAGCCTTACAGCCACGTTCTACAATTTCATGTAATTCAATTTCATTACGGGCAATTCCACCACCACGTCCACCAAGGGTGTATGCAACCCTAATTATTACAGGATATGATAATTCTTCGGCCACCTTTTTTGCATCTTCAAAATTAGTGACGGTTTTGCTTTTGAGCACAGGAACGCCGGCTTCACGCATGGAATCCTTGAAAAGCTGTCTATCTTCGGTGTTTTTAATTCCCTGTACTTGTGTTCCAAGTACTTTGACATCATATTTTTGTAGAATTCCAGCCTCTTCTAATTTTACACCACAGTTTAATGCAGTTTGTCCACCATATGCCAACATGATTCCATCAGGTCGTTCTTTTTCCACAATGGACTCTACATAATTTGGAGTAACAGGCAACAAGTATACTTGGTCTGCAAAACGAGTATCTGTTTGAATGGTTGCAATATTTGGATTGATTAGAACACTTTTGATTCCGTCTTCATGTATGGCTTTTAAACACTGACTTCCTGAATAGTCAAATTCTCCAGCCTCACCAATTTTAATTGCACCACTTCCAAGTACAAGAATTTTCTTTAGCGATTCATTTTTTGGCATTTTTTTATTTCTCCATTAGTTTTTTTAGTTCATCAAAGACGTATTTACAATCAAAAGGACCAGGTGCAGCTTCGGGATGGAATTGTACTGCAATACAGCTTTGTGTTTTATGTTTAATACCTTCAACTGTGTCATCATCAGCATTTGCAAACCATAATTTGAAATCAGATTTTTCTAGTGATTCAGGTTTAATGCCATAGCCATGGTTTTGGCTTGTAACAAAGACTTGATTAGTTTCCAGATTAACACAAGGTTTGTTTTGTCCCCGATGTCCATATTTTAATTTGTAAGTTTCAGTATTTCCTGCAATTCCAATGATTTGTGCACCTAAACAAATACCCAAAGTAGGAACATTATTTTCAATTAGTTTTTTTGCAGTATCAATTGTATCAGGGCAGTTTTGTGGATCACCCGGACCACTACTCAGCACAACTCCCTTTGGGTTGTATGACATCACTTTTTCGTAAGGAGTATTCCATGGAACAACTATTGCTTTGTAACCTAATTCTCTAACATTTCTAACAATTGCATTTTTTGCACCTGTATCAATAACAACAACTGATTGGTTTTCAGTACCATAGATTTTTTCTTCTTTGGTGGACACTGTATCCATAAATTTTTCAGAGGTGTATGTTGTAATGCTTGCGAGTTCATTTTTGATTTTTTCAGTATCAATTTCCTCATCAGATACTACCAAAGCAGCCATCATTACGCCACTGCTAGTAAGTTTTTTTGTAATTGCTCTAGTATCAATTCCAGATATTCCTGGAACCTTTTCATTAAACATCCATTCATCCAGAGTCATTTTCAGATTCCAGTGACTAGCGGTTTGAGACAATTCATGAATCACAAGGCCTCTAATTTGCATCATATCAGATTCAAAGAATTTAGAAATACCATCTTCATCAACTGCGTCTAAATCAGGAATTCCGTAATTTCCAACTAAAGGATAAGTCAGGGTTAGAATTTGGCCATTGTAAGAGGGATCAGTTAGTGCCTCAGTATAGCCTACCATTCCCGTATTGAAGACAATTTCGCCAAATACAGTAGTAGAATAGCCAAAACCCATTCCATCTAAAACAGTACCATCAGAAAGGATCAGCTTCCCAAACTTGTTTGCATGTTTGGATTTCTTTGTAGTTATTGTGACCCTCTACAAGTCTCTTTGAATCAGGATTTAAAAGCTTCTTTGCTGATCGATGTCAAAACCGATCAAAGTGCACCAAATGATTCACTCCATTTATGATATGCACGTATGTTTTCAATGGAGACGCTAGGTTTTCTTTTTGATTTAATATCTTTAAAGTCAGCCATTGTTAACTCACGTGGGTCTTGCGGAGTTTCACCCTCTACAGGTTCGTGATAAGTAGATGATTTGAATAATTCATTTACAACTAATAATTGTGCACCTTGACATACATCTTTAATATCACTTGCACTGTATCCATCAAATTGTTTGGCAAGAGTTACAAGATTAAATCTTGCAGATTTCTTTAATGGGTTTGTATACTGTTCAAATAATTTATGACGTGCATCTTGATTTGGAAGCGATACATAGATCCGTTTTTGGAATCTTCTCAAGAAAGGCTCATCTAAACTCCATGGTTTGTTAGTTGCCCCAATTACATACATCATGGTTTCTTTGCCTTTTCCATTTACACCATCTAATTCAGACAAGAATTGGTTTTTTGCTCTAATTTCCCCACCTACCTCACTGTTTCTATCTCCAAGTAGAGAATCAACTTCATCAATGAATAAAATGACGGGTTTTCCTTCACGTTCATTGTACTTTCTTGCCATATTGAATAATTTTGAAACATTTTTCTCTGCCTCACCAAGCCACTTGCTCATCATTGATGCTGCGTCAACATTGATAAAATAACCATCTAATTCATTGGCAGTAGCTGCTGCAAGCATTGTCTTTCCTGTTCCAGGAGGACCATACAATAGCATCCCTCGTGGCCAACCCAATGGAAACAAATCAGGTCTTTTACTTGGATAAACAATAGATTCACGTAAAGCACCTTTTGCATCTTCCAGTCCAATAACTTCAGACCATTTTACATCAGGTTTTTCTTTCATTACAAGATCTTCCAAATCATTGCCATCATCTTTGTGTGGTTGTGCTTTTGCAAGTGCTTTCTTTTGTTCTTCAGGAGAAGCATTTGGGTCTACAACGGGTTCAATATCACCGCGAGTTTCTTTCAATGCTTTAATTCGTTCTTGATATTTTTGATAACTTTGCATGTAGATTTTGTTTAAACTACTTGTAGGGTAAAGGCGGATTAGTTTCATAAGTGTATCAGAGGCTTTTTGATAATCCTCAATTGCCATACCTGCAGCGCCTTGAGAGTCTGCCCTAATGGCAGATGCCGCATATTTGCTAGCGCTTTTTTCTAATTCCTGGGGAGCCATACTCATATTATTTCACAGATGAATTCAGTCGTGATTTGACTAGGTATTAGCGAGAGTAAACTGCTATCGAAGTTTTGGTAAAATAAAATCAACTGAAATCAGTCTTGACGCCTGAATAATTCTCAAATAAGACTAAATATCCAAGTTTAGACGAAAATTCATGATTGAAGATAGATTAAGAGAATTATCAATCGAATTGCCTACACCACCCAGTCCAGCCGGCTCATACATTCCAGTTGTAACTACAGGAAATCTTGCTTTTGTTTCAGGTCAAATACCAATGAAAGAGGGCAAGGTAATTTTTGAAGGAAAGGTTCCAGAACAACAATCATTGGAGTCAGCAAGAGATGCGGCAAAAATTTGTATAATTAATGGTCTTGCTCAATTAAAAGCAAATTTAGGATCATTAGATAAAATTACAAAATTTGTTAGAATTTCAGGTTTTGTTAATTCTAATCCAGAGTTCACTGAACAGCCAAAAGTAATCAACGCTGCATCAGATTTGCTAGTAGAAATATTTGGAGACATGGCAAAACATTCTAGAATCGCAGTCGGGGTTGCAAGCCTTCCATTAAATTCAACAGTAGAAATTGATATGGTCGTAGAATTTTCTACTTAATCTCAGAAACAGACTTTTCCAGATCATCAGCTAATGCTTCATAATCAGAACGTGTTTTACCTAATTCTTTGAGTTTTTTCTCTTCTACATCTTCTAGATGTTTATCAACATCTTTTGCAGCATGATTTAATCGAGCCTCAGCCATCATGAAAAGGCGATTATTTTCTTTCCAGAGATGTTCGGTGACATGTTGAACATATACCTCTAATGAAAGTATGAGATCTTCAGAATCATTTGTTTCAAGATATTTTTTTGATGCTTCCTCTATTTTCTCAGCTATTGCCTTAGTACGTTCATGATCTATTAGCATCATTCGAATAGGACCCATATGAGTAGGCATTCCAGCCTTCTCAAGTGCAGGGAAAAATGCCTCTTCTTCTTTACCATGATGACAGACATCAGTAAAGTTTTGTGTGAAATCAATCGTAGGGAGTAAAATTTGTTCAGGAATTTGCTTTCCGTCTTTAAGAAGTTTTATGGTTGCATCTAAGGCCTGCAACACTTTTTCAATTAATTTATGATCTTTCCGTAACGATTGAGTAGACATTTTATTTTCCTAGTGATGTGTTTATTGCATTAATGAATTTAGTTATTTTGTCTTTTGGAACAGATGCACCACATGCTTTGTCGTGACCGCCGCCAGATCCACCAACATCGGTTGCAATTTTGTTAATTAGTTTTCCAAGATGAATTTTACATTGTTTTGAACCTCTAACAGATACAGCATAGACACCATAGTCAACTCGCTCCTTGTATGCAATGCCAACATCTTTTCCAGATAAACCTAAAACAAAATTTACAGCACCGCTTGCACCAGAATCTGTAATTTCCATATAGCCCAAATTCTTTTTCAATTTCATATTTTCTTTAACTTTAGAAATAATTGATGCAAGTTTTTCAACCTGTAGTTGTGCAAATTCATAAGAGTTTGGAATTTCATGAGGATATTTTGATTCACTTAATTCATCAACCAAATACAACAAGTAATCAGGTTCTTTTTGATGTCCAACAATATTGTATGTCAAAACTGTTGCACTGATTAACGCAAATTGTCTATCAAAAATTTGGAGAAGTTTTGAGCCAAGTGGTCGGTCCTCCATGTAATCTGTAATTGCAGCACATGCAGCAACAAAAGCAGCATGATCATTTAGCTTCTTTTTGTATGTATCATAAACTTGTACAGATGCACATTCGTTTGTATCGTGTACAACCTTTACCTTTACTTTTTCTAATTGCTTGATAATTTTTTTATCAAGATCGTGATGATCAATGTATGCGATTTTTACACTGCGTTTTCGTAACTGTGTTAAAAATTCAACGAAATCACCTTCATTTTTTTTGTTTAGGCCAAGATCACAAATGTATAATTCTTTCAGAGATTCATCGTTTCTAAGAGGCTCCATATCATCCATCATTCCAGGATAATCAACAAGAATTGTTTCCCCGCCAAATGCTTGTTTAATTAATGCAGCAGAACTTATTCCATCTGCATCTTCTTTGTGAGAAACACATACAATTTTTGACTTTTTTGTTTTAGTTGCCATTTATGTTCAAATTTGGAACCCCTCATTTAAACCAAAAATGTTTATTTTGATTTTGATTTCGCAGAAACTGTTTTTTCTGAATTAATGATTGTAGAGTATATTTCATATATTGTAGAATAATTCAGTTGATTCTCTTGGTCATATTTTTGTAGTTTTTCTAGAAATTCAGGAGTAGCATTTAGAATTTCTTCATCAATTTTTTTTCTCATTTCACGCTCAGAGAGTGTTGACATGTAAATTGATGAAATATGGCGTAATATGCGCAAACTTTGATTCTTTAGACTTTCTACATCGAAAATTATTGACAGGAAATAAGGCTCATAGAGATTTAGGTTCAAAACTGGTTGAAAATTTAATAGTAAAAAAATCGAGACGAGTGTATGGAAACAAAAAATATCGGTTTAAGAAATATTCCAATTGCAGATACAAAAATATCCCTAATTGATGGTGAAAAAGGCAAGTTAATTTATCGAGGATTTGACGTCCTAGATTTAACAAAGAATTCTAATTTTGAAGAATGTTGTTTTTTACTCTTACATGATCATTTGCCTAATCAAGCAGAATTTGATGAGTTTACATCAAGATTGAAAGAAGCCAGAACAATTCCTGAGCAAATGCAAAAAAATATGAGAAATTGGCGAAAAAACGCACACCCAATGGATGTCTTACAAGCATTTGTTGCAGCACTTGCAGGATACTATGACGAAAAAGGTACTGAGAAAGAAATTAGTCATCAAAGAGCAATTAATCTGATTGCAAAAGTTCCAACAATAATTGCAAGTTGGGAGAGAGTAAGAACTGATAAAGAACCAATTGAGCCAGATTCAAACCTGAGTCATGCAGCCAATTTTCTATACATGCTTACAGGAGAAATACCAGATAAAGAAATGGAGAGAGTTTTTGATGTTTGCTTAATTCTACATGCAGACCATACGTTCAATGCATCCACATTTGCTGCAAGAGAAGTAGCCTCAACACGTGCACATATGTATTCCGCAATTAGTGCAGCAGTAGGAGCATTAAGCGGAGAGCTGCATGGAGGAGCAAATTTCGAAGTTATGAAAATGTTGTTAGATATCAAAGAAGAAAATAGAGTAGAAGGTTGGGTGAAAGAGAAAATTGAGAATGGAGATAGAATCATGGGCATGGGACATGCAGTTTACAAGACAGTTGATCCACGTTCAATGGTTCTCAAAGAATTATCAAAGAAATTATCTGAAAAAACAGGATTGCCATGGTTTGCCATAACAAAAAAAGTTGAGGAAACTACTGCAGAAATTATGAAAAACAGAAAAGAGAGAGATATTTTTCCAAACGTAGATCTGTATAGTGCATCAGTGTATTACATGTTGAAGATTCCAATGGATCTTAATACACCAATTTTTGCAATATCTAGAGTATCCGGTTGGGCAGCACATGTCATAGAAGAGAAATTTGCAGAAGCAGCACCTAAACCAATGTTGTATAGACCAAAAGCAACGTACGTTGGAAAGTACGAAGGTCCACAGGGTTGTAAATACATCCCAATACAGAATAGAGAATAATTAATTTCTAGTCTTTAACCAGTTTTGTGCTTTAGAATTTATGTCATGGCTGTACAATACTTCAAAGACCATATCATAGAAAGTAATGCTTTTCTTTTGAGCCTGACTGTCAAGCCATTTTATTCCATCAGCCAGTTCAGGGTCATGGGTCGAGAACTCAACTAATTCATCAACCATTTTTCTGAAGAAATTGTGTGACTTCATCATGAAAATTAATTTCAATGTGGATCATTAAGACCAGAATACAAATTAAATAGACAAAAAACACCTTTTTGATTGACTTATGGAACATGATCTTTTCATAGACGGAAACATCAAAGAGTATACCTGGACAATTAGAACCGGCGAAAAATTAGTAGAACAGATTCGTGAGCACCCTCCAGCATACATGTCAGGAGGGAAATTGGATGTAAAAGCAACAGAAGAATCAAAATTCATTGCATTGCATATTGGAATTTACTGGGGATTAGGAGTATTCATCATAAAAGACAATGACCAAGTCAATGTAATGTGTGATTCTAAAACAATGTACGAGATTTTCACTCAGGGAAAAACATCAGATAACCAAATAATTAACGACAAAATTCAGTTTATCAACCAGTTGACAGAATTACGCAAAGTAAAAATGAATTTTAAATTAATTGATGTAAAAGATAATCTATCAACAAGACATCTTTTTGCAGACGGTAAAGATACTGCAGGAAGAGATTCGTTTAGCTATGTCTAATGATTATACCAATGTCATTAACATTATTTTGAGTTAGTCCAGTTTCTATCAACCCACCAAATTTTTTAAAAAATGAAGAAGAGTCATTATTTTTTAGATATGGTTTACCGTCATGTTGAAGATCAGTGGAAAATATGGAGCCGGCAAATTTAGTATTACCATCTATTCCATCAGTACCAACAGATGCAATCGTAAAATTTGTTTTTTTATTTTTTAGTTTTTCATATAATCGTAATACAAGTTCTTGGTTACGACCACCTTTTCCATTTCCAGTAACAGTAACTGTAGGCTCTCCACCAAAAATAATACAATTGGATTTTGAAGTAATTGCTTTAGATGCAAGTAATTTTGTAACTTGGTTTAGATCTCCAGTAATGTTTGGGATAATTTGGGTTTTAAGATTCATAGAATTTGATTTTATTTTCATTTTAGAAAGACATGCAAAATTATTGAGTATTATAATATTTTTTATTATAGGTTTTTTTGGTGTTTCAGGAATTTTCCCTTTTTGGCCAGAGTTCAGAACAGCCATGACCGAACTAGGTAATTTTTTTTGGAGGGAAAATTTTTTTACAATTTTTATAGCATCAGAAAAAGTAGAGTTGTCGCAATAAGTAATTCCAGAGGAAATAGAATCCATATCATCTCCAATTACATCAGAGACTAGTAGGGATACCCCGTTACAATTCATTTTTTCAACTAGTTTGCCACCCTTTATGAGCGACAAATGCTTACGGACGCATGCAATTTCGTTAATGTTTGCGCCCGATCTAATTAACATCTCATTTACAAGTATTTTTTCACGAAGAGAAATAGAATTTGGTAAAACAGACAATGCAGAACCGCCACCAGATATCAAAAACAAAACAAAATCATTTTTCCCAGTATTATTCAAAAATGAGACTAGGTTTTTTCCAGCTTTTAGACTAGAAGAATTTGGGAGGGGGTGTCCAGCAGTAATAATTTTGAATGTTGATTTTTTTAATTTTGGTTTTACGTGAGATGGAATAATTACAAGTCCTCTAGTGACATTAATTTTTTTGGAGGCAAATTCCGCCATTGTACCAGCTGATTTTCCAAGTGCAATCAAGAATACATTATCAAATTTTTTTAGATCTATAGTAGAATTAGGAAGTTTAATTTTATTTTTCATGATGTATTTTGAAAGAGATAATGAAGAAGATGATGATAAAAATCCCTCATTTAATATCGAAAGAGCTTTACGAGAATTATGATTGAGTGTTAGTTTTGATGGGTTTTTTATCAATAAACTAACTTGGATGAAAATAACTTAAGTTTTTGATATTGGAAGGTATAAAAAGAATGGAGATTTTACATGACATATGGATACAGTAAGAATTCCCAAAGTTATTCAATTTGGAGAAGATGCATTATCACAAGCTGAATATCCAAAAAATGCATTGGTAGTAACAACTGTTCCTCCAGAATTATCTGACAAATGGTTAGGAAAAATGGGCATACAAGATTATTTGTTGTTCGATAAAGTACAACCAGAACCATCAATTGAAATGGTCAACGAGGTAATTGAAGAATACAAATCCAAAAACATCAGTGCTATGATTGGATTGGGAGGAGGAAGTTCAATGGATGTTGTAAAGTATGCAGCTTCTGAGATGGGTGTAGAAAAAATTTTAATTCCTACAACATTTGGAACAGGAGCAGAGATGACAACATATTGTGTACTAAAGTTTGATGGAAAGAAAAAACTACTCAGAGAGGATAGATTCCTCGCAGATAGAGCAGTAATTGATTCATACTTTATGGATGGCACACCAGACCAAGTAATCAAAAGTTCAGTTTGTGATGCATGTGCACAGGCAACTGAAGGTTATGACAGTAAACTTGGAAATGACCTTACAAAGACTTTGTGTAAACAAGCATTTGATGTATTGTATGATGCAATAATGAATGACAAACCAGAGAATTATCCGTATGGCTCCATGTTATCAGGAATGGGCTTTGGAAACTGTTCAACAACACTAGGACATGCATTATCGTATGTTTTCTCAAATGAAGGTGTACCACATGGTTATTCACTTTCATCATGTACTACAGTTGCCCACAAACATAACAAATCAATATTTTATGACAGATTCAAAGAGATTGTCGAAAAAATGGGATTTGATAAATTAGACCTTAAAGCAGATGTTGATCAAGCTGCAGATGTCGTTATGACAGATAAAGGACATTTAGATCCAAACCCAATTCCAATTTCAAAAGAAGATGTTGTAAAATGTCTTAACGATATTAAAGCCGGAAATCTCTAGAATTCCATTTCTTTTTTATATTTTATTTTTACTAAGGTAGTCAGAGACTGCTATGCTTTATTAACAGTCAATTTTTAGAAACTATAGATCAAAATGATGAAATTCGGAATTCAAAACGGATTAAACGTTGCAAGATTAGGATTAACAGAAGATCAAATTTTAACAGCATGTAGTTTGGCTGACAAGACAGGATACAATTCTGTATGGTATATGGATCATTCAAACGTTCCACAATGGAGTAACGCAATAGTTAATGATCCATGGGTCATGCTTTCAGGAATTGCAGCTGTGACAAACAATGTAGAATTAGGAACCTGCGTTACAGATGCATTACGAAGACACCCATCAAACATTGCACTAGCCTCAATTACATTAGATAGATTATCTAAAGGAAGAGGAACACTAGGAATTGGTGCAGGGGAAGCACAGAATCTAAAAGAATTCAATATTCCATTTGACAAACCAGTTTCAAAATTTGAAGAGCAACTTCAAGTTATCAAACAACTTTACGATTCAGATCCAGACAATAGAAAAACCTGGGAAGGAAAATATTATCAGTTAACTGAAGCATGTCTTCAAGCAAAATCTGTTAGACAACCACACGTTCCAATTTACATGGCATCAGGTGGAAAACGTACACTTGAGATGACAGGAAAATATGGAGATGGATGGTTACCAATTGGATACACACCGGAACTATTTGAAGACCATAAAGATCAGATTGTAGATTCTATGAATAAAAATGAGAGAACTGAGGAAGATAAACAAGAATTCCAGATGGCAATGGATATTGATGTCTACTTTGCAGACGATAAAGAATCATCATGGGCAAAGATGAAAGAAGCAATCAAAGTAAGTTTATTCAAACCAGAAATACTAAGAGTTCACGGATTAAAAGACATAGAAGGATTTGATTTCAAGAAATACTTTACAGAATATTCAATGTCAAACCAAGATTGGATTGTAAAAATGAGAGAAGCTGCAACCACAATACCAGATGAAATTGCAAAATCATCAGTTGGAGTTGGACAACCAGACGACGTCATCGAAGTATTTGAGAGATTTGTGAAAGCAGGTTGTAATCACTTTGTTGTAAGATTCTGGGGTTCAAATTACTTTGGTTCCATTGACAAATTTGCAAGTAAAGTAATTCCATACTTTAGAGATCAAGATAAATAATTTAACTAACAAAAATACTACAACCACATGCAATTAGTTGGAAAATTAATTATAAAATCTAAAAACAAGATAATAGAATTTCTGAATGAAGAGTCTACTGGACGAATTGCATCAATTGATGAAAATGGATTTCCACAAATCATTCCAATGAATTTTGTATTTTTAGAAGACACGATTTACATGCACTCACATGTGAGAGGAGAAAAAATTGATAATATCAAACGTGATTCAAAAGTAGGCTTTGAAGTGGACAAGAATTTAGAATTTTTACCCTCATATTTTTCAGACCCAGATGATGCATCACTAGCAGACACATTTTACATCAGCGTAGTTATCAAAGGCGAAGCCAGAATTGTTGAAGATAGAAATGAGAAAGTTCGTGCATTAAACGGATTGATGAAAAAGTATCAGCCAGAGGGAGGATATCTACCTATGACATCAGACATGGAAGTGTTGGAACATACAGCAGTAATCAAAGTGATTCCAAAAGAGATGAACGGAAAATACAAGATTGGCCAAAATATGAGTAAAAAAGACAAAATCGACATTGCAAATAAAATACTTGAAAGAAATAGTAGCACTGCAAGAGAAACTCTAGAAATAATGGGTTTTGGAATTGAAGAAGGAAAAGCAGTCTTAAAGACAGATGAAGTGTGGTAAGTCAGTACCAATTTTTATAAACATTTCAATACAGGAGTAATTACATGTCAGATTCCACCATTGATGATGCATTAAAACTCCTAGAAATCGGAAAAGGAAATCCAGACAGATTAAAGCAGATTATAGAATCGTTTCAAAAAAGGAGCATGATTTCAATGCAAGATAGAAAGTATGTTGATGCATTAGTGGAGCAATATTTGACACCAAGACATAGACAAATGACAACAAAAATGAAATCAACAGATAAACCAAAAACAAATTTTCCAAGAATTAGAAAGCCATCAGAATCATCATTTAAAATTACAGAGGTAAAAGCAACTTCAGGCAATCCTTACATTAAACCAAGTATTCAGACAAGAAAACCAGAAGTAAAAAAAGAAGAATTAGCATCAAGAGAACCTACAATTGAAGAAAAATTCATTGAACATGTTGAGACGGATAGAAGTACAACAAAAAAATCAGGAAAAGGAAAAATTGCAGGAGTCATTATAGGAATAATTGCCGTAATCATAATTGGTGGAGGGGCAGCATACATGGGAGGCAGTTCAGATTTATTCACAGCAGATGTTGAAGAAGAAAAAAGAATAACATGCCAAGATAATATAGTATTAGTATCTTCTACAAAAGTTCCAAATTTCCCAGCACCTGGAAAAGATCTAAAGTACTATCAAGACAGATATGATAATGAACCAAAGATAATGAACCAAAATACAAAGAATGGTTTGATAAAAACTTCCCAGGACAAACAGTTAGAGAAGCAGTTTGTTAGATTTCGATAGTTAGCTATATCTTTTCTTCAGAACAATGGTAACTAATGCAAAAATTTGAGATAAATTCTGAATTTTTACCTACAGGGGATCAGCCACAAGCAATTGAAGAGCTTGTCAAAGGTTCCAAAACCGAAATGAATCAAACATTGTTAGGCGTAACAGGAAGCGGTAAGACATTCACTGTGGCAAACGTAATTGCAAACACTGGAAAAAATGCATTAATCATATCTCATAACAAAACATTAGCCGCGCAATTATATTCAGAATTAAAACAGTTTTTCCCAAAAAATAATGTCGGTTATTTTGTTAGTTACTATGATTACTATCAGCCAGAAAGCTACATGCCACAGACTGACACGTACATAGAAAAAGACACCCAAATTAATGAAAAAATTGAGAAAATGAGACTAGAGGCTACTGCAATGCTTCTATCAGGAGAGCCTACAATCATAGTATCAACAGTATCATGCATCTATTCACTTGGATCACCAAAAGAATGGGAAGATATGGCAATCATATTAAACAAGAATGAAGAAATATCAAGAAAAGAAATAATTAAAAAATTAATCAATGCAAGATACGAAAGAAATGATGTTGAGTTAATACCAGGAAATTTTAGAGTCAAAGGAGATACAATAGACATCATACCCGCATACTCTCAAGATATAATCAGAATTTCACTATTTGGAGACGAGGTTGAAAGGATTTTAGTTTTAGATAATGTTTCATTAGAAGTAAAGAAACAAGTTGAAACATTCAAAATTTTTCCAGCAAAACACTATCTAATTGCAAAAGATATCAGAGATAAAGCAGTAAGATCAATCAAAAGTGAATTAAAAGATAGGCTAACCAGACTACCAGAGTTAGAAAGACAACGTCTAGAAATGAGAACAAAATATGATTTAGAGATGATAGAAGAGCTAGGCTATTGTTCAGGAATTGAAAATTATTCCAGACATTTTGATGGAAGAGATGAAGGAGAACCAGCATTTTGCCTTTTAGATTTCTATGGAAAAGAATTCTTACTAGTGATTGACGAGTCCCATGTTACACTTCCACAATTACACGGAATGTACAAAGGAGACTATTCTAGAAAAAAATCGTTAATAGATTATGGATTTAGACTTCCAAGCGCATTTGATAACAGGCCATTAAAGTTTGAAGAATTTGAAAAAAGACTAAACGACGTAATTTTTGTTTCTGCAACTCCAGGAGATTATGAAAAGAAAAGATCAAAACAAATTGTGGAACAGTTAGTTAGACCCACAGGATTAATTGATCCAACAGTTGAGATTAGAAAGTCAAAAGGACAAATGGATGATTTGATAAAAGAAGTTTCAGTTAGAGCAAAAAAAGGAGAACGCACACTAGTCACCACACTAACAAAAAGAATGGCAGAGGATTTAGCAGAATATCTGTCAAAAAAAGAAGTCAGAGTAAGATACCTACATTCAGAAATTGAAGGATTGCAAAGAACTGAACTGATAAGACAGCTTAGATTAGGCGAATTTGATGTTTTAGTAGGCATAAATCTTCTAAGAGAAGGACTTGATATTCCAGAAGTCTCCCTGGTAGCGATTTTGGATGCAGATAAAGAAGGATTTTTGAGAAATAATACGAGTTTGATACAGACATTTGGAAGAGCAGCAAGAAATGTTCAAGGTAAGGTAATCATGTATGCAGATTCAATAACAAAATCAATGAAATCAGCAATTGCAGAAACAGAGAGAAGACGTCAAAAACAAATCACATACAACGAAGAAAATAAGATCACACCCAAGACAATCATAAAATCTATTCCAGAACAAGAAACAGAATTAGATGATATAAAAAATAAATCAAAAACAGATTTAGGAAAACAGAAAATTGAAATTGAGATGAAAATGAAAATTTTTGCAGAAGATCTTGATTTTGAAAATGCAATAAAATGTAGAGATAAAATAAAGAGAATAGAAAAGGAGTTACAAAAAGATGAATCAAAATGAATTAAAAGTTAGAGGTGCACGTCATCATAATCTAAAAAATATCAACGTGAATATTCCAAAGAATAAGATTATTGTAATTAGCGGGTTATCAGGATCCGGTAAATCAACACTTGCATTTGATACAATTTATGCAGAAGGTCAAAGGCGTTATGTAGAATCACTATCAGCTTATGCAAGACAGTTTTTGGAGATGATGGACAAACCAGATGTTGATTCAATAGATGGATTGTCACCTGCAATTTCAATTCAACAAAAAACTACTAGTAAAAATCCACGATCAACGGTTGGAACTACAACAGAGATTTATGATTATATGAGATTGTTATTTGCACGTATCGGAATTCCGCACTGTACGAATTGTGGAAGAAAAATTTCGACACAATCAATTGAATCAATTACAGATTCAGTCATTAAAGAATTTGCACAGAAAAAAGTTCTTGTATTAGCACCATTAATTCAGAGAAAAAAAGGGACATATGAAAAATTATTTGAGCAGATGAAAAAAGATGGGTACTCAAGAGCAAGAGTAAATGGAGAAATAATTTTACTTGAAGATGAATTTCCAAAACTTGATAGACAAAAATGGCATAATATTGAGATTGTCGTAGACAGAATTATTGCATCAAAATCGGATAAAAGTAGAATTTTTGAAGGAATTCAGACTGCATTAAAAGCTGCAAAAGGTTCAGTTCTAGTTGCATCAGAGAAAAATGAGAAAATTTTTTCGCAGAACAATGCATGTCCTCATTGTGGAATAACAGTAGGAGAATTAGAACCACGCACATTTTCTTTTAATTCCCCATTTGGAATGTGTAACCAATGTAATGGATTAGGAGTGAAAATGGAATTTGACCCAGATTTAGTAATTCCAGATAAGACAAAGTCAATTTTAGAAGGTGCAATTGTTCCATGGAGTGGGAGATTTTCATCATATCGAAAGCAGGAGCTGAAAGTAGTTGGTAGGAAGTACAAATTCAATCTGATGACTCCAATAAACCAAATGAAATCAAAACAGATCAATGTAATTTTGTATGGTACAGAAGACGTCATGAAGTTTTCATATGAGGCAAAAACTAGCGATACGATTTGGGAATATACAGATGCATTTGAAGGAGTGTTAAATAATTTACAGCGAAAATTCATGGAGACTGATTCAGAATCAAAGCGAGAATGGCTTAAACAATTCATGAGAGATACTCCATGTTTAACGTGTCAAGGCAGAAAGTTAAAGCCAGAAGCGCTTGCTGTGAAAATTAATTCAAAAAATATAATGGAAGTTTGTGATTTATCTATAGATTCTGCATACGAATTTTTTACAAAATTGGAATTAAACGATACAGAACAATTCATTGCACGAGATATTTTAAAAGAAATTAAAGAAAGGTTGGAGTTTTTGAGAAATGTAGGATTAAACTAATGAATAGAAAAAACGAAAAAGGCTTTGCATTAGTTTTATCTTTAGTTTTGTTAATGGCAATGTCATTGATGGGTGGTGCTCTGATTGTAATTTCAGCAAGTGATCACCAAAGCAATAATGTCAGTGATGAATACCAACAAACATTTTATGTTGCAGAAACAGCTTTGTATGAAGGAGAAAAATACTTACTTAATCAATTCTTAGGGCCTTAAAAAACAGATGGCAAAAGAGATTTAACAAAAAGAGGTTTGTTAGCTAACGCTACAACTAAATTTACACCTCCTGCAGCTATTGAAGCTTGTTTTAATAGTTATTCAGATATTGATCGTGCAACGTTTAAATCTATTTTAGGACCAGATCCTGAC
>LUMP01000094.1_pt1 | contig 20820 bp, 16 predicted proteins | sample 729641 | NCBI WGS metagenome assembly LUMP01 (sample SAMN03860260, study PRJNA289734) | marine metagenome | biome: seawater column; feature: ocean; material: water; isolation source: Red Sea water column Station 12 - depth 47m | place: Saudi Arabia: Red Sea | collected 2011-10-15 | depth 47 m | reverse complement strand
ATTTATCGAATGGCAGATTACTACATTACGTGACAACGACAGGATTATTCAGGGTTCACATCCAGTAGGATGGTGCCCAGTTGATCAAAATCCAGTATCACAACATGATACAATGGGAGATGTGGAACCAAAAATTGATGACAAAAACCATCTTGTAAAATTCAAGTTTGAAGAATATATTTTTCCAGTAACAACACTTCGTCCTGAAACAATTTTTGGAATTACAAATCTTTGGGTTAATCCAAATACAACTTACAAAAAAATCAAAGCAGATGATGAAAAATGGATTGTCTCAGAAGAATGTGCAAAGAAAATAGAATTCTTTGGAAAAGAAATTACAATTGAAGGAGAGATTGCAGGAACTGAAATTATTGGAAAGTATGCAACAGCATTACACAACAATCAAGAGATTCCAATTTTAGAAGCAGAATTTGTAGAGCCTGCCATTGGAACTGGTCTAGTTATGTCAGTTCCAGCTCACGCACCAAAAGATTACCAAGCATTAATGGATCTCAAGGCTAAAAATCACGAATTAGCCTCAAAAATTGAGCCTATTCCAATCATTTCTACTGAAGGGTATGGAGAAATTCCGGCAAAAGAGATTTGTGAGAAAATGGGAGTATCAGACCAATCTGACCAGAAATTAGAAGAGGCAACAAATGAGTTGTATCTCAAGGAATTCACAGATGGAAAACTAAATGACAAATGTGGAGATTTCCAAAATGAAAAAGTTCAGTTTGGACGAAACAAAGTCAGAGACTGGTTAATGGAAAATAAATATCTAGAAAAATTCCCAGTACTTGAAAATGCTCCAGTAAAATGTCGTTGTGGAACTGAATGTGTTGTTAAAGTTTTGAACAATCAATGGTTTTTGAATTATGGAGATGAAGAATGGAAAGACACTGCAAGAAATTGTTTTGATGAGATGAATATTTTACCAAATAAAATCACAACAGAGTTCAAAGAAGTAATTGATTGGTTACACGAGAGAGCATGTGCAAGACAACAAGGATTGGGAACTAATCTACCTTGGGATAAAGATTGGATTGTTGAGAGTTTATCTGACAGTGTAATCTACATGGCATACTATACAATTTCACGATTTGTCAATGATGGAACACTAAAACCTGAAAACCTTACAAAAGAATTCTTTGATTTTATTTTACTAGATAAAGGAGACATGTCACTAGCTGTTAGTACATCAAAATTATCTGAAGATATAATCAGCATGGTCAAAAAAGAATTCCAATACTTTTATCCAGTTGACTCTAGACATTCAGGACGAGACCTTGTTCAAAACCATTTGTCATTTTTTGTCTTAAACCATGTTGCAATATTTGAGAAAAAATTATGGCCACAAGAAATTGTTGTAAACGGTTCAGTAATGATGGATGGTGCAAAGATGAGTAAGAGTATGGGAAATATCATTCCACTTCGAACTGCAATCAAAGACCACGGAGCAGATCCAATTAGATTAGCAATTATTTCATCAGCAGAATTACTCCAAGACGCTGACTTCAATATGGACAGTGTAACTGGTATTCAAAGCAAACTAGAATCACTACTAGAGGAATGCAGTAGCCTCAAGGCCTCAGATGTAGGTGAATTGGAGGCTGAAGATAGATGGATTTTATCAAAAACCCAAGGCATGATTGCACAAGTTACAGAAGCAGTTGAAAAAATGAGGCTAAGAGAGGGATTGCACGATATTTTATTTTCATTTGAGTCTGATTTGAGCTGGTATGCAAAGAGAGTAGAGGCCAAAGGAAGAGACAATGTTTCAGGAATTTTGCATAAAATTTATTCATCAAGAGTTGCAATGTTGTCACCATTTGCACCACATGTAGCTGAAGAGATGTGGGAAAAGTTAGGATATTCTGAACTAGTATCAAAATCAAACTGGCCAGAATTTTCAAAAGAAAATGTGGATGCAACATCAATTCAATCTGAAGAACTACTAAAATCAACAGTTGATGATATTGCAAATATTTTAAAAGTTACAAAAATTACTCCACAAAAAATTGTAATTTATGTAAACTCTGATGAATTCAAATCTAAAGTTTATAGAAAAATTTTAGGAATTATGGTAGGAGGTCAAAACAATATGGGAGTAGTAATGAAAGAGTTGATTGCAGATCCTCAAACTACAGATGCTAAAAAGATGCCAGACTTTATTCAAAAAGTAATCAAAGACTTGCATTCAGAATCTGAAGAAATCAAATCAACAAAGTTAGAATCTGAAGAATTTGATGAAAAACAATTCTTATCTGCAGAACTATCAAGTATTGGTAAAAAAGAATTCGGAGTAGACATTGAAGTGTTTGGAGCAACTGATGAAAACATCTATGATCCAAAAGGCAAAGCCAGACACGCAAGACCTTTCAAACCAGCAATCTTAATTGAATGATTAATGTCGATTTTTACAAGTTGAACAGACATATGCAAATTTAATTTCTGAATCATAAGGAATGGTTACTTTAGCTAGTTGTAGTATGGTAAATCCTCTGCAAATCTTACAAATTCCTCGCAACAGTACTGATTGTAAAATTTAGAGTTAACCAGATATGTCAAAATCAGGTTCGATCAAGGTCATGCGTAATTTACCCACGAAATTAACTACTTTTTGCAAAATACACCATATGATTAAAGAAATAATTGAATTTGTTTGGGATTTAATTTCAGGACACTAAAAAAATTAATTATCAATATCTAAATCAACATGGACTTGTTGAATGCATGAATTAAGTTTCTCTTCATTACCTAATGAGTTTTCACGACAGTTCTGAATTTTTTCTTCATATGTATTCCAAAACTCATCGCTTTGAAGTAGAGAATTTTTGCTATCCTTTGCTATTTGATAAACTTCAAGACCAGTAAAGCCCTCATATCTTTGAATCATTTTTTCGTGAGATGCTTCAAATCTTTTTAATTCCTCATTACATGTGTCTTGGGAATAACCAGATAGTTCTTCACATTGCTTAATTTTTTGCTGTAATTCATAGTATGATAGTTCAAGATTACGTAATTCTCTTTCTTTAACAAAATCACCATAGTCAGCAGTTGCAATAATTCCAATGAAAATTCCCACAGCAACAACTATTGCAATTACACCAATTGTTCGCATTATTTTGAGATAATCTCCATAGATATTATCCCTTTTGAAAAATAAAGTAAAAAAAAGAAGTTTTTGGACTTAAGATCATTACCGTGAGGTATTTGATGAGAGCCCATGCCACTTAAGACCGGCAAGTATTCCTTTTCCGGTGACAGTGTTCGTCTTAAGATCCCAAACGATTGTTTGCGGATGACAGACTTGTTCTTGTAACATAACTAAGTCATTTTTAGTATATAACCAGGACTACACAATTCTACTAGTGCCAAAAAGCGATCAAACTAGTGCCATAAATCTAGATTTCAGATAGTCTATTTATTAGAGATAGAATGCTGCAAAGTATCTTGAAAATAGCAGTAATGGGAATGGGTGTTGCTGGAAGTTATCTAATGGCCAGACTAAAAGACACTGAACATGATGTTACAGGATATGAATTAAAATCTGAAGAAGCACATGATTCAATTTGTGCATGGGGAACTATCAAACCAGTTTTAACAGAATTTTGTAAAAAGACTGGAAGAAATTTTGATGACTTTTTGATTCATGATGGAAAAAATATGCATGTCAAAATGAATGACGATGTAAAATTCGATATAGGATTACATGGAATGTGCACATATGACAAATTAGCTTTAATCAAAGATTTCATAAAAGATTCAAAAATAATTTACGGCAATCCACCAAAAAAAGAAGAACTTGAAAAAGAATATGACATGATAGTTGATTGTACTGGATTCCACAGAGTATACTTGCCAAAAATGAAAGAAGATTTCTTTTTACCAACTTATGAATACAAAGTAGAATATGAAAACGGAGTTCCATATGATGACTTTTACATTGAACCTTTCCCAGGAATGTCTGGATACTTTTGGTATTTCCCATTAGGTGAAAAATGGGCACATATTGGAGCAGGAGATTATAACAAAAATCACATTAAAGCAACAGATGCATTTCTTAAAAAACACGGCGGTAAAGTTCTAAAAACTAAAGGACGTCCAATTAGACTTGCAACACCAGATAGATGTAAGCCATACTATTCAGGTAAAGTTGTAGGTGTTGGAGAATCAATTGGAACAGTTTATGCTCTACTTGGAGAAGGAATTATTCCATCTATGCAATGTGTAGATATCTTTGTAGAAAATATGCATGACTTTGCAGCATATGAGAAAGCTGTAGAAAAACACTTCAAAGTTTATGCCAAAGTTTTCAATTTCGTTAGAGCAAAAATTCACAAAGACTTTAACTTTTTCAAAGCATTACCAGACTTTATGGCAATTTTCCGTTACATGAAAAAGAACGAAGATAGATTTGGAATGGATATTAGAATTGCAGATTTACTAAAAGTTGCAAAAGCCTAAGAAAAACTTACAGAACTAAATCCTTCTCTATTTGTTCGATTACTTGCCATGTTGTAATCATAGATAGTTGTAGAATATGCTTGTAATTCCTCTTTCATTTGATCTAAATTGTCTGCAAGATAAAATCCAGGACAATCACCTGTAAATTGATAAGTTGCATGAACACGTGCTTTACCCCCCTCATTTTCTAGCCAACTAGCAAATGGATACAAGTAACATACTCCAGGTCGGTCTGGATGCATACTACAACCTCCCTTATCATCTAAGAATCTACACGAGATATGAGTTCCATCTTCTTCAGGAGTCTCATCAGTTTTTCTTTTGAGATTAATGGTAGTCATTGTTGTCATTTGGCCAGATGGACCAGGCTCATCATAAGTTACAGTTAGAGTCTCATTTTTGATAAATTCAGCAGTGTTTTTGTATTTCAAACCCTTGCCAATGGTAATTAGATCATCAGAAGTTAGTGGCAATCTACCTTGTCTATCACAGCAATTATGGCAATCAGGCCAAAAGCATTTCCATAAGATATATTTTTTTTCTGAATTAAGAAATGGAACATGAAAAACGACATCTTTGACTTTAATTGCAAAGTCAGATACATCAGTAATTTGGCCCAATACGAATTTTCTTAAGATAGGATCAAAATCCCAATCCTTTTCTAGTAAATCTAATGATTCTTGAATTTCTTTTTGAGACAACTATTAAGTTATAACCGCTTTTGCAGATCTTATTAATGTTGAGTGAAAAAGGCAAATACGCAGCTGCAACAGAAAATAGAAGATTTGTTTGGTCAGAAATTATTTGGCCACTAGTTTTAGAAATTAATGATATTACGTTTTCATTAAAACAGTTTCAAGAAAAACGTGAAAAAGTTTGTAAGGAAAAAAATACAACAATTACAATTGCTTCAAGAGGATTAGTTTCACTTGTTCTAAAAGGAATTTTACTAAGAGAAAATGATACGTATTCAATTCATTACAAATTAATTCCATACATGCGATTAAAAGCAAAATGTGATTATGCAACTGCAATTCACGAAGTGAGAATAAAATAATTTCCAGTAGCCCGAGGCAGATTCGAACTGCCGTCTCCGCCTATCCACTCATGAGATCCAGAGGGCAGAATCCTTGACCGCTAGACTATCGGGCTACTTGATAAAAATTCAGGTAATTTAGAATATAATGATTTGGTGAAAAATTATTTTGTCAAAAATCTAACGTGATGCTTGTGCAATACGTTCTAACTCGTGTTTTTTCTTTACAGATGGAGCATTGGTATCATTAGATGCTGCAAGCATTAATTGTTCAGCCATATGTTCCTCAATTGGTTTAGGATTTGAGAAAGTAGCCTCTTTAATTGCATCAGCGATAAATTTCAAAGCCAAGTCAACTCTTCGAATTGGAGCAACGTCAACTGATACGTGATAAACAGTACCACCATATACAATTCTGGTTGTATCTTCGTTTGGAGCAGAGTATTCTACTGCTCTAACTAAAACTTCAACAGGATTTTGTCCAGTTTTTAATTCGATTATTTCAAAAGCAGTTTTTACAGTATTGATTAATTTAGCTTTTTTACCAGTCATTCTACCAGTATTTTTTGCATATTTTTTTCCGAAATGCATTGTCTTGTTGATTAATCTCTCAACAATATTTACATCAGCTTTGTTGAATCGTTTGAGTGCTGAACGACCATAAGTATAAGGTAAGATTTGTTTTCTTAATGAAATAGCAGTTTTTAATCCAGGATCTTTTACTTCAATGTTTGATAAATCCCATTTTCTAAATAGTAACAAATTTTTTGTCTCAGCCATCTCTCTATCTCCTTGGTTTTTCCTTCTTTCCTATTACTAATTCATGTAATGATGTACCGTTAACTTTAGAAACTTTGAATCTAACACCTGGAATATCTCCCATTGCACCACCTTGTGTTGCACCCATTCCTTCAATTGTAACTTCGTCGTGTTCATCAATGAAGTTCATTGCACCGTCTCTTGGCAAGAATGCTGTAACTGATTTACCATTTCTAATTAATTGAACTCTAACACATTTTCTGATAGCAGAGTTTGGCTGTTTTGCTGCAATACCTACTTTTTCTAAAACAATTCCACGTCCTTGTGGTGCACCTCCAAGAGGATCTGCTTTTTTATCAATTCCGAGTTTTCTTCTTTTGAAAGTAGAAATTGCCCAGCGTTGTTTTTTCTTTTTAGTAGTTAGTACTCTACCAGCAAATAATCCAAGAGGTGATTTTCTCATATTCTATAACTCCATTGTTGCCCTTTCAGGACTGTTAATCAATACACTTCCAATATCAAAATATCGTTTAGCTAATAATCTTGCTTTCTCAGCATTTCTTCCTTCTCTACCAACTACAATTCCTTTCTTTCTTGGGTCTACCATAACAATTGCCTGTTTTGTCCCATCTGCTCGTGTATTTATTTTTACTTCAGAAATTAGTTTGTTATTCAATAAATTAGACAAGAATTTTGCTGGATCTTCATCAAATTCAACAAGTTCAACATTTCGTTTTACCATATTTTGTAAGGATTTGATATGCATACCACCTTTTCCAATGGCCAATCCCATTTTGCCAGTGTTTACTACAAAAATTACTCTATTTTGTTTTTCATCTTCAATACAGTCTCTTGCAACAGCACCAGTAACATTTTGAAATAGCGACATCATTCGCATTTGATCAGTTGATAGTTTGATTGATTGTGCCATAAGAATTCCTTTTTATCTCCAGACCAAAAATGTCTCATTTAAACTTAGGTTAGACAAATAACAGCTAGTCATTTTTTTCCTCAGTTTTTGTATCGTTTAAAATTGATTTGATGTTTGCTTCATCAATTGATGTAAATGAAATTGTTGAAATTCTAAATTGTAAGCCGCACAATTTACCCAGTGCAACTGAAGTTCCTTGAAAGTTTACGAGGGGGACTTTTTGTTTTTTTGCATCAGATTCAATTTTCTCAAGCATTTTTTTGTCTACAGATTGAGATAATACAATTAACTTGGAATTATTTACAGAGTTCAAAACTTCTTTACTACCCATAGTTAATCTATTCTCTTTACGGGCATCCTTCAATGATTTCTCAAGTATTTTACTCATGTAGTTTCCTTATCACGATCGTCTTGAGAGTCCTTTATAGGTTTATTGAAAAAATATTTCTAAGTATAAAAAATCATTTAAAAATTATTTTTGGATTTTATAAAATCAATCAATAATTATCGAAGTTATTAAAGGTGGACTTAATGGAATCGATTCATTTAGCGAATTCCACACATAAGATTCTAAAATATAATTATCAGATTTTTCAGGAATCCAAGATTGAGAAATATCTAAAATTTGATTTGGAGAAAGTTTTCCCTTTATCCAGGATAAGGAAATTACAGAATTTTCAGAATTTTTAATTTGGAAAAAATAGACAAAGTCTTGTTCATATGTTAATTGATTTTCTATTGTACCAACAATTTGTATTTGTGTTTCAGATACAAGAGAATCTAATGGGTTTCCAAAACCATCAGAGAAAGAAATTGTTGAAGCATGTATTCTATCAATTGATGGCATAGAGTAATCAACAGTAGCAGAAGTTTCTATAGAGGTTTCATCAGATTTTGAAAATGGTTTTGGTAAAGTGTAATCATCATATTTTGCAAAAATATTATCTCCAGGTAATACATGAAGTCGATTTCCACTAGAGGTATTTGTTGACAAGCTGATATTTGCTATAAAATCACCAGAACGCTCAGAAGTTTCTGTTGCAACAACTTCGATTCCACTATTGTCAGAATCTGAAAAAACTTCTACTGGAATTGTATCAATTGCTTCAGGATTCAAATTCATATCAGGATCAATTACACGAATTTGTACTGAATCACTTGTAAGAAAAATATTTTTTGAAAATTGTATTACTCCCATGTTCCATGAAATTGGAATTGATTCGGTTAACACAACACCGTCAGCAAATTCAAATGAAATTGTTATTGAGTCATCATTTTCAACTTGCAAAAATCCATTTGTTGGTCCAGTGCCAGAAGTTTTCGGATTGGTATCAAAAGTTCCATCACCATCAACATCATGTAAAAAACCAGTTAGAATTATTTCACCTGAAAAAATTCCAGAGCCTGAAGAAGTTTCAGTTAACCTGTATGGTTTTAAAAAATTTTCACCTGATGAAATTTTAATTGGATGAGAATCACTTTCACCGATTGAATCAATTTGATTTGAATTACTATTCCAACTTGGAGCAACAATAGAAATTATTATTTTATCTGTCCAAGAATATTTGGGTTTGTCAGTATAAATTGGTGCAAAGGGTTTTTCATAATCAGGAATGGATTCAGCATAAACGGGAGCAAGAATTAACAAAAATCCAAGAAAAAATTCGTACACAAATTAAATTCGTTAAAATCAGATTTAATGTTTGATGATAAATTTTAGGATTTATCAGTAGGTAGAGATATTGCCAAAATATTGTCACCACGTAACAATACTTTTCCAAGACTAACATGTTTTTCTTCAGAAATGTCTTCGGCTTTGTCTAATGTTAAATTCATGTGGATGTCAAAATCTACTAAGTTACCTTGAACTGTTTTATTATTTCTTAAACGAAGTAAAACACTCTTTCCTTGGCAACTAGTCATTAATGTAGAAATTTCATCAGCCATAACTTTCACTTAATTTTATTTCTTCTTGCTCACTTGCATGTACAAATCAACAGTACCACTTCCAATTGGGATGTTACTTCCAACAATTACGTTTTCAGTAATACCTCTAAGTTGTTCAATTTCTCCTCCAAGTGCTGCATGTGCAATTGTTGGTACAGTAATTTCGAATGCTGCTCTTGCAAGTACACTGTCTTTTGTTCCAGCAATTCCGTGTCTACCAATTTGTTGCATGTAACCTCTTGAGCACATCAAGTCAGATACTAACATGATGTATCTACTATCAACTTCTAATCCTTGGTCTCCTAGAGTATTATTGAGTTCATCAATTAATGCAAATCTTGCAGCTTCAATTCCCAAAGTACCTGCAATTTCAAATACATTGTTTGTTCTAACATTTGTTTTATCAATTCCTTTAACTTCTAAGACTTTAGCAATGTTTGAACCAGTTGTTTGAATTACCCATTCATCATCTTTTTGAACCAAGGTAACACGTTCAATGTCTGGAACACCTTTAACAGTTGTATTAAGAACTTTATTTCTAATTGCAATTGCAGTTGCAGTATCAACTTCTTCAACTAAGTTCAAAGTGATTAATTCACCAGTTACTTCCATCTTGAATTTTTTATTAGAAGAAAGTGCGGCTTCAACTTCTGCAACAGAGCAACCTCTTTCGCGGAGTCTATTCTCACTTAAGATTAATTTGATATTTGTAGCATAATCAGTTTCAGTATCTGCAATTAAAGCACTAACTTTAGTTTGTAAAACATTTCTTGCAACTTCAATTGCTTTTTCTCTATTTCCTTTGTTCTCTTTTTCTAAGTAAATATCCATTGTTGGGGTAACTGGTTTCTTTCTAGCATCAACAAGTTCAATTAATCTTGGAAGACCCAAAGTGACGTTTCTTTCTTTAATTCCTGCAAAGTGGAATGTTCTCAAAGTCATCTGAGTACCTGGTTCACCAATTGATTGTGCAGTGACAATACCTACTGCTTGTCCAGGTTCAACACGTGCTTTATCATAAAGTGAAAGACCTTTTTTACATACTGCTTCAATTCCAGATTTACTAAGACCAGATTTGTTTAATGCATCACTTACAAGTTTAGCTAATCTTGGACTAAATGTTTTAGTGTATTTTTTAGTTAATGTTTCAATTTCTTCTTTTGTAGCTTTTGCACCAGAATCAATCATAGCTTGTGATGCTGCTAATCTACTTGGATTAAATGCCTCACCATGGTCACTTTTCTGTACATCAATTCCATCTTCACCATAAAGGAATTGAACAATGTGTCCGTGAGGATCTCTTACAGTTCCATCATATTCTAATCTAATGTGTTCTAAAGCATTGATCAATCTACGTTGCATGTAACCACTTTGTTGTGTTCTGACTGCAGTATCTACGAGTCCTTCTCTACCACCCATTGCGTGGAAGAAGAATTCTAATGCAGATAATCCAGTTCTGTAATTTGATTTTACAAATCCATGTGCGTCAGGATTACTGTCATGTTCTTTATAGTGAGTCAATGCACGATTTGCATAACCTTCATTCATTCTGTTACCTCTTCTTGATTGTTGACCTAATGCTCCAGCCATCTGACCTACGTTAAGTGCTGAACCTCTTGCACCTGTTGTAGCCATAATTTTTCCAGCGTTACCGTCATCAAGTGAATCATTTGCAGTATCACCTGCTTTAACTCTGGCTTTACCTAATTCATTAACAATGTAAGCTTCAAGTGCTTCTTCAGCTTTCATACCTCTTGTAAGTTTCAATGTACCTTTTTCGTATTGATCAGTTAAGTCAGCAACAATATCATATGTTTCACTAATATCATCTAGAATTTTTTGTTCATCTTTTTCTGGGACTTCCAAGTCACCATAACCATAACTAAATCCATAGTGAGTAATGAATTGTTTTACCATAATTAAGATAGAATTCAAAAAGTTCTTTCCAACTGCATTACCATAATCTTTAGTAATTCTGTGCAAAACACTTTCTGGTTCTTCTGCACCAATTGATGTCTTGTCAATTACACCACTGATTAATTCACCGTTTTTAATTACAACATCATTTGCTTTTCCACCAGTACCTTTTGACCATTTTGATGTGAGAGTATAATTGAAATCATTTGGTAAGAATAATGAAAACAATTGTTTTCCGGTATATGCGGGACTACCATCTTTTGCTTTTGTTGATGGTTTTGGAAGTTCATCAGTATATCCTCCAAGCATTGCATAGTTTGAAAATTCTTGAACAGACAAAATAGTATCATCTTTAGTTAAGAGATATGCACCAGTTACAAAGTCTCTGAGAGCACCAATAATTGGACCACCATATCTTGGGGAAATCAATTGGTCTTGAACTCTCATCAAAAGAATTGCTTCTGCTCTTGCTTCCTCACTTTGTGGAACGTGAAGATTCATTTCATCACCATCAAAGTCTGCATTGTATGGTGGACAAACTGATGGATGTAATCTGAAAGTTTTTCCAGGAAGTACTCTCACATAGTGAGCCATAATAGACATTTGGTGAAGTGAAGGTTGTCTGTTAAACATTACAATATCTCTATCAGCAAGATGTCTTTCAATCAAATATCCAATTTCGATGGTTTCAGCAATTGTTGAACGATCTTCAACAAAGTCTAATCTAATTTTTACACCATCTGGTCTTACAATATAATTAACACCTGGGAATTTTTCTGGTCCATTAATGATTAATTTTCGCATTCTTTCAATATTCCATTCTGTTACAATTTCAGGAATAGTTAGTTTCATTGCAACTGCTTCAGGTACACCAACTTCAGACAAGTCTAAGTTAGGATCTGGAGAAATTACAGTTCTACTTGAAAAGTCAACTCTCTTTCCAGAAAGTGAACCTCTGAATCTTCCTTCTTTTCCTTTGAGTCTTTGAGTTAAAGTCTTTAGAGGACGTCCAGAACGATGATGAGCTTGTGGAATTCCAGAAACTTCATTATCAAAATATGTTGTAGAGTGGTATTGTAACAAATCAACTAAGTCTTGAACAATTAATGGAGGAGTTCCTGCTTCTTTACTTTCTTTTAGTCTTTGATTAACTCTAATGATATCTACCATTTTGTGTGTCAAGTCATCTTCAGAACGAATTCCAGTTTCAAGAATAATTGAAGGTCTTACAGTAACTGGTGGGACAGGTAATGCTTGAAGAATAAACCATTCAGGTCTTGCAGTTACAGGATCATAAGACAATAGTGACAAATCATCATCAATAATTTGTGAGAATCTTTCTCTAATTGTAATTGGCAATAATCTGTGTTCACCAATTTCTGTTTTTTCAACAAAGATTGTTGGTTTTGTAAAGACTAATTCGTATTGTGTTTTTCCACAATGAGGACATTCTTTTGCTTTCTTTGCTTTTTCGATAATTTGTTCAGGAATACGTTTTTGTGAAACTGTTGTGTATGCGGCTTGGGTATCTTTGATTTTTTGGAATGCGTTAAGATCTTCTTGAGGTACCTTTAATCTAGCACAAGAACGACATGTTGATTGTAATAATTTGTAGATATTATCAATAAATGCAATGTGTAAAATTGGTTCTGCAAGTTCAATATGACCAAAGTGTCCTGGACATCTTGCTGCAGTATTACCACAAGTTAGACATTTTTGTCCAGGCTCAAGTGTTCCCAGTCTTCCATCCATAAGACCTCCTTGAACTGGCATTCCATCTTCATCATAAGTTTCAGGAGCTGTAATTTCAGCAACTGAATATTTTCTAATTTCAGTTGGAGACCAAACAGAAAAACGAATTCCATCGATTGCTTTGATTGCTTGAATAGACATCTTAGAGTTTCTCCTTTATGAGCAATCTTGGTGCAACGTTTAGACTTTGCATTTCTTGTAATAATAATTTGAATGCATATGCTACAGATACTGAAGATACTTTAGCTTTATCTCCACAAACTCTGCAAACATATTTTCTTTGTTTAACATCATGATAAGCAACTAAACCACATCTTTCACAAACATAGACATCAGATTTATCAGATTCATCTAGCAATCTATCTTTTAGAATCATTGAAGCACCATAAGCAATTAAACAATCTCTTTCCATCTCACCAAATCTTAAACCACCACCTCTTGCTCTACCTTCTGTTGGTTGTTTGGTTAACATCTGAACTTGTCCACGAGCTCTGGCATGTATTTTGTCAGCAACCATGTGATGAAGTTTTTGATAATATACCACACCAATGAAGACATCAACTGGGAATGCTTTACCAGTTCTTCCGTCGTACATGATTTCTTTACCAGAATATTTGAAATTGTGTGCGTCCATTACTTGTTTTACTTCATCCATTTTTTCCCCAACGAATGCTGAACCATCAAATCTTTTTCCACGGAATGATGCAGCTTTTCCACAAATGGATTCCATCATCATACCTACAGTCATTCTTGATGGGAATGCATGAGGATTAATCAAAACGTCAGGAGACATTCCTTCAGCAGTGTAAGGTAAATCTTCAGCTTTTGCTAAAATTCCAAGTACACCTTTTTGTCCGTGTCTTGAAGCAAATTTATCACCAATTTCAGGAATTCTCATATCTCTTGCTCTAATTTTATACATTTTTCCACCTTCGTTTGATTGAGTCATAACAACAGTATCAATTACACCGGCTTCAGAAGGTCTCACACCAATTGATGTATCTCTTCTATAAGGTCCAGAAGATTCAAACTCTCTATATTCTTCCATAAATCTTGGAGGACTAGTTTTTCCAATTAAAATATCTCCACCTTTAACAGGAGATTCAGCTGCTACAACACCATCTTCTTCAAGTAGTCTATATGCTCTTTCACCTTTGTAACCTCTAACATTATCTTCAGCATTTGGAATTTCAAATGTATCTCTCATTCCACCAGGATATTGTTTTGCTTCAGCATCATAAATTCTAAAGAAGAAAGTTCGACCCAATCCTCTGTCAACAGAAGCTTTACTGAGAACAATTGCATCTTCAATGTTGTAACCATCAAATGGTAATACTGCAACAACACAGTTTTGACCTGCTGGTCTGTCTTCTAATCCCAATAGTTTCATTGCTTTTGTATTAACAGCTGGAACTTGTGGGTATAACATAAGGTGTTGTCTAACATAAGTACTAGTATTCATCATTGGTGTTGAAAATCCTAAGCTTTGTTTTGCCATTGCAGATTCGTAAGTATTTCTTGGAGATTGGTTATGTTCTGGATATGGAATTATAGATGCACCTGCTCCCAAAATTGCTGGTGGGAATACTTCAAGATGTGTGTGTTTCTTTGAATCTTTTTCATCTAATGTAATGTAACAATTCTCTTCTTCATTTGCGTCAATCATTTCTAATACACCCATTCTTAGCAAATCATTCCAGGAAAGTAATTTCTTTGAGATTTTGTCTAAGAGGTCTTGAGTAAGTAATGGTTTGTTATCTTTGATAATTATTAATGGTCTTAAAACTCGTCCAGCATTACAATTAACATACAATCTTCTAGTAGAGCCTTCAATGTCAGATTTATGGAATGAAACTCCAACATGGGGATGAATTTTTGAATTTCTTCTAAGGTCTCTTAGAGATTCTGCTAATTCAAGTCCGTCTTTGTAATATCCAATTAATCTACCGTCAACAAATATTCTAGTTCCATCTTGTTTCAAATCATCTTTTGCGTCAAAGAAATGTACTGTTCCAAGATCATATAGTTTCTCAACAATTTCCTCAGAAGGAACATTTACTGAAATAATTCCAGATAATGCAAGATTCTTTACCAAACCACAGTTTGAACCCTCTGGTGTTTCACTAGGACAAATTCTTCCAAAGTGTGTTGCATGCAAGTCTCTTGCTTCAAAGTTTGGTTGAGTTCTACTAAGTGGTGATTGAATTCTTCTAAGATGACTAATTGTGGATAAGTAATTTGTTCTATCAAGTAATTGTGTAACTCCAACTCTACCACGACCCCAGTTTCCTGTTGCAATAGCATTGTTTAGTTTATCAGTAATAATTCCAGGACGAATTGATGCAGCAACTGCATTAATTCCACGTTTTTGACCTGAACGCTCTAGTTGGTATTTCATATCTCTTACCAAGTTTCTAAATGCAGTTCTAAACAAATCGGCAAGCATTTGACCAGCAAATTTGATGACCTTATTTCCATAATGATCTTTATCATCAGGAGTAATCCAGTTGAGTTTTAATTCTAATAATTTACAAGCTGCTTCACCTAAGAATTGTGCTTTCTCTTTTCTATTTTCAGGATGTTTGCCTAAATGAGGTAACAGACCCCAATCAAGTAAAGTTTCAGCACGTTTAATTTGGAATTCTTCAAGCATTCCAGGTGCAATTCTTTTACTGATGTAAACAATTGCATCTTTAGATGTAGGAACATCTCCTGCTTTTTCAAATGAACCTTCTAATTCATCTTGAAGATCATCTACTAATGAAACAACTGAAGCAATTTCTTTATCAGATTCTAATCCAAGTGCTCTCATTAAAGTGACAACTGGAATATCTACTGGAGAGCCAGGAATTCTTGCAACAATCAATCCATCATTTTTCATTACAAGTTCTAATTTTGCACGGTAACCAACAATTGAAGAATATACTTTAGCTTTGAAAACAGTGTTTCCGCCAACAAGTTCTCTATCTACAATAATTTTATTGTAAGAAAGATCTTCTAATCCAACGATTACTCTTTCTGAACCATTAATGATAAAGTAACCACCAGGATCATTTGGATCTTCACCGTGTTCAATTAATTTTTGATTAGAGAAATTATTCAAAATACATGCATTGGATTTTGCCATAACTGGTACATCACCAATGTGAACAAATCTTGATTCCAAAATTTTTCCATCTTCAACAACACTTGCTTCCATCATGACCGGTGCAGAATAAGAAACATTTCTTAATCTTGCTTCAGCTGGAGTGATGTGAGTAATAGAACCATCAAGTTCCATCATTCTTGGTTGTTGAAGTTTTACTTTTCCTAATTGAATTTTGTATGGATATTCAGCATTTTCAATATCAATTTGGCCAACTTCATTAATGATACTTTGAAGTCCTCTTTCTAAAAATTCATCAAATGAATTAAGATGTTGACGTGCAATACCTTCACGTTTTAGAATATCTTGAATTACTGGCCAACGTTTGTTTGAAGGATCTGCCAAATCTAAACCTCCACCACATATCGATAATAGAGACTTTCACCGGCAGTTGGACTATTTCTAGTGATTTTTATCATATCACCTGGTTTTACACCAAGTCCCAAAATTGCAGGATCATTTACAAAAATTAATGGTAATTCTGTTGGTTTACAATTGTATTTTTTTAAAACTTCTTCAGCTTCAGATTTTGGAATTATTTCATGTTTTGGAACATAAACATGATCTGGAACTAAAATTTGATTTTTCTTAGTTGCCATTTAAGAAGCCCCCAGATCGAACATTAAATGTAATACTAAATAATACACACAAACTGAAAAAAATCACGTTCGGGTTAATATATATCTAATCTGAAACTTCAAATCAAGAGATCATTTTCTTATTGACTCTATTTGCAATATTGGCAGCAATTCCACCAGCAGCAATTCCATTATCAATATTTACAACAGACATTCCCAATGAACAGCTTTGTAGCATAGATGCTAAAGCTGCAATTCCTTTTTCTCCATATCCATATCCAACAGATGTTGGAATTCCAATAATTGGAATATCTACTAGTGTAGAAACTAAAGTAGCCAATGCTCCTTCCATTCCAGCTGCAACTATAATACAATCAACATCTTGTTCAACCATTTTCTTTAAAATTGGAAATATTCTTTGAATGCCTGCAACTCCAACATCATAACTTGTGACACATTTACAATTCATAGCTTCACACATTAACCGAGATTCTTCAGCAACCCCAATATCAGATGTACCTGCAGTCAAAATTCCAACAGTTCCTCCTTGGAATTTAATTGGTTTTTTAAATAACAAGATAGTTGAAGAGTTTTTGCCAGTCTTGACTTGGACCTTTAATTTCTTGACAAATAAAAGTAGTTTTTTGTAATCGTCTTTTTTGATTCTTGAAACTAGGACAGAATTTGTTTTCTCTAAAGTTTTTTTAACAATTTTTTTAATATCATCTAATTCTTTTGTTTCTGCAAAAATTACTTCTGGAACTCCTCTTCGTTTACTTCTATTGATATCAATTTTTGCAAAATTTTCTACTTCTTCAATTGAATATAATGTAAGAAGTTTTTTTGCATCTTTAGTAGAAATTTTTCCAGATTTAACAGATTCTAAAATTTCATTAATTTTCAATAATTTGTATAATTGATATCTATACTAAAATGCTTAGATTTCAATTCCAGAAATTGCATCTTTTACATTAGCAACTCCTTTATCAAACATAGATCTTTCTTCATCATTAAGATCTAACTCAATAATTTTCTCTACACCGTTTTTACCAATCACAGCAGGTACACCAATTGTAACATCAGAATGACCATACTCACCATCAAGGTAAGTTGCAACTGGAATTACTTGTTTTCTATCTCTAACTACTGTTTCAATTATTGCAGATATTGCATTTCCTGGTGCATGAACTGTAGCACCTTTTAGTTCAATTACTTTTGCTGCAACTTGTTTTGTGTTTTGAACAATTTCATCTAATTTTTCTTTTGGTAAAAATGATGAAAGTGGAACACCTGAAACAGATGAGAATCTTGGCAAAGGAAGCATATTTTCTCCGTGTTCACCAATTACTAATCCTCTAATAGAATCTCTTGAATATCCAGTTGATTCATGAATAAATTGTCTAAATCTTGATAAATCTAACATACCACCCATTCCAAATACTCTACTTCTATCAAATCCAGATACTTTTTGAGTAATGTATGCCATTGGGTCTAATGGATTAGTTACTGGAATTATCATAGAGTCATCAGCATATTTTTTTACATTTTCAACTACACTTTTCACAATTGAAGCATTAATTTTGAGTAAATCCATTCTTGTCATTCCAGGTTTTCTACCAGAACCTGCAACAACTACAACAACGTTGGAACCTTTCATGTCTTCATAATCGTTTGAACCTTTTACTTCTACATCAATTCCTTGTTCAGATAACATATGATTGATATCCATGGCTTCACCTTGTGGTAATCCCTTTGCAACATCCAGTAACAAGATTTGATCATCTAATTTCTTTAATGCTGAAAATAATGCGGCATCTCCACCAACTTTACCAGATCCAATTATTGTAATCATGAAAATCAGTGCTAAATTTGAAATTATAAATCTAATGAAATGGTCAAATTATTAGGCGAATTTATAAGCATTTTTGATAATTTTTAATCATGGTTATTATCATTGATCCCCAAATAGCAGGAATTTCAGGAGATATGATTCTATGTTCGTTGGTAGATCTTGGGGCAGATAAAAACGAGATAATTAATGGAATTAAAAAAATAGAAAAATTTCTTCCAGAATCAAAGATAAACAAACTAGATTTTCAAAAAATTCAAAAACATGGAATTGAGTCAACTGAATTAATTTTAGAAATGGAGGAAAATGTTTCTGAAAGAAAAGGAGTTGAGATTAAAAATGCAATAATTAATTCTGTTAGTGAACTAAAACTTTCAGATAAAGCAAAATCATTTGCAGAATCATGTATCAATTCTTTAATTTCTTCAGAATCTAAAATTCACGGCATATCTGAGGATTCAGTTCATTTTCACGAAGCATCAAGTATTGATACTCTGATAGACATTGTTGGAGTAACTCTTGCATGTGAAAAATTGAAATTATTTGATGAGAAAATTGTTTGTTTACCAGTTGCAGTAGGAAACGGAACTGTTAGTTTTTCTCATGGTACAATGTCTAATCCGGCAAGTGCAGTTTTGCAAATTTTCAAAAATTCTAATTTGAAGATTAAAGGAAATAGTGCAAATGAAGAATTAACAACTCCTACAGGAGCTTGTATTTTGGTAAATTTGACAGATAATTCAGTTGAATATTACCCATCAATGAATATCAATTCAATTGGTTATGGAGCAGGGCAGAAAAATTTTGAATCATTTTCAAATGTATTAAAAATAGTTCAAGGTAGCCAAGAAATATCTCAAATGGATTCAGTCAAAATTCTTGAGACAAATGTGGATGATGTTTCTGGAGAAATTTTAGGATATTTAATTGAAAAAATTATGAAAGTAGGTGCAAAAGATGTCTCAGTCTATCCAGGAATTACAAAAAAGGGAAGACCAACTAACTTGATTAGTGTAATTTGTGATGATGAAAAAGTTGAAACAATTACAGATATTTTGGTATTGGAGACAGGTACTTTAGGAATTAGAATATCTGACTCAAATCGCCTAATTGTATCTAGAACAAATCATAGTTTCTCATTAACCTTTGAAGGTAAATCTTTTGAAATAAATTATAAAAAATCAATTTACAAAGAAAAGACTCATTTCAAAATTGAGTTTGAAGATTTGAAAAATATTGCAGAAACACTTGATAAACCAATTAGAGATGTGGAAGTATTTTTGAGAAAAGAAATTGAAAAAATAGAGGAACTGTAATGAGTAAATTAGATAATTTAGTAGACTGGTTTGCAGATAAAAATAAAGTCATGATAGCATTATCAGGAGGAGTAGATAGTGCAGTTGTTGCATATGCTGCTTTTCAAGCACTAGGAAGTTCTGCAATTGCAGTTACAGCAGATTACAAAACTTTGTCACAAGAAGAACTTCAATCAGGATGTTTCCATTGCAGAATGGAGTTAGGAGAACATTTAATCAAATTATCTAAAACACATGATGTAAAAATTATTGTTGATGGAACTAATCTTGATGATCTAGGAGATTATCGGCCAGGAATTCAAGCATTAAAAGAAAATGGAATTAGAAGTCCACTGGTAGAAACTAAGTTTATCAAATCAGAGATTAGAGAAATTGCAAAATCTGCTGGGTTAACTGTGCATGATAGACCAGCTAATTCATGTTTAGCATCAAGAATTCCTTGGGGTCAAAGAGTAACAGCAGAAAGACTAGTACGTATTGAATTAGGAGAGACTCTTGTGAAACAACTTACCAATCTAAAACAAGTTAGGGTTAGAGACATCCAAGGTTGTGCAAAGATTGAAGTTGATAAAGAAAAAGTATCTATTTTTGATGAGAAGATAATTAATCAGTTAAATGAAAAATTAAAAATCATAGGATTTACTTCAATTGAAATTGATAAAGAGGGGTATAAACCTGGAAAAATTAATGTGATTTCAAATTGATTTATTTAGATAATGCTGCATCAACTCAGATTCATGATGATGTATTAAATTCAATGTTGCCATATCTTAAAGAGCAGTATGGAAACCCATCATCCATACACAGACAAGGAAGATTAACTCGCAAAGCTGTCAACAAAGCTAGAAAACAAATTGCATCCATAATTAATGCAGATCCTGCAGAAGTTTTGATTACTTCTGGAGGAACAGAGTCTAACAATACTGCACTAAATGGAATAGCATCACGCTTTCCATCTAGTCATATAATTACAACATCTATTGAACATGATGCAGTTTTAGAACCTTGTAAAAAATTGAATTCAAAAGGATTCAAAGTAGATTATCTATCAGTAGATAAATTTGGAATGATCAATCTATCAGATTTAGAAAATACCATTTCTGAAAAAACAAGTCTTGTT
>LUMP01000252.1_pt1 | contig 20877 bp, 12 predicted proteins | sample 729641 | NCBI WGS metagenome assembly LUMP01 (sample SAMN03860260, study PRJNA289734) | marine metagenome | biome: seawater column; feature: ocean; material: water; isolation source: Red Sea water column Station 12 - depth 47m | place: Saudi Arabia: Red Sea | collected 2011-10-15 | depth 47 m | reverse complement strand
CACGTCTTCGGATACGGTACAATCGAGGGTGCTCCTGGACTAAAGGAAGAGCACTTGGCCGTGTTCGATTGTGCGACTCCTTGTGGTAAGTATGGAAAGAGAGCGATTGATTGGAAGGCTCACGTATTGATGATGGCAGCCGCTCAGCCATTCATTTCCGGAGCCATTTCGAAAACTATCAACATGCCAGCTGATGCCTCGATTGAGGATATTAGAGCAGCATATGACCTAAGTTATGATACCATGATTAAGGCATGTGCAATTTATCGTGATGGAAGTAAACTCAGTCAACCATTGATGAATCAGTTAGTTGACGCCACATCTCTAGATGAGGAAGAAGAAGATGAGGCTGTTACTGTTGTTCACAAGATGGTAGAGCAAACTGCCGAAGCTCTTCCAATCCCAGCTCCTGCTGCTACAGTTGTTGCTGAACAGTTTGTCCACAATTACATTGCAACAAGAAGACCTCTGCCTGATGTCAGATCCTCCAGTACGATGAAGGCAAGAGTAGGAGGTCACACAGTTTACCTATCTTCAAGCAACTATGATGATGGTCGTTTGGGAGAGATCATGATTACAACCTCGAAAGAAGGTGCGGCATGGAGATCTCTGCTGAATCAATTCGCAATCGCGGTGTCTATTGGATTACAATATGGTGTACCTCTAGATGCGTTCGTCAAGTCGTTCACTTTCCAGAAGTTCGACCCAAGTGGAATGGTAACCGGCGGAAGTGGCCGAGTTAAGATGTCGACATCAATTGTCGATTACATATTCCGCGAATTGGCAATTCAATATCTAGAGCGTGACGACCTAGCTCACGTCTCTGCTGAAGATATGGTATCAACATCAATCAGCAGACCTGAGCAAACAGAAGAGGGATTGGCAAGATCCCAAGGAGAAAAGAGAGACGTACAGTTGACTCTGAATGCAGTTGCTCCATCTGAGGACGAAGATTCTCGAATACGCAGGATGGCTCGTGAGCGTGGCTTTACTGGAGACATCTGCGATGATTGTGGAAGTAGCCAGATGGTTCGCAATGGTACTTGCCTGAAGTGCAATGCCTGCGGTGCCACTACCGGTTGTTCCTGATTTCCTACAGTAATTGGTAGGCCTCTGGACTTCTCATCTCGACCCAGTTTGCCAACTTATCGAAAGATTCTGGGTTGGCTTGCTTGATAGTTTCACAAGTTGTTTGGAATGCTTCGGGAGAAACTCTAGCCTGCTCGACAATCAGATTCCCTACTCGAGAGCGACCAATTTCGGAAGAAGAAAGCCAAGCCGAAGATAGAAGTTGGGCTGGATCTGTTGGGTTAGTTGAGAGATAGTCTCGAAGTCCCGATTCGACTAGCCTTTGTGTTGCTTTTTGGTTGCCTTTCGCAAGAATCGATTGTGCCCTTCCAACGAATTCTTCTTCGGAAAAGCGGGCTAATCCTCCTACAAATGAGGCGCAGAGTGTCTGTATTGATTCATCCGTTTCAGAGGATAGTCGGTCCGCCAACGTAAGAGCAAGTGTTGCTTCTTGAGTATGGATTCGAGAGAGATTTTCTGCTACCGTTCTTCTAGTGCCTACTGAACGATGATCTGCAGATGCGACGAGAATATCTGTTGCTTCTTCTGGTGAATGCGATAGCATCTGTAGTCCCGCTCGTACATACGGGCCGCTGTCATCTTCAGTTTGCCCTAGAGCGTCAATCACACGGGAAGGGATTGCTAATGTCGGGCAGAGAAGTAGGGAGACAGAAAGATTCTCCAACCATTTTGGCAGAATCTTCGCTGAAGATTCTGGTTTCATCGATAGCGTGTCGAGAATTGTCGTTGCGGCCATTACACCAGTAGGATGTGGAGGGAGTGGATTGTTGGTCGACATCTCTGGAGACCAAGCAATTTGATGATGGCCGGCGACATTCGAATATGGTAAATTTCCAGGAGTAACAGCATAAGCGATTGCTTCAAGCAAATAGTAGCAATCATCTCTAGCAACTTCTGTTCCACCCAATGCTAGACCTACTAGCAAACTTGACCCAAGATACCACCTATCTGTGTCTGGTACATTTTCATCTAATGCAACTGCTAACCAGTCTCTAGTCTGAAGCGCAAGTACCCTCTCTGCAATTGCTTCCGAGTTGGATGCTAGCCATTCTGATTCTGCCTCCATTGGATCTATTGAGCGACGAACATAATCTGGTAGATGTATTTCACAGACCTCAGCTAAACGCATATTGAATCCTTGACGATCGATAGCGAAGATTCCTGCCGCCTGCCTAACCAATGATTCGGAATCAGTAGGAGAGATTGCAGGAAAATCCGGTAATTCTAGAGGAGGATTAGGTAGCGGTGCAATCTCAAATGCTTCACGCACCGCTTCCTTGAGCCTTTCATCGGTTTTCTGCCAGACTAAGGCACTGCCTTCCCGTCTGGCCATTTGGACCGACTCAAATATCTAGTTCGATGTTCAGGTTCTGGATGAGTTCCTTGTACCTATTTCGGATTGTAACCTCAGTGACACCAGCCACTTCAGCAACCTCTCGCTGAGTTCTGCGCTTACCGCAAAGAACCGATGCGATGTAGATGATTGAAGCCGCGATACCAGTTGGACCTCGGCCGCTGGTGAGTTCCTTTTCCTGGGCCTTCTGAATCAATTCGTATGCCTTGGCTTGTACCTCGGCGTCTAGGTCAAGACCGGAACAGAATCGAGGGATATAATCCTCAGGCTTGGTTGGTGGAATCTTCATCTTCAATTCACGAACCATGAATCTGTATGTTCGACCAATTTCCTTTCTACCGGTTCTGCTAGCATCACCGATTTCGTCGAGAGTTCGTGGGTTGTTGCACTGGCGGCAAGCAGCATACAGGGATGCTGCTGCTACACCTTCAATCGAGCGGCCGCGGATGAGTCTCTTCTCGACTGCTTTCTTGTAGTTGACAGCGGCAGTTTCACGGATACTCTTTGGAAGATCTAGGCGGCTGGCCATTCTATCCAATTCAGCTAGAGCCATTGCGAGGTTGCGTTCTGTTGCATTGCTTACTCGAGAGCGCTTTTGCCACTTTCTCATTCGGTAGAATTGTGAGCGGTATCTGGAAGAAATTGTCTTTCCGGAGTAGTCTTTGTTCTGCCAATCAATATCGGTTGAGAGACCCTTGTCGTGAAGCATTACAGTCATTGGAGCACCGGTACGTGCACGTTGGTCTCCTTGCTCGGGGCTAAACACACGCCACTCAGCGCCTTGATCGATAACCTTGTCTTCAAGGACAAGCCCACAATCATCACAGACGACCTCTCCACGAGTTTCGTCTCGATTCAAATTCCTTGAACCGCATTCATCACACTTGACAATGTCCTCAACAAGATATTCTGACATCTCTTAATCACCCCTTTCGACCCGAAAGGTAAAATATTCGCAATGGACTTCCTATTTAAACCTTAGAGGTATTGTAAATTGCCCCTAAATGAAGGTCTGCAAGCCTGCTCTTTCTTGCACCAACGGTGAAATAGCAACAGACCTTGGCGTTAAGCAAGCGAGAGGTGTTGGTATGCAGTCTTGGCCTCCTTCCAAAGTCAGTCTTAGCCCTAACAAGAGGGTTCTATTTTTGACAAAAGACTTGGAGTTGATTCGCAAACAATTGTATGAAGGTCTCGATTTAAGGATGGAAGATTTGTCCGTCGATGACTTACTAGACGATATCAACACCGACGTAATGACTCCTGCTTGGGTGTGCTTTGATCATGACCCTGCTATACTTGCAGAGAATGCATACGCAGGACTTCTGCATGAAGGTCGTCGTGTCTTTGAGTCTCGAGCATTGATGGATGGTGGATTCGAAGTAATTGTTAGCGGCCATCGAAAGGGAACTGGAAGTAGTAGAGAGACGGCCGCTCAATGTGAAAGATGGTCAGGAATTCGAATTGTCATCGCCGCATCCTTTGCCCCTATTCATGAGAGGAATAACATCAATCTCGGTCAGTTAATGGGCGACCATGCAATGCTTGAACGCTTACAGAATGGAGAGAGTATTGACCTAGAAGAGTTCACAGGAAAATACGACCCAGTGACCAAACTAATTGTAGAGAATGGTGGAATCTTTCCTTTTGCGAAGAGAATGAAGGCAGGTGATGTCGAGCTACCTGCTGTAAGTAGTGAGCCTATTCCGATGACGATGGCTGAGAAGATGATTTCCAACAAATTGCTCGGACAGAACGGTGTGCGTGGTTATGTCAAGCCAGGAGATGCTGTACTTGCGCAAGTAGATGGAGGATATTCGCACGAATTCACTACCGCTCAAGTTCACAACTTCCTAGCTGCTGAATATGGCGACGATTATTCATTACCAAATCCGCCAAAATTTGCAGTCTTTGAAGACCATCTCTTGTATGCAACGGGAGTTGCAAGGTTCGCTCGATTTGAGGACAAGATTCAGACCTTGCGCGATTTGCAAGTCGCTTTCCAGCAGCACACAGGAGTACGAGATTATTCCGCAGTGAATGGAGTTAGTCCTGGCATTTGTCACCAAGTTGCTCGAGAGGAGTTTATCGATGTCGGTGATTTCATTCAAGCTACAGATAGTCACACCTGCATGGGTGGTGCGAGCAATGCTCTGACATACGGAGTTGGTTCAACTGAGTACGCTAACTTGGTACACAATCAATTCGCATTCGTAAAAGTTCCAGAGAGTATTCGATTCGAATTAGTCGGAAGTCTAGACCCGGGTTGTACTGCAAAGGATGTAATTCTGCATATCCTTTGGAAGTACGCTGCACAGTCTGACACCCTCGACCGTTCAATGGAATTCGGTGGCCCTGGATTAGCATCTCTTTCCATGGATGAAAGAGCAACTCTTTGCAATATGGCAACAGAGTGTTCAGCGAAGACTGGAATCTGTGAGCCGGATGATTTGACTGTTGAGTGGTTAATGGCAAGACGTCAGGATTTGACTGAAGATGAGATTCGTTCTGCCTTTGTTCTTCCTGATGAGAATGCCGTTTACCACGGAGGTGTGCATACCATTGACTTGAGTGCAATTCGACCTATGGTAGCACACCCCGGAGACCCTGATGCAGGAATTCCATCCGACCCAACAAACGGAGCATACATCGAAGACCTAGGAGATGTTGAGATTGATATTGCATACGCTGGCTCATGTACAGCAGGTAAGGACGATGATTTCGCATACTACGCAATGGTTACCAAAGCAGCTCTAGATGCTGGATTGACCGTAGCAGATGATGTTGATTGTTACATTCAATTTGGCTCAAAGGCAGTCAAAGATTTGTCAGCGCGCAACGGGTGGAGTGATTTGTTTGAGCGCGCTGGTGTCAAACTAATCGATCCTGGATGTGGTGCTTGTATTGGCGCTGGACCAGGGGTTTCTGATCTAGAAGAACAAGTTACAGTATCGGCGATAAATCGTAATTTCCAAGGTCGCTCTGGACCAGGGAAATTGTATCTAGCAAGCCCTCTGACTGTAATGGCTAGTGCATTCACTGGAAAGATTACTGCTTGGCATCCAGATTTGTTTGAACAGAGTTAAAGGCCCTGAGCACTCGGGCGGCCTCGACCACAAGCAGGCCCCTTGTCATTCGGACTATGGGAGGACCTGAAGGGGGTAGTCGCGATGGCAGATGCAGAGAATATTGCAAGTAAACAAAAGCAGATTTCGATTAGTGAATTCTTCGAGAAGAACAAGCATTTCCTAGGCTTCGACACCCTTCAAAGAGCAGTGATTACAGCCGTCAAAGAAGCTGTTGACAATTCACTTGATGCTTGTGAAGAAGCTAGAATTCTACCAACTATCAAGGTCGAGATAAACAAACTCAAAGGTGACAAACTGGAATTAATTTGCCAGGATAATGGTCCTGGTATTCCAAGAAATTCTGTCGAGAATGTGTTTGGTAAGTTCCTGTTAGGATCGCGATTTCATGCAATTAGACAAACTCGTGGTCAGCAAGGAATTGGAATCACAGGAGTTGTGATGTACAGTCAATTGACAACGGGCTCGAAGACTCATGTAATTTCGAAAATCAAGTCTGATAGTTCGGCTGTACACGTTGATCTTGGTCTAGACACTAGAAAAAACAAGGCCACCAAATCTAATGAAATTAGAGATGTTTGGTTTGAGGATGGTGAGGAGGTTGTAAGCGGCCTGAAAATAAAAACCGTGATGAAGGCAAAATATCAGCGAGGAAGACAATCCGTTCACCAATATCTCCGTATGACGAGTATTGTCAATCCTCACGCTACAATCCAACTAATCGTACGTGATGCCGATGGAGAAATAATTGATCAGGGCCATTGGATAAGGACCACAGAAAAATTACCAAGAGTGGTTGAGGAAATCAAGCCTCATCCACATGGGATACATCTTGGACAACTTCAGAGGATGCTAAAGGAGGCAGACGAAAGAAAGCTCACTTCCTTCCTCAGGCACAACTTCTCCGGGGTTAGTATGAGGGCCGCAAAAGAAATTCTTGGTAAGGCGGAATTAGAGGAAGGTCGGACCCCTGTTAGAATCAAGGCTGATGAAGCCCAAGCCATGTTAGACTCCTTTCAAGAAGTAAAATTACTATCTCCTCCAACCGATTGTCTCTCTCCTATTGAAGAGATTCTAATCAAAAAGGGACTTTCGAAAGCAATCGATTCTAGATTTGCCTCTACGGTTACACGTAAGCCCGCTGTGAGTCAAGGAAACCCGTTCCAAATCGAAGTTGGTCTTGTTTTCGGAGGAGATTTGGCAGCAGATGGGCCGATTGAAGTGCTTCGATTTGCAAATCGAGTTCCTCTGATGTACCAGCAAGGTGGTTGTCTTTTGACAAAGGCACTCGAATCTGTAGATTGGAAGAGATACGGGTTAGATCACCCAGGTGGGAAAGGTCTGCCTAAGGGTCCGGCCGCAGTATTGATTCATCTTGCTTCTACTAACGTCCAATTTACCAGCGAAGCAAAGGAAGCTGTTTCAGATAATGAAGAGGTATTCGAAGAAATTCGTAAGGCTATGTTAGAGGTAGGTAGGGGTCTAAAAAATCATTTGAAGAAGAGTAAACAAAGAAAGAAGGCTCAAGAAAAATTCGACTTAATCAACATCATTTTACCTGAAATATCAAGAAAATCAAGTGAGATGTTGGGAAGGGATGAACCCGACTTATCTCCGGTCATTACTCGAATAATGAATGCGGTATTCCTTGAAGACGAAGTGACTTGGGATAACGACACCAAACAGAATGTGTGTTCTGTTACTATTTACAATTACACCGCAAGAGCCAGGGCCTATACAATACTAGCAAAATGGCCCGAAGGGGACGGTGTGAGAATGGCTGAAAACCCCCGAGGTGGAAGAAAGGAAACCAACGGGTTGTGGGCTTGGAGGCTAGATACTCTCAATCCTGGTGAATCTGCCGAAATACGATTTACGGTTGAAGGATTGACAAAAGGTGATTGGAATGAAACGGATATTTTCTTCCGTGGAAACGGCGATATTATTGGGGCAAACAAAATCGATGAGAAATTACTCGATGAAATGCGCAAAGTCGAGGCTTTGGCCGTCGCTGAAGCCGAACATGCAAAGCCCGACGATATTGGATCAATGGAACGGGTGTTAGACAGAGCCGAACCTGTAGGGGATTTCCAGGAAGCGGTCAGTGAAGATTTGACTGAACCAACTGCTCGAATTGCGGAAGTGATTCCCGCCGAAGATGAAGATTGGTTTGGTATGAGGGATGGTGGTGCTGAATGAGTGCGAATGGATACACAAAGGAGAAGGTAATCGAAGCGCTACATGATATTGCAGGTGAGATGCACAACAAGATGCTCAAGGGAGAGCCTCCAACAATGACGTTGCCTGTAAGAACAAAGCAGAACATTTCCTTTGATTCGAAACTCGGTGTATACAAATACGGGAAGAAGAAGTCCACGCGAGATGCAACCTCTCTTGGAAGTGCAAGGCAATTATTGCGTGCACTGCACGTTACGGAATTTATCGAAGAAATGATTGAGGCTGGAAAATCCTCGACCCTAAGAGAAATGTATTACATTTCAGAAGGATGGGGGCATGGTAAATTTGGTTCCCAAAATGAAAGTAACAATTTGGCTGAAGATTTGGAAATTATAACCAAATGTATGAGAGAGGATTTCAAACTCAGACCTGAAGAAGATGGTGCTAGAATCATCGGAAATATCACCTTCGAAGAAAGGAATCGCCGAGGTGAATGGATGCGGATAAATTGTCGAGACGACGTTGGCGATTCGGGTTATGGCGTCCCTTACAATGTCGAACTCGAAAAATTACGCCTAGTTGATCATGACGTCGATTTTATCATGGCCATAGAGACTGGTGGTATGTTTGACAGATTGGTCGAGAACGGATTTGACGAGTCAGCTAGATGTGCTCTAGTTCATCTCAAAGGACAGCCGGCACGTTCTACTCGCAGAATAATTAAGCGAATGAATGAGGAATGGAATCTACCTGTTCTGGTATTCCTTGACGGCGATCCTTGGTCATACAGAATTTACGCTTCAATCGCTTATGGTGCTATCAAAACCGCGCATATTTCGGAATATCTTGCCACGCCGAGTGCTGTTTATCTTGGTATTAGGGCGGGCGATATCGAATCCTATGATCTACCCGCTGATGATCTTTCTAGCAAAGACATTCAGGCCCTTAATGCAGAATTAAGCGATCCTAGATTTGCTGACGCTGAATGGCAAGAAGAAATCAAACTGATGCTTGAGTTAGGAAAGAAAGCTGAACAGCAGTCTCTTGCAAAATACGGTTTAGATTTCGTAACTGAGACCTATCTTCCAGAGAAACTTGCCGAAATCCTAGGGCGATAATGAGACCAAGCATCAAATGTGAACGCCTACTGAGTATGGTGTGGCTGTGAACTTCCGGCGGATTGCCAAATGGTCTTCTGCAATCTCTGTGTTGTTGCTAATCACATTCATGGCGCTCTTACCGGGTGCCTATGAGAAGATGGAACCAATGCTAGATCCCGAACAACAAAATGTAGCACGGCTTGAATCTGGAGAAAGTGCCGCAGTAGATTTTGTCGATGGGCATGTGTATGTTGCACTAAGGCAGAGTGAAGGTGGAGACCCGAGTGCAGATCTGCGATTGATGGATGAGCAAGGAGAAGAATTCTCAGGAAATTCGCCGGGTAGACTACATGGTGAAAGGTTCGTCAATGGAACTTCATATTCTCCGGTTAGGGTATTTTGCTTCCCCTCTGGATGTGAAAGTGGCACATACACTCTGCATAATGAGGGCGACTCGGTATTATGGTTAGTCGATGATTCTGCATCTGACAGTGAGTTTTTGACTGAACCTTTGATTATTGCTGCTTTCGGTACTTGTTGCTTAGGGATAATTAGCGGAATTATTGCATTGATTTTTGCAATATTGATGCTAGGAAATAGATCAAGTAAAGATGGAAAACAAGTTAGTGGACTGGTTATCGATGGTAAAGTTATGACGACTGAAGAACTCTATCGGGCATACCAGGAGCAAAATAACGATACTTCTGGTGTACCTGAACCGTTTGTTACAAATCCCTCAAACAAGCAAAATATTCAGTCTGTATCTGATGAAGGTGATTCCCAAAATGGAAAAGATGATTCTGATGGTGATTGGAAGGGTTGGGACGAAGGCTGATTGAAATTAGCCAATTTCATGATACACTCGGGTTTTTATTCCCCCCTCCACTACACAACCTCGGGTTGGTAAGTCGTGGTGGACTTCGATGAGGCTCTCAACATCCTTGAAAACAAGGCACGTAGAGACATTTTGAAGCATCTCGCTAAGGAGCCACACTACCCTTTGCAGCTGTCAGAATTGCTGGATATTAGTCAACAAGCCGTGGTAAAGCATCTTAGAGTTCTCGAAGAGGCTGGGTTTGTTGACTCTGAGAAAGTTCCCTCTGTAAAAGGAGGGCCGCCGAAGAAAATGTACACCGTAAATCAATCATTTTCACTAAGGCTTGATTTGGGGCCTAATCTGTTCCGTGCCGAACACAGAACTATGCCAAAAGGAGGGCCTATTCGTTTGTCTTCTAATCTACCGGGAGATTTGGACTCTGTAGTAGACAATATTGGTACTCGCAGGAGGCTTCCATTAGTCGAAGCAATGTCGATGCTTTCTGATATGGACAAAGCACTTGAGAGAATTGACGAACAGAGAGATGCGATTATCGCCTTACATCAGCAAGTAATGCAGAAAGTTGCCCCTACCATCGACGAATCTTCTGAGACCTATGAAGAAAGGCAACTTGCCCACGCTATGCTAAATCACCCAAGAAGGCCTTTGGATCTAGACTTGTTTTCTCAGGGGCTACGTATCCAATCGATGGATGCAGAAGTTATGATGGATGGGCTGAGAGAAAGGCTTCTCCGTGACTTCGCCGCTAGCACGGGCAGCCTTGTGGCTGCTCGTGAGGGGACACCACTGCCGTGGTGGCTAGCCCGCTGAATCCAATCAGAAGACTTGGTCATCATCGCTTAGGTTCGCCATTAGGCTGCTCTTTTCTGCGAAGCGAGCCAAAGCCTCCATTCTGCGTCCGTACATGACTACTCCGGCTACCCACATCAGAGCGATTGTAGCCCCTAGGATGATTGCTGGAACCGAATATTGGGCGACTATCTCAACTCCAAGATCGAGTGCTCCCCAATTTGATCCCATTTCTCCGCCAGGAACTGCCATTATGTTGTTATCTTCATTAGATTCTACGATATTGTTGTCTGGATCGACTACTACTACAACATCGTGAGTGCCTGCCTTTACTAAGTACAGAAGGGTAATCTTCGGCGGCGAGTCGTCTCCATTATTACCAACAGGCATGACTGCCTCGATTAGTTGTCTGTAGGCTACATTCTCCTCTAGGCAACCATTCTTCTCAATCGACTTCTTCGATTGGTCGACGCATAGAATGATGTTGACATCAGTAGCATGTATATTTCCAATGTTCCTTATTTCTACCGTTACTGGTAGCATCTCTCCAACCTTGGCTTTAGTCGTGTCAACTTCGACACTGATAATTTCAAGGTCTGGCGCTCTCAATCGGAGCTCAAGGATTTGCTCATTTGTATCACAGAATGGGCGAACTAGGTCTGGTATGCCGTCTTCATTTTGATCGATGGTACAGGAATCCTCCCAGATTGGAGTCTCGTCGTGATCACCATCGATTTCTGAAGACCCGAAGGCGGATTGGACCTTTATTCCGATTTCACGATCTTGTAGTGTCGCGCCAGGGTCTATTTCGATTATAGCAACCAGTTGTAAGGTGGTATACGCGGGCATAACTGGAAGCATTACCGTTCCTGCTGATGTACCGACTGCGGTTACGTAGCAGTCATCTGTAGGAGTGTCTTGACCAACTGTCAATTGAACACAAGGGCGTTCGAGTGGGAATTCGGTATCGAAGCCCTCGATCAGAGCATAACTGACTGTCCATCCACTCAGAGTGTTCATGCCAGGAATTGGGTCCCAGCCGGCAGTGTTCTCGGTGTGGTTGTGTATCGATGGGTGGTCGTCGACGTTTCCAAAGTTACTGACATTCATTGTGAAGCGCACGGTTCTACCAGGCGCGGTGGTTTTGATTCTGGATTCGATAGCTGGATCTAGTTCTATTCGCATATCGTGGAATTCTACGATATCGATGTTCAGAACTATTGTATCTCTTAATTTGGTTCCTTCATATGGTTCCTCGCTCAAGACATCTAGACGGACTGTGTATTCGCCTGCGTAAGTCTTCTCTGGAACATTAATGTAAATCGGGATATCTTGTGATGTATCCCTATCAAGTTCTTCGAAGGTCACTCTTGGAATTTCAATATCCCAGACCGCTGAGCCTCCGTTTGAATCTGTTATCGAAGCCATTACCTATGTTCTCAATCGTTGTATCCAATTGGAAAGACTCTCCTGGATGCAATTCGAGTGTGGATTGTGGCACTGTTGCTTCTAAGTCATAGACTTGAATTACATTCGTTACCAATACAACAGAGTCTCTGACCTTAGGTGCTCCTTCTAGGTTAGCTTTGACGGTGACAGATTCACCAAGTCCTGCCGTTGCGTTGTATGGAGCACACATTATTGCAGTTACAGTATAAGGCGTATCAATAACGCCCCAATATCGCGGATCATTATCTCCTATACCGTTACCACCGGGTGCATTTTCAAAATCTAGGTCGACTACCCAGTTGTCGTAACGCCATGTTGATTCTGAAATCTCAGGTGGCCTTTCATCCGGACCACCTGGTGTTGTAAAGACTAGGAAACCAGGTGTGTAATGCTTGGTGACTTCTATGTCAAATTCGGAACATTCTCCTGGTAGAACGTCTTGTTTTGTTTCTCCTAGGTTGAAGATAATATTTCCAGAACTCCTTATCGATACATTAACCCATAATTCGAGTACATCAAAGGTCCCTCTATCAATCGATAATACCGGCTCTCCAGTAGACCAGCCTTTCAGATAAATCACGAAGGTTCCAGGTTCCTGAGAGGTTGGAACACTAACTTGCAGGTTACGCGTTACCGATTGGGTTGGATCTAGGGAAAGCGACGTCGGGAAGGAAACTCCCCAGCCGAAAGGCAGGCCCCATTCAGTCTGGCCTTCATGAGTGGTTGGATCATAGAATGCAAACGTATCGTATACATTTCCTGTATTCGTTACAGTAATCGAGAAGATTGCTGATTGCCCCTGTTCTACGTCTACCTGATAATGACTGGTGTCGAGATTAATTCCGTGAACAACGTCCATCAAAGTCAATGTGAGCCTTTCATCATTAATCGCTGGATCCTTGTAAGATACGACGCTGACAGTGATTGCAGCTAGTTCGTCCTCGTGGGCTTGATAGATAGTCGGTGCGCGAACGCGCATGTATACCGGCACTACATCTCCACCGCGAAGGAATACCGGTGTCGAATCGAAAATTGGCGTGTGATTTGAACTAAAGAACAGGGTTACTGTCCAATTATTTGGCACTCCCAGCAAAGTTACTTCGTAAGTATCTGCGACAAGTTCTGCCGGCCCAGGAGTTGGGTTTGAGATTGTCATGTTGTAGGTAGTCTGCTGACCCGGTTCAATGGTGTGATAGAACGTCTCATCATCGGCCAAATCAACCGATACCAAACCAGTTAGTACGTGTACGTAACATAGAGTGTATCTTCCTTGGTTATTGTTTTCATCACATCGGTTGGTGTCCGACCAAGCGATATGCACCCCACTACCTAGGTCATTTGCGAATGCAGGCGGCTGTCCTAGATCTGGCGCATAAGGTGAGTTAGGGCCTAACTTATCTGAATCCCAAGTTGAGATTTCGTGTAGCTCCCATGGCTCAATTATTCCCGATGCCAACGAGTTAAGTGGGAAACCATTCGGATGAGCATCATTTGTGTGATTTAGTCGGGTGTACATTATGGTCTCGCCCTGAGTTTCATTTCCGTTGTCGAGCCAGGCAATGTGCACATTGTCGAAGGAATCTGTTAGAATCTCTGGCATGTGTGAATTAGCGCCAAATGGCCTCTGACTGTCCAGATTATTGAGGCCCTCTACTGTGGATATCGCGGAGTCTGTGATTTGCTTTATTCCGTAGGATGGTAGTCCTGAAGGCGCTCCATCCCAAGCCGCGGAGCCACGAAGTCTTAGCCTGGAGTAATATATCTCGTAATTGACATCTATTTCGAAGCCGTAGGCCCGGCCATCCATCCATGCAACGTGTGTGTTACCGGAGGAATCGATTGCAATTGAGGGATGTAGGCTGAATGCATCCTGAAGGGTAATTCGGGTATCATTTACAACGACTAGGTGACCATATCCCAACTGGTCTGTAGATGGGCCGATGTCCTCCACATACTGGTTATTCGATACGGTTGTTCCCGAGGTCCCCTTCGTCCAACCAGGTGGAGGGTTGTCCAATACTGAATAAGGATCCAGAATAGTCAAAAATATTTCACGAGAATTATTTGTTGCTAGATATACTAGGGCTTCGACCATTTGTTGAAGTTCGGTTGCACTACCTGATGAAGTAGGGAAACTGTACATCTTTCCACCTGCATCTGTGTTACGAATTGTAGAGCCAGGGCAGGTTCTGGTGGAGATGGATACGAATCCATTTGGACACTGGGCAAGGTCCTGCATGTGTGATCCTACTTCTGTCGAACCTTGACCCCAACCTGCGGCCAACAACGGTACAGGAACGACGCCTGCCTCTACACATGCGTCGTGTGCCTCATTGATACTTTGAAGATCATCAGCGGCTTGTGCTGGATCGCCGCCGTATGGCCCTTCATCAGAAATTGGAATTACAATCTTAGTAGCATTCGGGTTCCATCTGTGGTCCAACTGTGTTGGTGGATTTGCAGCGTTGCCCATTCGACCTTGTGTATCTCTCCAATTGCAGTATTATCGTAGACCACTTCAGTAAGATAGCGAATACCACCGGAGTCGTCTGATGGGGTTTGACCGAGATGAGTTGGGCGAGGACCTTGGCTTCCAGAGCCGCCGGTTTGGTATGCGGTCGCGCAGTTACCAGAGGTGGCTGCAGACGGCCAGTTTCCACTCAGTGCATAGAGTGTTTCGAATACCGTAATATTTCCATCTTCAAGCATTGGTTTTAGTCCTTCAAAGAATCCTCCGCTTGCGAAGTTGCCTCCATAGAAAACCACACACATGTCGGCCCATTCGGTATTCATTGAACCAGATGTGTCGATAGGTGCGACCATCTCTACCTTACCACCGCGGGTGTCGTCCCAGACTATTTGCACGAAATCGTCTGCGTCAACTGCAATATCTGGGTGCCCCTTGTGTCCGATAATTGGGGTCAGGAGTGTGTTTCCAATTGCAACAATTGCTTGGCGCCCTGGGCGGTCAATTTCTAGCATCGAGTAGTATATCTGAGGTTGTTGGTAGAATTTGTCGAGTGGTTCGTAGGAATCTTCCCAAACTATGTGTGGGTTATTCTGAGAGTCCACAGCCACCGCTGGCCAGTCACGATTCTGTTGGTGGCTGGCAATTTCTTCATCATTGATTATCGAAAGTACAGCATCCAAACCTGAGCTGCCATCTTGGTCATCTTGGGACGGATCTAAGAGGGTGTAGAATATCGTCCATTGACCTGATTTATCTGTCCAAACAATGTGAACATTGTCCGCATGATCTACGGCGATGTCTGGGTGGTTAGCACGGTGGGTTCCTGGATTGGAGATTTGAGTTTCGTCGATTAGAACATCGCCTCTAGGGTCGAGCATTTTGTAGTAGAGGTGTTGGGTATTTCTACTCCAGACGAAGTGAGTATTGCCCATTGAATCGGCATCCATTGCAACCATTCTGTCATTATGAGTTCCGCTAGCGACTATCTGTATCGCATCTGTTACTACTATCTCGCTTCCTTCTGCTCTATCTGAGAATTCTAACGTAGCAAACAGGCTCATCACCATGATGAGAACCAACGTCATGCTACTCCTTACTTTCTTTGTCTCCATCTCGTTCCCTCCAGCATTGCTGCTACAACAATCCTTGTTGGTTTCTTTGAATACTTAACCTACACGCTCACGCGTCATCCAAATCCGTTAGGACAAAGAAGTATTTTCATCACATTCTATTGGAAATTCAGACCCAATCGGCGGGGTCGAATTCGCTACCGAAACCACCTGTCTCATCTGTGTCAATCGAATGGCTTTTGGGTTCATTCTTTGGTGGTTTGGTGGTACGTTGTTTGGCTTTCTTTGCTTCCCAATCATCTACCTTGCCTGGTTTACCAATCCCTTTTCCATAAGCGTACTTCACTTGATGAATAAGTTCCAATTTGGAAAGCCATACGCTTCTCATTGTCTGCATAAATTCGTTTTGGCTTAGTCCGTCGAACCATATTGGCCTTGAGAGGTTAAACGCTTGTAGAGGGCCTGGTAACTCGTCCTTTGGCTTACCAACATGGAGGACCCAATCAAGGTTAGAACGGGTCAATTGTATTCTGGTGTCATGAAGCCATTTTTCCCAAGCGTCAGGATCTTCTTTCCCATGGTCGCGCATCTCATTTTGTTGCCCTTCATCGACTCTAGTAATCGAGTAAATCAGTACTAGATCTCGATTTTTTGGAATTACAACATTGAAGACGTGGCCTTGTTTAGTTGGTGGGTATTTTACATGAAGATGAATAAGTGCTTGGGCGTCTGTAACTTCCCTAGACTCCAGTTTCTCACGGGCTAGCCAATCCTTAACCGCACTAGCCGCCGACTTACCATCCATCAATGTCGGCTATTGGCTGTCCTATTTGAGAGCGCCGAGTCTAGAAGATATATTTTCAACGAGTTCGTGAAATCTTTCTCCCTCGCTGCTCTTACTCAATTTCACCCGGCGAGACGCTGTTGCAGAGTCGGACCACAAATCATAGCCGGTTAATGCGATTGAGGCGGCAAGATAGAATGCGAGCATGAGCAAAATGAATGTGTATAGAGTCACTAATTGCACCGATAAACCCGCGTACAGATAGGTGCCCAACAATGCCACAGGGGGCCAGAAAAATATCGGTGAAAACATTCCTGCAAGCATGAAGTAAGTCGTACGAGAGTCCAATCCCTCGTCACTACCTTCGGCCATATATTTTGCAAGACCCCACTGTGGCCCTGAAGAAGGCAGTGTGATTGGTAAAGTGGAAAATATCAGAAGTAAACCAAGGAGCCCTAATAGGTGTTCAGAAATTGATTTTCCTTTCAAGCGATTTGAAGAATCTAGAGATGTAGCATACAAGTCATTCTTGTGGAGGATTTCTGCGGCTTCTTTTGCTTGGTCAATTATTGGATTATTTACGTCTCTACCAATGCTTTCTCTTACCTCTCTAGTAGCTCGGACTTCTTCGGCCAGTGTTCGCAGAGGAGCATTGGCTTTGTTCGCGCCAAGGTGAGCCAATAATTTCCATGAACGGTAAGTTTCCCAATCTGGGGCATCAGGAGTCATGGGAGAGAGTGTGTCGAATATTCGATCGCGCAATTCTCTGGTGTCTTCATAACCTGGCTCGACCCATTCCCCCGAAACTAGACGAGCGCGGTCTTCGGGTGAATATGTCGATGGTATCTCAATCGATTTGCCGAACTCAACATAATTGTCGGTGCGAAGCCAATGATGAGTTCGCCAATGTAAACCAACGGTTTGGATTACTGGGGCAGGTAAGCCCTTCTCATCTGCAATAGCAGCAGAAGCGAGAGCAGCGCGTGATGACCCTGTTCGTAATGCATGGAGTTTGCTGTCTTGGTGTGATTTGCCCTCTGGCATCACAACTGCCGAATGTCCTGTTGCTAGACAAGAGGCCACTGTCAACATACCTCTGTCGTTGATGTATCTAGCAAAATCGGCATCTACAACTCCGGCCTCTACTTCTGCTCGACGGAGAACCGGTTGCGTCCCAAATCTTCTCGACCACCATCCGATTACTGGGCGGGTGGTCAAATCATGACGGCCGAGTGATATTACTCGCTTATTTTGTGCCCGGACAATTACCATGGGGTCAATTAGACCATTGATGTGGGTTGCAACATAGATCACCCCTCCATCTGCAGGTGGAGTTGGATCGGCGTCATATCTTCTGAAAATTGCCTTATTTCCCAATTCAAACATCAAATCTAGTGCTAGTTGGGCCCATCTCTTTCCAGGATGCTTTCCCTCGTGATTGTATGGGACTCGAGTCAGTTTATCTCGCTTCAATCTAGTCGCGCTTTCGGACAACTCAGGGAGTATCTCAGGCGCGCCTTCTGAGTCCGACACGAGGCTTCGGAGGATGCAAGGGGTTGAGAATACACCGATTCTACTCTGTGGCTGCTGATATGCTTTCAGCGAGAGTTTTTGCGTCGTCATGGTCTATCTTTCCATATTCCCAGAGGAAAGAGTGAGTTGAGTCTGGATATCGTGGTATTATGTGAATATGAACGTGGGCGATTGACATCCCTGCCTCATGTCCGTTGTTTTTTGCGATCTGCTCGGCTAGAGTGATCATTCCTTGAAGTTTCAGAGCTGAGCACATCTCGGTGGTCATCACGCTTGATTGATCGGTTACTTTGATTCCGTTTTTCTTCATATCTGCAATTGCATCGGCGGCTGCTTTGAGAGAAGATTCGTCTCTAGATCCGTTCGTGCAAGAAGACATTACTGAGGCTAAAGTTGCAGAGACTTGGCCCACGGAAGCCCCATCGCCAGATTTTAGAGACTCCAACTTCTTCGAGGATTTTTCAATCGCTTTCTCAACTAAATTTGAGCCGCCAAATGCTGCTTCTTTGGCCCAGATTCCGGCGTGGCTTCCAGCATTATTTCCGCCGACTAAATCATCAAGCATTTGATTGCCCGGAAGCATCCCTTCTCCATGCATCCCGTTGTTTGCAGATCGTCCGGCTGCATAGAGTCCAGTGGCCCACTTTTTGCCTTTGGAGAAGGTTACTCGGCCATGCTCGTCTACAGGAGCGCCTCCCGTAGTTGTTGCAATGCTCGTTGTGATTGGAATAACCTCACGAGAAATATCCAGGCCTGTTCTGTCCTTGACTCGATTTCGTGTATTGGAGAACCAAGCCTGAGCGTCAGATTCCAAGCCTCTCAAATCTAGAATGCAATCATCTTCGCCGACTTCACTTGGGTCAACGTCCTCGCCATTGGATTTTCTGACTCTGCCTCCTGAGCCTAAAACATCGAGTGTTATCTTGAGGTCTGTTCCCCTTACTGTCAGTGGGTGTGTTGGGTTGTTTGCCATTCCGGTGAGGGAAAGACCGGCCCCCGCAATCAGAGCAGAGCCCAAGCCTTCTCCATCTGATGGACTGGACCAAACTCCTTGATGGCCAGTAGTAGCGAGAACTACAGCCTTGGCTTGAATCCCAATCACTTGACCAGAGTTTGAATCGTAAGCGGTTAGACCTCTGACTTGCTTTCCGTCCATTACCAACGACATGACTTGGATATCTGAACGGCGAACAACCCCTCTCTTCATCGCCTGTTCTTCTAGAATACGGGTGATGTTTCGTCCAGTCGCATCTCCGCAGCCGGTCATTCTCGGCATGCTGTGTCCTGCTACCTGAGCCGCATGAGGTAACCCTCCTTCTCGGCGGCGGAGAACCAATCCCCACCTTTCCAATTCTGCAAGAACGCTGAGAGATTCTCCACAAACCCTTGCGGCTGCGACCTTGTCGGTGGATTCACCACCGGCAGAAATTGTGTCATCACGATGTCCGGATGAGCTTACTTCGTCTATGGATACCGCAAGTCCGGCTAGATCCATGCCCGCCGTTCCTGCGCCAATTCCTGAGGATTCTAAGAGCAGAGGTGTTGTTCCAGCATCGGCTGCGGCAATGGCGGCTCTTAGGGCGGCAGGGCCCGAGCCGACGATGACTAGATTCCAAGACTCCATGGTTCTCGTCTTGGGCGAATCGTGTTTGCGACATGAAGATGACGCTCGGGGCTTCGCCCCGAAAATTGCCCTTAATCTGCAAGGGCGAGGGCGATTCTTCGTACCTCGGATGCAGCATCTGCCATTCTATGGCCCATACTTTCTGCCTGAACTCCGGATGAAAGTATGGTGGTTACTACAATTGATTCAATCGTCTCTCCTGCCTCATTTCTCAATGTGACTTGTACAGGGTGTGGCCCGGATATGGAGTCGGGCCACGCCAAGCCTATCCAGAGTACTGTTGAATCGGCAAGAAGGCGACCAAAGGATTCTGTTAATTCGCCTCTTTGGTCGCCTACAGGAATTGGTGAATTGGGTTGAGCCGAGGCTTTGGCAAAGACTCGAAGTGTCTGAAGTTCGGGTTCTCCTTCGGCGGCTAGTATGTCGACCTCAATTGACTGGTTCTTGCCTGAGTGGTTGTGTATCATCACGAATAGATTTCCTTGACCCTGTCCACACCGAGGAGGTAAGTCAAGATCTAGTCTCCAAGATTCCTGAGTAAGGCTGGGGTCTCCTCTTATGACTGAATCTTGTAATCTGTCAGTTAGTCGGAAAAGGCCGGGTTGCCAAGCCCTAGTGTGGGCAAGTAATCGCCTGAGAGTTATCATGTTGAACTTGGAAGTTGATGAGAAAAGCCCATCGATTGCTGAGACCTTGAAGACTCTACGTGTTTCACTTAGTAGGCCCTCTTCATCGAGTAAACCTAGGTGTTCCAAGTGGATTGCTTCAAGCAGGTGTTCAACCGCTGACTCTGGAGTTTGGTTGCTTCGAACATCATCAAATAGAGAATTTATCCAAATATCCCAATGACTAGCCGTTTCGGGATCTAGATGCGCTACTACAAGATCTGACAATACCCGGTCAAGCGTACTATCGTGTAGTGTTGGAGCGTGCAAAGACAGAAGAGGGAATGAATTCGAACGCATTGGAATTGATGTCTCAAGTTGTTGAGTATTGAAAGCCGAAATTACCGAGAGCGCGATGCAGGCTCCCAAAACTAACGAGCTTAGAGTCTGGCCTGCGTCTAGATTCCATAGGGAAGCGAGGGCGACAGTCGCAAGAATGCTACAAGAAACTCTTACTCTCTCTCTGATTCTTCTCTCATCGAGTGTGTTTAGGATACGTTCAACGCCCGGATATGAATTCATTGAGCGGAAGCCTACCGCCCGTAAGCGCAGTCTATCTCTAGCAGACATTCGAGCGAAAGATGCGGCGAATAAGGCAGGAATTAGGCTAAGGCTTAGTGCAACATGAAGCGCGATTGCTAGTGGGAATGAAGCATACTCCCATCGAATAAGCAGCAGAGCGGTCGTAATTGGGGCTGTCAGAGATAACAAGGTACGCAACTGTGGTTGGGGTCTACTTGTGGCAATCCTTACCCAGAACCTCCTACCTGCGTCCCTGGCCTTTACTCTAAGGCTCAGTGCCTGCTCTTGTTGCACCTGACGGTCGCTCTCCTTTGCGTAAGGAGTTGGGA
>LUMP01000098.1_pt1 | contig 20983 bp, 16 predicted proteins | sample 729641 | NCBI WGS metagenome assembly LUMP01 (sample SAMN03860260, study PRJNA289734) | marine metagenome | biome: seawater column; feature: ocean; material: water; isolation source: Red Sea water column Station 12 - depth 47m | place: Saudi Arabia: Red Sea | collected 2011-10-15 | depth 47 m | reverse complement strand
GCTTATAATTAATACTGTCATATATTGCGTTATAGGAAGCGTCGATAATATTTGAGGACACACCTACAGTAGTCCAGTGTTGTTTATTAGAGTCTGTCGACTCGATATGCACTCTTGTAATTGCGCCTGTCCCCTTATCTGATGATAGTATCATTACTTTATAATCTGTAAGTTTTAAATCATTTAGACTTGGATAGAAATCTATCAAAGCTTGTCTTAGAGCGCTATCTATTGCATTTACTGGACCATTACCTACACCTACAGTCATTTTTTCTTGGTTTTTCACTTCTAATTGAACAGTTGCTTCAGAGTCAGTAACTAATTTTCCTTTTGCATTCCATCTTCTCTCGTCCGTTACTCGAAATTTATTTAAAATAAAATATTCTTTTAATTGACCAATATGTTTTCTAACTAGCAATTCAAAACTTGCTAAGGCTATATCATATGAAAATCCTTCAGCTTCTTTTTGTTTAATTAATTCCAATATTTGATTAATTTGTTCATCATCAATCTCTATAGATAGTTTTCTTAACTGACTTAATAAATTTGATTTTCCTGCTTGATCAGAAATGATTACATTTCTTGAATTACCAACCACTTCAGGATCAATATGTTCATAAGTGGATGGATCTTTTGCAACTGCTGATGCATGCAAACCGCCTTTGTGTGAAAATGCATTCTCACCAACATATGGAGCATTTTTAGACTTTGGTTGATTTAAAATATCATTCAAAGTATGAGAAATTTTTGTAAGTAATTTTAAGTTTTGTTTTTCAACATTAGTGTGAAAATTCGTTTTTAAAACCAGAGAAGGTATCAATGATACCAAATTTGTATTGCCACATCTTTCGCCAAGCCCATTAATTGTTCCCTGAACATGCCTTACACCGGTATTAATTGCTGCAAGAGCATTTGCAACACCATTCTCTGTGTCATTATGAGCATGAATTCCTAATTTATTTGATGGTATGGTCTTCATAACTTCTTCTATTATCTCTGATATTTCATTTGGAAGAGTTCCGCCGTTTGTATCACATAATACAATCCATCTTACATTTGAACTCAATGCTACATTTAAACATTTTAACGCAAAGTCCTTGTTTTGCTTAAATCCATCAAAAAAATGCTCTGCATCATAGATTGCTTCTCGATTTTTGCTATGTAGATAATTAAAACTATCACTCAACATAGATAGATTCTCATCTTCTGTAATACCTAAGGCATTTTTAACTTGAAAAGAGGAGGATTTACCAACAAGACAAATTGTATGCGCATTGCTATTGACTAGTGAGTTTAATCCTGGATCATTTTCAGCACTTCTTCCAGGCCTCCTTGTCATCCCAAAAGCAGTAAATTTTGATTTAGCAAAATTTAAATCTCGTGAAAAAAAATCATTGTCAGTTGGATTTGCTCCAGGCCAACCTCCTTCGATGTAATCTACACCTAATTCATCAAGATTTTTTGCTAAAGTCATTTTATCACTCACTGAAAAATTAACCCCTGTGGTTTGCTGACCATCTCTTAAAGTAGTATCAAATAAATATATTTTATTATCGTCTTCCATATTTAAAAATAGCTATTAGACAATAATATTTATTTTTCTAGGCTTTTCCAAATTTTCTAAGCAGAGTCTGCTTGTTAAGCAAGGGTAGGAAATTCTTAAGTTCAGGACCTTTGTCTTTTCCAGTAAGAATTAATCTTAATGGCATAAATAAATTTTTTCCTTTTAAACCAGATTTTTCACCTATTACTTTTGTCCAATTATCCCATGAGTCGTAATCAAAAGGTTCTTCTGGAATATTTTCAACGGCAGTTTCAATAAAATCTTCTGGAATATTAGTTTCACTAGTATCAAATATTTTCGTAATAACCTCAGACCAAACAATGATGTCTTTTATAAAAGAAATATTATTATGAGAAAAAATCCATAATTTTTCTAAATCTATATCAGAGTCAATAAAATTAATTCTTTTGCTTACTTGCTCAAAGGTATAATTCTTTAGAATATCTGCATTTAATGATTTAAGGACATCTTCTGAAAATTTAGCAGATGAAGTTGATATATTTTTAATATCAAAATTTTTAATGATGTTATCCTTAGCAGTTTCTGGCTTAATGTCCTCGCTAGACCCTATATTAATCAAATAATTAATAATTGACACATCTTCATATCCATCAGCTTTTAAATTTTCAATGGATAGACTTCCAAGCCTTTTACCAAAACCTTTTCCATCTTGATCAGTTAAAAAGGGATGATGTGCAAATTCAGGTATAGAACCTCCTAAGGCTTCAAATATTTGAATATGAAAAGCAGTGTTTGAAATATGATCCTCTCCCCTAATAATATGGGAGATACCCTCTTCAATATCATCAATTACTGACGGCAAATGATATAGCAGTGACCCATCTTCTCTAATTAATATTGGATCGCTTAAATTTTTGGGGTCAAATTTAACCTTACCTTTAATTAAATCATGCCACTCAATAATAGAAGCATTGAGTTTGAATCGCCAATGAGGTTTGAGACCAGAGTTGATTTTTTCATCGATATTTTCTTTAGTTAATAATAAAGAAGATCTATCATAAATTGGTGGCTTACCAGATGAAAGAAGAGATTTCTTTTTTAAAGATAACTCTTCAGCTGTTTCAAAACAAGGATACAAACGTCCATCGTTTTTTAATTTTTTTATTTTTAAATTATAATTATCAATTCTATCAGATTGGTTAAATGTTTTATCCCAATTTACGCCTAACCAGGTAAGGTTTTCTTTTATTTTGTTCTCAAACTCTTTAGTCGATCTTGACTTATCAGTATCATCTATTCTTAAAACAAAATTTCCATTATTTTTTTTGGCATAAGCCCAATTAAGTAATGCTGATCTTACATTACCAACATGTAAAAGACCCGTAGGACTTGGTGCAAATCTACATTTCATTTTAATCTTTTGGAATAATACATACAGGTATTGGTTTCATTTTATGTAAATTAGGCTCTCTTATCTTTAGATATTTATCATAGTATTTACTGTTTGAATTATTCATTGCTTCTTCAATTTGCTCATAAGTCAGACCTAATTGAGATTCATCATTACGACTATCATCCCACAAACCATCAGTAGGAGCAGCTTCTATTATTTCATTCATTATGCCCAAAGATTTGCCCATATTCCAGACATCAGTTTTGGTACAGTCAGCTATAGGAGAGATATCTACCCCTCCATCTCCATATTTTGTATAAAAGCCTACTCCAAAATCTTCAACTTTATTTCCTGTTCCCACAACAATTCCTTTATTAGATTGTGCGATTTGATACAGCGTAACCATTCTTAATCTTGACCTTGAATTAGCAAACGCTAGTTTGTTATTAAAATTAGTCATCGTAAGCTCAAAAGATTTAAAAACTTCATCAAGTTCAATAGTCATGATTTCTACATTGTCAAAAGAGTCTTCAAGCCATTTGAGATGCCTTAAACTCAAATCATGTTGAGACTGATTTTGTTTTATTGGCATAGAAACAGCAATTGTTTTAAGACCTGTTTTAGCGCAAAGCGTACTTGTAACAGCTGAGTCAATACCTCCTGAGACTCCAATAATAAGGCTTGGAGGATTAAAAGGAAGGGATATTGCATAATCTTTTATCCAATTAGAAATATACGTAATTTTTTTATCTGAATTCATATTATTAATTTATATTTAAAATTAAATTTGAGAAGACTTAAGAGTTAAAAATTTATCATCTTTTAAATATTCAGAAATTAAAAAAGCAATTTCAAGAGATTGAGATGCATTTAATCTTGGATCACAAAAAGTATGATATCTATTTTTTAAATCCTCATCAGTAATTTGCTGTAAGCCTCCCATACACTCCGTAACGTCCGAACCAGTCATTTCAAGATGAATTCCTCCAGGATAAGTGCCTAAAGTTTTATGTATTGCAAAAAACTTTTGAATTTCAGAAAAAATATTGTTTACGGGTCTTGTTTTATATCCTGTTTTGGATTTTATTGTATTTCCATGCATTGGATCACAAGCCCAAACCACAATTTTACCTTCATTATGAACTTTTTGAATTATTGAAGGTAAGTGACTATCTATTTTGTCGGCTCCCATGCGACAAATTAGGGTTACTTTGCCTGGTTCATTTTTAGGATTTATTTGATCAATTATTTTAACTATTTCTTCAGGATCTGAAGTTGGTCCAACTTTTATCCCAATTGGATTTTCAATTCCTTTTACAAACTCAATATGTGCTCCCTCCAATTGACGAGTTCTATCACCTACCCAAAGCATGTGAGCAGATACATCATACCATTTACCAGAAGTACTATCTATTCTTGTTAATGCTTCTTCGTAATCTAATAGTAAAGCCTCATGACTTGTAAAAAATTCTGTTTCATAAATTTGACTTACATTACCATCATTAATTCCACATGCTTTCATGAACGCTAGGCATTCATCTATTCTATCTGCAATCTCGGCAAATTTATTTGCCTTCTCTTCTTCAATAAAGTTGAGATTCCACTGATGTATTTTATTCAAATTTGCATAACCTCCTTGTGAAAATGCCCTAAGCAAATTCAAAGTCGAGGCCGACTGATTATATGCCTGGATTAGTCTTTCAGGATTTGGAGCTCTATCTGAATCAGTGAATTCTATGCCATTGATAATATCCCCTTTATATGACTCCAATTCTACTCCGTTGATTGTTTCCTTATCAGATGACCTTGGTTTTGCAAACTGTCCAGCAATTCTTCCAACTTTGACAACGGGGCAAGACGCACCAAATGTTAAAACTACTGCCATTTGTAAAATTACTTTGAAGCTGTTTTTAATATTATCAGGATGAAAATCTGCAAAGCTTTCTGCGCAATCACCACCTTGTAATAAAAATGCTTCACCTTTTGCGACTTTTGCAAGTTTGGACTTTAAAGATCTTGCCTCTCCTGCAAATACCAAAGGTGGGAATTTTTTTATTTTATCAAGAGATTCTTTTAAAAGATTTTCATCTTTATACTTTGGCATATGCTTTGCTGGCTTTGAGCGCCAAGAATTAGGAGACCATGAAGTTTTCATAATAATTTAGGCTATTAAACTCTATAGAATCTGTAGACAAGTTTAATGTATTAAATATAGTAAAATTAGTAGATTTTAAGCTTAGATCGTCTAACTGCAAGTTTGTTTCTTGGAATATCCTTATTAATTACACTTCCTGCACCAATTCTAACATTATTTCCAATTTTTACTGGCGCAACTAAAGATGAGTTTGAGCCAATAAATGCTTTATTACCAATAAAAGTTTTATTTTTTTTAACTCCATCATAGTTACAAGTAATACATCCAGCGCCAATATTTACCTGACTGCCTACATTACTATCACCAATATACGATAAATGGCTAATATTGGTATCATTACCAATAATTGAACTTTTAATTTCAACATAATTTCCTATTTTACAATTTTTTCCAATTGTAGAATTTGGTCTTAACCTGGCATGAGGACCTATTGAACAGTTTTCTTTTACTAAGATGCCCTCTAAATCAGAAAAGTTTTTTATAATACTTCCTGATTTTATAGATACTTTATTTCTAATGGTTACATTTGGTTCAATGATAACTTTACTTTGTATTTTTGTGTCATAACTAAAATAACAAGTTTCAGGTTTCTTTATTAAAACTCCATTATTTAAGAATTTTCTAACTAATCTTTTCTGCAAAATTTTATCAACTTTATTAAAATCAAGTAAAGTATTTATCCCACTCATTTCCTCTTCTTCAGCTTGAATAAATGTAAAAGGAATTTTTTTCTTAAAATAAATTTCAAAAATATCTGTTAAATATCTCTCCTTTTTAATTTTTCTAAATTTAATTTGCTTAATAAGTTTAAAAAAAATTGATTTATTGACCAGCATTATTCCTGAGTTGCAAAGTTCAATTAATTTCTCTGACTTAGAAGTATGAATTTCTTCAACAACCTTAACAACTTTATTTTTTTCTAAAATTGCCCTTCCATATCCATGTGGTTTTAATGATTTAAACAAAATCATACTTCCAACTTTATTTTTAAAATTGTTAATTAATCTTTTCAAAGAATTATCTGAAATCAGAGGAACATCTCCAAATAAAATAATAAAGTTTTGTGTTTTTATAGAAGATTTAGCTGCCTCTATTGCATCTGCTGTTCCTTTTTGATTTTTTTGGATAACAAATTTACAATTTTTTAAAAGAGAACTTAATTCGTTGTGATTTTCTTTATTGCATACGACAATAATATTTTTTCCAGATATTTTTTTAGCAGTGTTATAAACATGAGATACAACTGGAAGACCTGCTAATTCTTGAGTTAGTTTAGATTTTTTTGATATAAAACGTGTGCTTTTACCTGCTGCTAAAATTACAGTTGTGATATTTTTCATGTAACTAGAGATTTCTTATAATCTCATTTCCAACATTGATAATTTCTTTAGATGCATCAGATGTAACATTAATATCAATTACTCCTCTGCCGACAGCAAATGTCTCTGCAAATATTACTTTGCTTGAAATTCTTGATCTTGCTATTTTTGCTCCAGAATATCTCAATCGCAGTATCATTGCGTCCGTTAGTCTGGCTCTAGGCATGACTCTATTTAAAATTATCAATGGTTTTTTTCTCTCATCTCTTGCAATTTGTAAAAAAGGTAAAGTTGCCATCAAGTCTAAAGGGCTTGGTTGGACAGGTACAAACACACCATTTGAAGATTTTACAATTTGAATTGTCTCGAATGAAATTGCAGGTGGACTATCAATTATAATATAGTCATATTTTCTTTTTATCTTCTTAATCTCTTCAGGGAGATTTCTGATGTCAAATTCATAGAAATCTATACCAACATCGTCTTCACCATAGTATTTTTTTCTCTCTGAAAACCAGTATGTAAGACTTTTTTGAGGATCAGCATCTATTATAGCAACTTTATATCCACTATTACTCCATAATACCGCAATATTGGCAGAAAGTGTTGATTTACCTGACCCACCTTTTTGATTTGAAAATGCTATAACTTTACCCATGACAAAATTTTACTAAGATAATAACAATTTTGATACTATATGAAACAAAATTTAAAAAAAATATGCATGAAAAAACTCTAGTTGAGGCAAAAAAAAGACTTTTAAGAGGAGAACTTGTTATTTTTCCCACAGAAACTGTCTATGGCATTGGTTCTAACGCAGAAAATGAAGATGCTGTAAAATTAATTTATCAGGTTAAAAAAAGACCATTTCATAATCCTTTGATATGTCATTTTGCAGACATGAGTGAAATTGAAAAAAATTTTAAATTAAAACAAAAAGATATGGAATTAGCTGAAGCTTTTTGGCCAGGCCCCCTAACACTTATTTTAGAAAAAAAAGAAGATTCCAGAATAAATAATTTGGTCTCAAATAATCAAAATCTTGTTGGCTGCAGAATACCAAATAATAAAATAGCATTGGATCTTATAAGAGAGCTAGATTTTCCATTAGCGGCACCAAGTGCGAACATTGCAACTAAAACATCTATTACTTCGATACCTGATCTTGATGATGAACTTAAAAATATCTTTTATATTGATGGAGGTTCTTCAGTACTTGGTTTGGAGTCTACTGTGCTTCAGACCACGAATGAAGGATGTAAAATATTAAGGTTAGGCAGTCTAACAGTGGAAGAAATCAAAAAAAAATTTACTGAATATGAAATTGAAACAATAGAATCAAATTTATCACCAGGCAATCAATTAAAACATTATTCTCCAAACAAATCCATTAGAATTAATGCAAAAAATGTTTTTGATGGTGAAGCTTTACTTAATTTTGGTAAAAACAATTTAAAATCTAATATCAAGGATCTAAATTTAAGTATAAAAGCAGATTTAAGTGAAGCAAGTTATAATTTTTATAATTTTCTAAACATATTAGATAAAAGTAAATGCAAAGGAATTGCGGTTGCTCCTATTCCTAATCATGGTTTGGGCAAAACAATAAACGACAGACTTAAAAGAGCTGCTTATGAAGACTAGTGAGGTATTTAATGATTTAACTAAAATAGTTGGAAAAAAAAATATACTTACGAATGATGAAGATTTGACAAAATATAATAATGATTGGAGAGGCTTTTATAAGAATAAGAGTTTATGTGTACTATTTCCAGAAAGTGCGAATATTATAAAAAAAATTGTTAAGTATTGTTATAAAAAAAATATTAAAATTGTTCCACAAGGAGGCAATACAAGTTTAACTGGAGCATCAGTGCCAACTTATAATAATAAAGAAATTATAATTAACTTTTCTAAACTCAATAAAATCCTAGAAATTGATAAAAACAACTTAACGCTACTCGTCGAGTCAGGTTCAGTATTATCTAATATTAAAGAATATCTTGATAAACAAAATTATTATTTTCCAATTGATTTATCTTCTTCAGGCTCGTGTATGATTGGCGGCAACATTGCCACAAATGCTGGAGGCATTAATGCCTTGAAGTATGGAAGTACAAAAGAAAATATAATCGGACTTGAAATAGTGACTGGAGATGGATCCATCATAACATCATTATCAAAAATGAAAAAAAACAACACAGGTTACGATTTAAAATCTATTATTTGTAATTCTGAGGGAACGCTTGGTTTAATAACAAAGGTATTACTCAAAATATTTCCCAAACCTCAAAATAATTTTACTTTCTTTGCTGCTTATGATGATCTGCAAACATGTATAAAATCATTTAATCAAATTAGAGAACTTTATTATGATAAACTTGAAAGCGCTGAATTAATACCCGATTTGTCTTTTGAAGTATGCATAAAAAATAATTTTTTAAAAAAACATTTTTTTGAAAAAAAAATGCCCTGGTATGTTATTTTTCGGTTAAATCTTTATGAGGATAAGAACTTGTTTCAAGATATTTTTGAAAAAAATTTCAATAAAATCAATAAAAATATAAGTGATATTCTTCTTCCTCATTCTATCGATCAAGAAAAAAAAATTTGGAAATTTAGAGATGATTTAGTGGAAGCATATAAGATGGAGGGTAGAATTGTTACGAATGATATCTCAATCCCTCTTAATAGAATGGATAGTTTTTTCAAAACTGCAGAAAAAGAAATAAAAAAAATGAGTTCAAAAATAAAGATACATCCTTTTGGACATATTGGTGATGGAAATATTCATTATAATATGATTTTACAAAATAATATTTCACATGAGTCCTATTTAAAATTAAGAAATAAAATTTATTCTTTTGTTAATGAATTAGTTGAAGAATATGGGGGTAGTTTTAGTGCTGAGCATGGCATAGGTCAGATTAAAAAAAATAGTTTACTAAAATTTAAATCTAAAAATGAAATAGATGTTATGAAAAAACTAAAAAAAGTGTTCGACCCTAAAAATATTCTTAACCCTGGGAAAATTTTCGATGCTTAATTTAACTATTTAAATAATCTCTAATTTTATAATATAAAATTGCGCTCGAATAAATTGGCCTTCTAAATATACTACCAAATGGAATAGACATATGATTGATATCACTAAAAAATTTAAATCTTTCGTGATCGCCGTGAATATTCTCTCCAATTAATTTGCCAGCAAGCACACTTAGAGCTAATCCATGACCAGAATAACCAAAAGCATAAGAGACTTTATTATTCATTAACGTCCCAAAATGGGGCAATCTATTTACAGTAATAGCTAGGGTACCACCCCAAGAATAATCAATTTTTACATTTTGTAATTGAGGAAAAACTTTTATCATTCTTTTCGAAACAAACGATGTTGCATTTTTAACAAAATTAGAAGTGAATGTTTCTCCTCCACCAAAAATCATTCTCCAATCTTCGGAAAATCTATAATAGTCTATAATAAACCTAGTATCACATACAGCATAATTGTTTTTTATTATTTGTCTTGCTCTCTTTTCGCCTAAAGGCTCAGTTGCGACAACATAATTATTAATGGGCATGAATTTATTTTTTTTAGAACCTAAAATAGAGTCCAAATAGCCATTGCAAGCAACAACAACCTGATTAGCACGAATAAGTCCTTTTTTAGACATAACTTGAACTCTATCACCCTCTTCTCTAATTTTTTCTATAGGAGTGTTTTCAAAAATTTTAACCTTATTTTTTTGAGCAACTTTAGCCAAACCAAGTGTAAGTTTTAGTGGATTAAGGTGATAACTCCCTGAATTCAGCAAACCAGCTAAATACATTTTTGAATTTATTTCTTCTCTAATCTTTTCTTTATTAAAAAACTTATATCCTTCAAAATCATAATTTTTAGCCATATGTTCAATCTCAAATTTATACTCATCGATATCTTTCTCAAAACATGCGGTAGACATAACTCCATTCACAAGATGACAATCAATTTCATTTTCTTTAATTAGATTTTTAACATCTTCCACTGCTTCAAGTCCTAATGACCAAAGTTCCTTCGCATGTTTCAAACCTAATTTTTTTTCGATAGTAAATTGGTCTTTTCTCATTCCAATTCCCAACTGTCCTCCGTTTCTTCCAGAGGCTCCCCATCCTATTTTTCTTGCTTCACACAATATTACTGAATAGCCTTTTTTACTGAGATTAATTGCACTTGAGATACCTGTTAAACCTCCTCCAATAATACAGATGTCTACATCTATGTCAGAAGTTAATTGTTCTTGAGAGTTTAAATCTTCAACAGAACTCCTATAAAAACTAATTTTTTCATTATCATGTTGTTCATAGGTTTGATTTTTGTTAAACATAAAGAATATATATGTCTTTATCTAATTTATTCCTCTAAACAAGAATAACTCTAACTTTATATTTCCTATGAAAGAAAACTTTGAAAAATGGCTTAATGATCACTCAATTACTGAAGTGGAATGTCTTGTTCCTGACCTCGGAGGTATAGCAAGAGGTAAAATTCTACCTACTAAAAAATTTATTCAAGGTTTAGAAAATGATAGTCACAGATTGCCTCAATCAGTTTTTATTCAGACTATTTCAGGTGGGTATGCTACCGAAGATGAAGAATTGCCCGTAGATGTTTACAACCCAACAGATATTGATGTAATTTTAAGACCTGATTTTAGTACAATACGAAGTGTCCCATGGTATGAAGACCCAACGGCACAAGTAATTTGTGATGCGGTTAATCTCAATGGTACACATGTAATAAATTCTAGCCGATCAGTTCTTAAAAAAATTTTAAAGCTTTTTGACGAATTAGGTTATGAGCCCATTGTTTCACCCGAAGTAGAATTTTACTTAGTTAAACCAAATCCTGACTCTGACTATCCATTAGAAGTGCCAATTGGGCAATCTGGAAGAGAAGAAACAGGTAAACAAGCATTTGGAATAGATGCAGTAAATGAATTTGATAATTTATTTGAAGATGTTTATAATTTTTGTGAAGATCAAAATATAGAAATCGATACAATTAATCATGAAAGTGGATCTGCTCAAATGGAAATTAATTTTCAGCATGGCGATCCGCTTGAATTGGCCGATCAAGTATTTTTATTTAAAAGAACCCTCAGACAGGCTGCTATAAAACATAAATTATATGCAACTTTCATGGCAAAACCTATGGAAAATCAACCTGGAAGTTCACTACATTTACATCAATCTCTAATTCGAAAAAAAAATAAAAAAAATGTCTTTTTTAGTAAAACTAGTACCATTTCAAATTTAATGAAAAATTATATTGCGGGTCTTCAGACTTATACTCCAAATCTTATGCCAATACATGCGCCTAATATTAATTCATATAGACGTTTGTTTGCTACTTGGGATGCACCTAGAAATACAAACTGGGGCTTAGGAAATCGATCCTGTGGTTTTAGAATACCTTCAAACGAAGAACATAGTATGAGAATTGAAAATAGAATATCAGGAGCTGATACTAATCCGTATTTGGTGTTTGCAGCAAATTTAGCTGCAGGTTATTTAGGTATTAAAAATAAACTTAAACCAACTCCTGAAACTAAAAAAAGTGTTTTTGGCAAAGATAAAAGTTCATTACCAAAAAATGTAGAAGAAGCAATTTTATTGTTTGAAAACGACGAGCAAATAAATGAAGTGTTTAATCAAAAATTTATAAGAACAATTGCAGCTATTCGAAGAGTTGAAAATCAAGCATATCTAAAAGTAGTAAGCTCCTGGGAAAGAGAATTCTTATTACTCAATGTTTAAATTGGCATCTCTTTTACTTAAATAAATCTCAGATAAATCATCATCAAACTCCATAGCAAATTTTCTTCCTTCATAAACAGCTGCAGCTATAGTAGATGGATTTAAACAATCTCCAATTTTATTAATAGATTTAAATTTTTTACTTTTTGTGTTTTTAATTAATTCATAAAATAAACTATCATTTGGCAACCTAGAAGTGATCATAACAATTGCATCAATATTAATTTTTGAGATTTTTTCAGTATATACGCAAGATAATAATAATTCCTCAGCCTCATATGAAATAATATTTTTAGATAATTCTAATTTTACTCCAGTTTCAATTAAAGATTTTTGATAATTAAATTGCTCAGAGGTAAAATTTCCAAACTCACACACAACAGCAGAAGTAGAAATATATGTTACTTGATTACCTTTTTTTTGAAGTAGCTCAGCTATTACAGGTCCTAAATAATAGTAATCATCATCAAATATAGCTATATTTCCTGATGGTATATTGCCATTCATTATGTCATCAGGGGTATAAGTATTATTGTTATTATTTAATTTTTTTATGAACTGAGTATTTGATCTTCCAAAACCATCTGATCTCCATTTTGATCCTGTCGCAAATATAATTCGATCTGCCTCTGAATTTAAAATATCTTCTGTTTCAAGTTTACTATTAGTATAAACTTTTACATTTTGTAACTTTAAAAATTGCTGTTGACGGTAATCTCTTACTCTTATCCATGCATTTAATGAAGGTAGTTTTGATTCTAATAATGCTCTTCCACCTATTTCAATTTTTTCTTCTGAAAGTATAACTTCATGGCCTCTCTTACCTAAAGCATGAGCCGCTTCTAATCCAGAAGGTCCTGCACCTATAATTAAAAAAGAGTCATTTGATTTTTTTTCAGGTAGTATTTCTGGATGCCATTTTCTTTTCCATTCTTCACCAATTGTAGGATTTTGTGTACATCTTATAGGAACACCAAGTTGATCACCCGTATAACAAATATTGCAACCAATACATTCTCTTATGTCGTCTAGCCTATTTTCCTGAATTTTTTTTGGTAAAAAAGGGTCAGCAATTGATGGTCTTGCACTACCAATTATATCAATTAAATTTTTATTTATCATAGATGCCATTTTATCTGGTGAAGTAAATCGGCCTACAGCAACTACTGGTTTTGAGGTGAGTCTTTTTATTTGACCTAAAAAATTTATATTATCGCCTTCTTCAACAAATCTTGAAGATCCTAATTCAACGTCCCAATTTGAGGGTGTAAGATCCCATAAATCTGGTAGCTCTGAGATTTCATTAAAAAAATCAGAGGTTTCATTTATATTGTTAATTTTTTCATCAGGAGAAAATCTGACTGCAACTGCCATCTTATCTTGAGCTTCTTCTTTTAAGATTTCAATTATTTCTTTCAATAACTTAGATCTACCTTTGACGTCACCACCGTAATAATCGTCTCTATCATTAATTTCTATATTTTGAAAATTATGCAAAAGATAATAATGATTTGCATATGCATATATAATATCAAATTCAGCTTCTTTTGCCCTTATAACTGCTTTTCTAAACCATGATCTTAAATCTCTAAAATCTTGTTGGTCCATTTTTCTGGATTGGAATGGTACCCCTTTTATATTTGGTCTTGAATTTAAATCTAAAGGAGCAATCCTGGTATATTGACTGGAAGCATTGGCACCACTGTACCAGAGTTCCACACCTGCTAAAGCACCGTGTGTATGCACTTTTTCAGTCATTAATTGATGAGCTTTTACATCAGACGCATCCCATAAAGAAGCATAGGAATGAGGGAGGTCATCTGAACTTGGATGAATAGAACAATATTCAGTATTAACTACACCCCATCCACCCTCAGCTTTTATACCTCTCAATGCAGCTAACATATTTGGTCTTTGCCACCCCATTCCTGTACAATGAGGAACTTGATAAAATCTATTTTTAGATGTTACGGGTCCTATTTTTATTGGCTCAAATAAAATTTTATAATTTGGGTTCATAATTTAATTGCTTATGCAACTAAATACTAAGCTAAACTTTTTTCAAGATGTCTTAAGTACCATTTTTTAAATTTCTCTAAACCTTTTTCCATTTCTGATAAAGGTCCCGGTACATATTTTTCTGACAACACACCCTTTTGATTATCTTCTATAATTCTTTTATCTGCAACAGTAGTGACATCCCACATCCATTTCATCTCATCAAGATTATAGTCTTTGCCCTCTTCTGCATCTTTATGCACAAGCCACATTAATTCTACCTGAGTGTATAAAGGTGACACTGGTATAAAAGTAAATAATGTTGCAAAATCGTTACACATTAAAAGACTATTAAAAGGTGATGTGCCAACTGAAGTGTAGCCACAGTCATAATCTGTAAATTTGCCCATTAATTTGGATATAGGTTGACCTGATTTAGTCTCAGTAAACATACCTTCCTTCAAAGGAGTTCTCTCCGCACTTCTAGAATAATCGTTAAATTCTGTTTCTGAATACTCTCCAGTTAAGTGACCCATTTTTTTTACTTTTTCATTCCATTCGGATAGAACTTTATCAAATTTTTCCGAGGCAGGTCCTGTATTACTTCCTGCGCCATAGGCAATAATATAATCTTTATCATGTACTTGACAGTATTCAGGGTGTGATGGCTGACAATGATAACATTCATGAAAATTATCAAGAGTAAGTTTCCAATTACCATGAGTTGGATAGTATTGCCTATGCGCAATTTTTGCATCAGCTAAACCATGAAATTCTATAAATTTTTTTGTTGGTGATATAAATTCATCAAAGCTGTTAGGTTTTTCAGATAAATTAATAAAAATTAAACCTTCAAAAATTTTTACATTACATTCATGCAAGTGCCATTGGCTTTTATCAAAATTTTTTTCCATCAACCTTGCGCCTCTTAAAGATCCATCTAAATTATAAGTCCAAGCATGATATGGGCAGATTAAAGCTTTTGTATTTCCTTCATTTTCTAAACAAATATGAGAGCCTCGATGACGACATACATTATAATGAGCGTGTACCAAATCATCTTTATCACGAATAATGATTATTGATTCTTTCCCAATATTAAAAAGAAAATAGTCACCATAGTTTGGTATTCTAGACACATGACCTACAAAAACCCATTGTTTTGAAAAAATATTTTTAATATCAAGGTCAAAAATATCCTCATTTACATAAAATTCTTGATCAAGAGTAAAATTACTTTTTTGCTTTTGAATTAAGTTTTTTAGGTCAGTTTTATTCATATTTAATATTATAATATTGATTGAATAAGCATTCAATGAAATTTATAGTATCTTATGGCAAACTTGTACCACAAGGACATTTATAAATTCGAAAAGCCTATTAATAGTTATTGGGAGTCTACAATTGACAAACGAGAAGACTACCAAGTTTTTGACAAAGATATGAATACAAATGTAGTTGTAATTGGCGGAGGTTACACAGGGATGTCATGCGCCTTATCTTTAGCTAAAAAATATAATGAAGATGTTGTTTTACTCGAAGCAGGTCATATAGGTTGGGGATCTTCTGGAAGAAATGCTGGTTTCTGCTGTATCCCTCCTGCAAAAATGTCTGTTAAACAAATGTTCAAAAAATTTGGAAAAAAAGAAACAAAGAAATTTTTTCAAAATACAATTGAAGGTTCCAAGTTCACTAAAAATATTATTTCAGAGTACAATATTGATTGCGATCTAACAGGAGATAGAAATTTTGAAGTTGCACCTCATCCAAGTTACTTTGAAAGTATTAAAGATGAAGCTGAAACCTATAAAAAAGAATTTGGAATTGAAACTCAAGTTTATTCAAAAGAAGAGTTTAACGAAATTGGTCATGGTGGAAATGAGCAATTTGGAGCAATGTCATATCAACCAGGTTTTGCAATTAATCCGCTTAAATTTTTACTAGGCATGGCGAATGCAGCAAAAAAATCAGGAGTAAAGATTTTTCAAAAAAGTAAAGTTACTAAAATTGAAAAAAATAATGGAAAATATAAAATCATTTCAAATGGTCACACTATTAAAGCTAATAAAGTTGTTATGGCAACTAATGGTTTTTATAAAGATGATATTTTTCCTAAACTAAACAATATGATACTACCTGTAATATCTAATATAATTATTACAAGACCACTCACAAAAGATGAAATTGACTCACATAATTTTATTACGAATAACCCTGTTTTAAATATCAGGAATCTTCTTTTTTATTATAGATTATTAAAAGACAATAGATTTTTGTTTGGGGCAAGAGGAGATTTGATTGGTAGTGAAAAATCATCACTAGAAAAATCAAAAAGTATGGAAAAGCAAATGAAGAATGTATTTCCAAATTGGAGTAATGTTAATATTGATTTTCATTGGAGGGGTTTAGTTGCAGTCACGACTAAATTTACTCCCTCAATAGGAAAATTAGAAGATGATGAAATTTATTACAGCTTTGGTTATCAAGCTAATGGAGTTAATACTGCACCATGGTCAGGGAATCAATTAACTAAATTGATTACGTCAAACAGTAAAGAATTAGACATATCGAACTTATACAAAGGCCTTCCTAACAAATTTCCTTTTCCTAAATTGAGGTTATTTTATCTTAAATTAGCACTAGCGTATTATAAATTTAAGGATAAATATTAATGAAAAATAAAATTATTTTATTTTTTTTTGCTATTTTTTTATTGATGGGTTGCGCAGATACAATATCTAAGAAGGGGAAAAAGGGTGATTTCTCCTTTAGAAAATGTACAAGCTGTAATTCAACAAATTAAATGACATCTCCGCAATCCTTAAATTACTACATGCCTCCTGAATGGTACCAACATGAATGTTGTTGGATGCAATGGCCACATGAAGATCCAAATAGAAATTCGTATCTTGAAGTTGAAAGTTGGTCACATTTTGATTTTGAAAAGGGAAGACATAAATGGGCTGAAGTAGCAAAAGCGATATCTAATTTTGAAAAAGTAAAAATGATTGTGCACCCTATGGATATAAAAATTGCAAAAACGATACTCCATAATTCAATTGAGATCTGTGAGATTAAAAATGATGATTGTTGGGCGCGAGACTCCGGTGCTACATTCTTATTAAATGATCAAAGAAAATTAGGAGGAATTGATTGGGAATTCAATGGGTGGGGGAAATTTAGTCCTCACGACTCAGATAATAAAATTGCAAAATTTATGATTGAGAAGTCTTCAGCAGAATATTTTAAATCCACAATGGTTCTCGAGGGAGGCTCTATACATGTAGATGGTGCAGGAACATTAATTACAACGGAGCAATGCTTATTAAATAAAAACAGAAATCCAAATCTTTCAAAAATAGAAATAGAAGAAAACCTAAAAAAATATTTAAATATTAAAAAAATTATTTGGTTAAAACACGGAACTGATGAAGGTACTGATGGACATGTTGACAATATAGCCTGCTTTGCTGATGAGAATAAAGTTTTAGCTTTAGCTTGTAATGATAAACAGGATCCATTTTATGATAAATTAAATGAAAATCTTGAAATATTAAAAACAGAAAAAGATGCTGAGGGTAGAAGATTAGAAGTTATAGAAATTGAAATGTCCTACAAGAGACTTATTCCTGATGATGATGAACCAAGCTCATATATAAATTTTTACATTGCAAATGGAGGAATAGTCATGCCTTCATTTGATGATGAAAAAGCAGATAAAAAAGCTCAAAATATAATTAAGTCAGTTTTCCCGAAAAGAAAAATCATAGCACTTAATGGAATTGATATTTCTCTTGGAGGTGGAAATATTCATTGCATAACACAACAACAACCATTAAGCATTGACAAATGAATTTGATAGGCGACTCTAAAAAACATTGTAGTGATGCAAACGAAAATTATTTTCAACATATGGCAGTAGCTCAAAAAATTTCATTTGAATTACTTAAAGCTTCATTAATGGCCTTTCTACATTCTATAATTCCTGCATTATTTCAAACCAATGCTAGTAAAAAGATAATAGATTTGAATAAATATTTAGAAGAAAAAAAACGAGTTAAAAATGAAGGTTAAAATAGCTGCTACTCAAATGAGTTGTGATTGGGAAATCGAAAACAATTTAAATAAAGCCATAAAATTAGTTGAAACAGCTGCCCAAAAGGGAGCAAATATTATTTTATTGCAAGAATTATTTCTAACACCCTATTTTTGCATTCAATATGATGAAGAAATTTTTAAATTAGCTCAAACTTTTGAGGATAGTACTCTGCTTAAAACAATGAGTGACGTTGCAAAAAAAAATAATGTTGTTTTGCCTATAAGTTTTTTTGAAAAAGACAATAATTCTTATTTTAATTCTTTAGCAGTTATAGATGCCGATGGGCGTATACTTGGAAAGTACAGAAAGTCTCATATACCTGATGGAGCAGGATATCTTGAAAAATATTATTTTAATCCAGGCGATACTGGCTTTCAAGTTTGGGAAACTAAGTTTGGTAAAATTGGTATTGGTATTTGTTGGGATCAGTGGTTTCCTGAAGCAGCAAGAATTATGGCTCTAAAAGGTGCAGAAATTCTTCTTTACCCTACTGCTATTGGAGATGAATTAATGAGTGAATATGACAGTTCTGATGCATGGCAAACAGTAATGAGAGGTCACGCTGCAGCAAATATCATGCCTGTTGTTGCCTCCAATCGAATTGGTTCTGAGTCAGTTAAAGGTCAAGTTAATGGTTTTTATGGAAGATCTTTTATATGTGACCGCTCTGGTAAGATGCTCGCTGAAGCGTCAAAAGATAAGGAAGAAGTCATCATAGCAGATGTTGATACAGAGGATAATCATTTATTTAGAAGAAATTGGGGACTGTTTAGAGACAGAAGGCCAGAATTATATAAAGAGATATTAACTCTAAATGGCAAAATTAAAGATTAAGATACCACTTAAGTTCAGTATTTGAAATTTCTGAATTAAAAGACTCTTGCTCTTTTCTTTTTAAATCAACATAAATTTTTACATACTCCTTTGTTAAATATTTATTTAATACTTTGGATTTTTCTAACCTTACAAGAGCATCATTAATATTTAAAGGCATATCTTTATCAGGATTATCACAAGCGTTATCTGTCCTAGGTTTATCCGGTGTTAATTTATTTTTAATACCAAACATAATGCCACTTAAAATTGATGAGAGGACTAAATAAGCATTTGCTTCAGCTCCAGCTACTCTGTGTTCAATTCTTGTAGAGTCTTCATCGCTAACTGGTATCCTAAAAGCAACGGATCTATACAAATTGATCAGGTAGAAATCTTCTATAAGAATTTATGTTAGGTGCGAAGATTGCCATAGAGTCGTACATTGTCTTTTGCAAACCAGCAATTGCATGGAGTAAATATTTATTTTTTAATTTATTTTTTGAGAAAATATTTACATTCTTTTTATCGTATAAACTCAAATGAACATGCATACCGCTTCCCGCTTCATTTAAATATGGTTTTGAAAGAAAAGTTGCTTCAAAGCCATGTTTGATAGCTGTTTCTTTAACAAGTCTTCTTAATAAAACAGAGTCATCTGCAGCTTTTAATAAATCAGTCGTGCTATTAAGATTTATTTCAAATTGACCAGGGGCAAACTCAGAAGAAGCTGTTGAGGCAGGTATATTTTGAATTTTACAAAATTTATTTATGTCTTCTAAGAAATCATAGAAATCATCAAGTTCACTCATCCCATAAACTTGTGTGCCTTCTGCCTGTCTCTTATTTCTTTTAGAAATTGGTGGAGTCGGAACTTCATCAAGTTTTTTTCTTGTTTTAATTAAATAGAATTCTAACTCAAAAGCCACTCTTGGATATAAATTTAATGTTGAAAAACTATCCCATACGTTTGCTAAAACATTTCTTGGGTCCATTATTGATGAATAACGTGAGTCATCTTGTATTGAAATTAAGACCTGAGCTATCTGATCTTTATGCCAAGGCATCATAGACAAAGTATGTTTTACAGGAAAATAATTTGCATCAGGATCACCGTCGGTAAACCCCCTACCCTCTGCATCAGGACAATAGCCAGATGTATCGAGTAAAAAGGTTGAATAACAAAACTGCACTCCAGATTTAAAAATTTTATCTGCATCAGCAATTGGAATTCTTTTGCCCCTGATTATACCTGATAAATCTCCTAATATTACATCAAGATATTTAACTTTTTTGTTTTTAGTTATAAAATTATTAAAATCATCAATATTGGCCAAAGCTACTTTTTTGAACTTAGATTTCATAAATTGAATTTAACTAAGCAATTTAAACAATAAATGAAAGTAAATTTATATAATTTTTAAAAAAAGTGTTGAAAAAAAGCAATTTTTTTGTTGTTATAAAATTATAATTTGGAAGGAAAATTTATGCCTAAATACGATTTATCAAAACGAATTGTAAATGGTGAACTTTCACGTAGACAAATGCTTAAAGGATTGGGAGCAGCTGGTGTTCTTTCAACAACTGTTCCTCTACTTCCTAAAACAGCATTTGCAAAACAACAAGTTCAGTTATTTACATGGGGTGGATACGATGATGAAGGTCTATATGCTGGTTACATAGACAAGCATGGTGGTGATCCTGAATATTCCATATTCGGAGATGCAGAAGAAGGGCTTCAAAAACTAAGATCTGGTTATGTAGTTGATGTTGCACATCCTTGTCACTCAGACCCTCCACGATGGAACAGAGCTGGAGTAATACAGCCTCTAGATACAAGTAGATTAAGTAACTGGAACGATTTATTTCCTGAACTAATCAATAT
>LUMP01000185.1_pt1 | contig 20995 bp, 24 predicted proteins | sample 729641 | NCBI WGS metagenome assembly LUMP01 (sample SAMN03860260, study PRJNA289734) | marine metagenome | biome: seawater column; feature: ocean; material: water; isolation source: Red Sea water column Station 12 - depth 47m | place: Saudi Arabia: Red Sea | collected 2011-10-15 | depth 47 m | reverse complement strand
CAAATCCTCATTAAAAAATCTACATATCTCAAATCAACTGTTATAAGCCATTTCCAATAATCTTCTTCAGATGGACTCCAGTCTGGAAACTACTCTTGGCTCGCTAAAACTAGAACGTCCAACAGTCTTGGCCTCTGGAATTCTTGGAATTTCTTTAGATGTCTTCAAACGTTTGCATGACGCAGGTGCTGGTGCCGTTGTCACAAAATCACTCAGTAAGGAACCATGGGAAGGATATCCTAATCCAACCATCTTCAGCGTAAAGGGAGGAGGTTGGATTAATGCAGTTGGTCTCTCAAACCCTGGGGCCGAAACCTTTGCAAAAATGATTGAACCAAACAAGAATGTCCCAATCATTGTTAGTCTAGTTGGTTCGATAGAAGATGATTTTGAATACATGATTAAAAAATTTGAAAATTGTAATGTCACTGCATATGAACTAAATTTATCATGTCCACATGTTGCCAAAGTGGGATTGGAAGTTGGTGATGATACTGAATTGGTGTCAAAAATCATCAAAAAGGTGAAATCCATTACAAATGTCCCAATCCTTGCTAAAGTTGGACTTGGTAAATCTGATTATCTTGATACTGTAGGTGCAGCAGTATCTGCAGGAGTCGATGCAATTACTGCAATCAATACAGTTAGAGCAATGGCAATTGATGTTGAAACACAAATGCCAATCTTAAGTAATAAAATCGGTGGACTTTCTGGAACTCCGATTAAACCCATTGCACTCAGATGTGTATATGAAATATCGTCCAAATTTGATATTCCTATAATGGGTTGTGGTGGAATCTCTAACTGGGAGGACGCTGTTGAATTTCTTTTGGCAGGTTCTTCTGCAGTTCAATTTGGTAGTGTCATGGGTGATCACTGGGTCGAAACTTTTGGAGAAATAAATTCTGGAATTCAAAATTATATGGAAAAGAAAAATTATAAAACGATAGGTGAAATGGTTGGAAAAGCAAAGAGACAATAATCATCCGCACATTTGTGTAATTGAAAAAATTGTTGATGAAACTCCTACTGTAAGAACATTATACTTCAAAGATTCTGTACTAGCTAATGTTTCTCCTGGACAATTTGCAATGGTTTGGATTCCTGGTGTAAATGAATTACCAATGAGTGTGATGGTTTCAGACACTCCTGACTTGGCTGCATTGACTGTTAGAAAACGTGGAGAATCTTCTACTGCATTGTATAACTTATCAGAAGGTCAACAAATTGGCGTCAGAGGTCCATATGGAAATTCCTATGAGATTAAAGATGGAAAAATATTGCTCATTGGTGGCGGGACTGGCTTGGTTCCATTAATGCGACTCATAAAATTCTCAAAACCATCAAATCATATAACTGTCTTAATGGGCTCACAAACAAAAAACGAAGTCTTTTTTGAAGAAACCGCAAAAAAACTCTTGGAAAAAAATAACCATGAAATTATTGTTGTTACTGAAGATGGCAGTTATGGTGAAAAAGGATATGTCACTGATATCTTGGAACAACTTTTGGAAAAAACCACATATGATGCAATTTACACATGTGGTCCTGAATTAATGATGTACAAAACTGTCCAAATGGCTAACAAAAAGGGAATATTTGTCCAAGCAAGTTTAGAAAGAATGATGAAATGTGGTGTTGGAATATGTGGAAGCTGCTGTGTAAATGATGATCTTGCTTGTAGGGATGGAACCGTCTTTGATGGAGAACATTTGTCTCAAAAATCTGAATTTGGTCATTCCCATCGAACCAAATCTGGCATATTGGAAGATTTCTGAACCTACAATTCCAGCAAGGTTTAAAATAAATGATTTTTCAAGCCGAGTAGGTACAAATGGCAAGTCCAAAAATAGTTCTCACTGCTGATAGAACTTTGATGTCTCCTTACAGGGGAATTTCTTTGGCAACTTTCTTTGGATGTGCTCCTGCAATTGATCCTCATCGTGACAAAAACAGCTTTTGGTATAAAATATTGAAAAATCAAGTTACTCCAAAAATTCTATTTGATTTCATATGCAACTGGTCTCCTGACATTAACGGAGTTGCAAAATTTGCTCCATACGGATTACGTAAAGTTGAGGCAGGACTACTTAGAGATGGATTTGCAAGAAGTGATGTAGTAATTGCACATCCAAATCATATTGAAAAATTCATTGGCCCAGAAACTGAAGTAGTTGGAACATATGAAATGGATCCACTTGGTATGGGTCCAGTAACAATGACTTTCACGTTTGGTCGAAAACAGACTTCCTATGATGAATACTATAATGCAGAATTACATAGACGAATTAATGCAGCAAAGAAAAAGAATGGCAGTCATGCTAAAGTCATTGCTGGAGCTTCTGGCACATGGCAATACAACTATGCCCCAGAAAAAATTGAAGAATATGGATTATATGCAATTTTAGAAGGAGAGATGGGAGGAATTGCTCCTGAGATTGACGGTCATGCTGGTCGCTTCTTTAATTATTTGATTGACGGTCAATTTGAAAACATGGACCCATTTAGAAAAAGAAAAGACTTCAAAGTTGATATCAAAGAATTCAAACGTGGTGATAAAACAATGCATGGACGATTTGTCAACTTCTGGGATAGACCAGAACTAGATGAAATTCCTGAAATTGTTGAACCAAGCATGCACGGAATGGTTGAAGTAATGCGTGGCTGTGGACGAGGTTGTAAGTTCTGTGATGTCACTCTTCGTTCTTTACGATATTATCCGCCAGAAAAAGTAAAACGAGAAATTGAGGTCAATATTAAAAAAACAGGACTAGATAGAGCATGGCTTCACAGTGATGATATTTTTGTTTACGGAATGGATATCAAAACCGCAAAAAATATGGAACCAAATCGTGATGCATTAGAGGATTTATTCAAAGCAGTAATGTCTACTGGTATCAAACATACAAACCCAACTCACGGAACTCTCTCTGGTGCAATTGCTGATGAAAAATTAGTTCCAAGTCTTTCTAAAATAATCAACGCTGGTCCTGACAATCTTACTGGAATTCAATGTGGATTTGAAACTGGTAGTACAAGATTAATTGAAAAATACGCTGATAGAAAATTGGCACCATACAGTCCTGATGAATGGCACTGGGTAGTAAAAGAAGGTGTCAAAACTCTTAATGAGAATTACTGGATTCCTGCATTTACTCTAATCATGGGATTAGACAATGACGAACAACCTGAAGATGGTTGGGAAACTATTCGATTGATTAGTGAGTTAGAACGAGAACAGCCTGAGGCAATGTTTACTGCAACGCCATTAACCTTTGTTCCAATTGGTCTTTTAGAAAAATCCGAATTTTATGATATGGGTCAGGACAATGATCCGACCCAGTTAGGTGTAATGTACAAAACCTGGCAACACAATTTCAAATATGGAATTCAAAAATTCATGACCAAGACTGGAAAACACGGCAGTGCAGGAAAGATAAAGGCAATGGCCTTTAATGGAATTGCACGTTCCCTAGGTGGCGTCCCACTCGGTGCCATGGAAAGATATGCTCGAAGAAAGGGCCGTGAGCACGAACGTGTAATTGAGAAAATCAAAGCCGAATACTGGTAATTCCCAAATACATAAATTCCTAAATTTTAGCGTTATATCATGGCAACACACGGTTCGCTTACAAAAGCAGGAAAAGTTAGAGGTCAAACTCCTAAAGTAGAAGGAAGAAAGATCGTAGGTACTAACTCCAAACTGCGTAACAAAAGTAACTTTAGAAAAAGATTTGTCTTAGCTACACTTGGTCATGGTGGAAAAATGCCTGGTCAAAACAAAGCTAGTGCAAAAAGACGAAGACGCAACTAGGATTCATTTTATTGATATTCAATCTAAAATTTCTAAAACACAATGGTTATAAAGTACTGGTACCGTACTTTAAAGTATGACTGAAGAGATAACCTTAGAAAGTCTGGCCGGAGTTGGTCCTGTAACAACTAGAAAACTCAACGATGCTGGAATTCATAATATAATGGATCTAGTAGTTCGTGGCCCTGTAGAAATATCTGAACTAACAAGTATGGATATTGAAACTGCAGGTAAACTTGTTGAAAAAGCAAGAGAAGGTCTAGTTGAAGGCGGATTAATTCAGAAGGATTTTGTTAGTGCAAACGAGTTATACAAAAAGAGACAGTCCATTGGTAAGATTACCACTGCTACTGAGGCTCTAGATACACTATTTGATGGTGGAATCGAAACTCAAGCATTAACTGAAATTTATGGTGAATTTGGATGTGGTAAAACACAATTCTGTCACACAATGTGTGTGCAGGTCCAAAAATCCAAAGAAGAAGGTGGTCTTGAAGGTGGTGTATTATACATTGACAGTGAAAATACATTCAGACCTGAAAGAATAGTATCCATTGCAAACGCAAATGGTCTAGATCCTGAAAAAGTTCTTGATAACATTGTAGTTGCAAGAGCCTATAACAGCTCTCATCAAATCCTTATTCTTGAAGAAGCCAGTACTTTGATCAAAGAACACAATATCAAATTAGTCGTAGCAGATTCTGCAGTAGGTCTATTTAGATCTGAATACCTTGGACGAGGTACTCTTGCAACACGTCAGCAAAAATTGAACAAATTTGTTCATTTGTTAGTTAGACTAGCTGAAACCTACAATATTGCTGCAATTGCAACAAACCAGGTCATGTCTTCTCCTGACCAATTCTTTGGTGATCCAACAAAACCTGTTGGTGGAAACGTAGTTGCACATACCAGCACATATCGAGTTTACCTGAAAAAATCAGGTAAAAAGAGAATTGCAAGAATGGTTGATAGTCCTCACCATCCTGAGATGGATGTCATATTTGCACTTGGTGAAGCCGGTGTAATAGACCCAGATTCTGAAACGAAGAAAAAGAAGACTACTAAAAAGTCTGAGCCTAAAGAAGAAGTTCCAGAAACTCCTGACGTAAGCGCAGAACTAGATTCTGAGCCTAAAGAAGAAGTTCCAGAAACTCCTGACGTAAGCGCAGAGCCATTAGATTCTGAATCTGCTGATTTAGAATAGTCTCAATTCCTCCTCTTTTCATTTTATCCGTGCAATTTCGTGCCTAATCTATACTAGTCTTAAAATAAGGGCAAACTGGTGATTTTTTTAATATGGCAACTAAAAAGACATCTGGTCGTTCTCATGGATTTAAGCACAAATCTAGATCCGTAATGACAAAGAAAGGTCCTCGTGGAGTATCTTTCTTGCTCAGAGAATACAATGTTGGCGATAGAGCCCTAGTTCAAATCGATTCTTCACAACACAAAGGACTCCCACACAGACGTTATCACGGAAAAGTGGGACTTGTTACTGAAGTTGGAAGAAGACATGTAATTCTGGATGTAAAACTAGGTGAAAAATCAAAAACTTTAATCACTAGATTAGACCATATCAAACCATTCGGTGTATAAAATGGAAGAAGTAAAAAAGAAACAAGCTGTTTCGCTCTCTGAAGTAAAAGAATTGTTAAAAAACCAAGATCCTGAGACTATGGATCAAATTCAAAGATGGACATTTGATTATGTCTCAAAAGTTTCAACATTGGAAGCTGACTCGGCAAAAAAAATGAAACAACAACTAGTCAAAGAGTGCGATATTACTGAAGAAGAAGCAGTTGAACTAATCAACATTTGTCCGCAAACAATGTCTGAATTACGTTCTTTTACATTTGGATGGAAAAAATTAATTCTAACTGAAACTTTAGAAAAAATTCTCAAAATAATCAAGGACAACAGCTAGATAATTAGGTGATTTTTTTGGAAAGGGGAACTACCCAGTCACGCAAATATGAAGAATATGCATATGTCCTAGACTTTTCTACAAGAGGAAGGTCAAAAACTGTTAGAGGTAGAGAAGGAATCATTGTAACTGCATTGGGAGAAGAACGTCTTACCTTACTTGAAATACTTGGGTTGGATGAATCCGAATTTGAAATCGGAGAAAAAATTTACATTGGTAAGGAGGGGCGTACTAAAGTTCAATCTGTTTTGGGTAAACTTGATTTTGAACAAATATCTGATTCTGCACAAACTGAACTGAATAATGTAGTTTCAACTATTGTTAAAAACAATGAATCACGATTTGTAAATTATATTAATAATGCACAACCACTAACTCCACGAAAGCACTCTCTGGAATTAATTCCTGGAATTGGCAAAACGTATCTAAAATTAATTATCGATGAAATAAATAAAAAGAAATTTGAAAATTATGATGATCTTGAATCGCGTGCAGGAGTAAAAGATCCAGTTAATCATCTATCAAAAAGAATAATTGAAGAAATTTCTGGCGAAACGCAATTCAGATTGTTTGTCAAAAAATGAATATTAGAAAGCAATTAGGACAGAATTTTCTAAATTCAAAATCAATTGCAAAGTTCATTGTAAATTCTGCAAATATATCAAAAAATGATGTTGTATATGAAATAGGAATTGGTAAAGGAATACTCACACCTTTTCTATGTGAACAATCAAAAAATGTGATATCTGCTGAAAAAGATTTTCAACTTTATGAAGAATGTCTACAAAAATTTTCAAATCTAAAAAATCTCAAAATAATCCATGGTGATGGTTTCAAACAAAATCAAAAATTTGATATTTTTGTCTCAAATTTACCCTATTCTGAGAGTAAGAAAGCCATCCAATGGATGTTACTGAATAATTTCTCACGTGGAATCGTTATGGTACAACATGATTTTGCAAACAAATTACTTGCTGAAAAACATGATAGAAAAGCAATATCTGTTCTTGCGCAAACCGGATTTGAAATGAAAATTCTCAAAACTATTGGAAAAGAAAACTTTACCCCCCAACCCAAAATCAATTCTTCGATAATGTCTTTTGTTCGAAAAACAACTCTTTCAAAGGAGATTATTCAATCTGTAAATCTCATGTTCTCATTTAGAAGGAAAAAACTTCAAAATATAGGAAAGAAATTAGGATTAGAAATAGAGTCTAATGAGAGACTTGAGGAAATGAATAATGATGAAATCATCAAATTTGCAAAAAACATTAGAAAAATCTGAACAATATCTCCCTGCTGAGGATACATTTTTTCTTGCGGATCATTTGGAGGGTCTAAGCGGTGATTCTGCTCTTGATATTGGTTGTGGCTCTGGTTATCTGACTGATATTTTAAAATCAACTTTTCGTTTGGTAGTTGGAACTGATATTAGTTTTAACACTCTTGTTGAACAAAATTTCAAAACTCAAAATGTAATATGCTGTAATTCTGCTGATGCATTGAATCTAAATTTTGATGTTATAATATGCAATTTGCCTTATCTTGCCACTGATGAAATCATTGACGTTGCAACTGATGGTGGAAAAGATGGTCTAGAAATACCACAAAAAATCATCTCTTCAGCACTACCACATCTTTCTAAACAAGGAAAATTTCTATTTGTTACATCATCATTATCTGATTATATGGGATTAATTGATTTTGTACAATCAAAAAATTTTAAAGCAAAAATCATTGATAGGAAGAAATTATTTTATGAAGAATTAATTATTGTGGAAGTAAAACACTTACTTTCTTAAATTTGCTTTTGCAAGATCTGTTATCTTTTCTGACATTTGTGTTGTTGTAGACTCTCCGCCAATATCAAATGTAACATATTTGCCCTCATTGATTACCTGATCAGTTGCTGAAAAAATTGCATCTCTGATGTCTCTTTCTCCTAGATAATCTGCCATCCATGCTCCTGCAAGTACTGTGGCAGTTGGATTTACCTTATTTTGTCCTTTGAATGATGGTGCACTTCCATGTGCTGCCTCAAACATTGCATAGTCTTTGCCCATGTTTGAAGAATAAATCAATCCTATGGAGCCAACTATTCCAGATGCAAGTTCTGAAATAATATCCATGAATAAATTGGTACTAACAAGAACTGAATTGTTAAACTGTTCTGGATTGATAACTAACTGTTGGGCCATATTATCGATGTAAATCTCTTCTAGTTCCATATTTGGGTACGGCTTCAATGATTTTTCAACCTCTTCAAAAAACAATCCATCTGTTTTTTTCAAAATGTTACGTTTTGTAATTGCAACAACTTTGTTCAATTCGTATCGTTTTGCCCAGTCAAGAGCTGATTCCATAAATCTTGAACAACCCTTCCTTGAAATTTTTCTAATTGCAATTGCTGCATCATCACTAAGTTGTGTTTCTACCCCTGTGTACAAACCCTCTGTTGCTTCTCTAAAACATACAAAATCTACGTCTCTATTTGGAGTCAATCTTTTGAAAGTTTTTACCGGTCTGATATTTGCAAATAACTCAAATTTTTGTCTTAATGTAACTGCAACACTTCTAGGTGCCCCAGGCTTTGGTATTGTGGTGGTTGGTCCTTTGAAACATGCATCAACTTCTTCTAGTGTTTGCATGGTTGATTCAGGTATGTATGATGCATCTTTTCCGCCATTTTTTTCCCATTGTTCTGAACCGGCTTCACAAAATATCATCTCTGCTTGTAAGTTACATTCTTTCAAGATTCCAGTCATTGCATCAACAATTTCAGGTCCAATTCCATCTCCTCTCATTATTGCAACTTTTTTAGACATATGAAAAACCACAATTCTCAATTATTTAATCCATTAGTACAAAACACATCTCATTTGGTGTGAATGAAATAAAAATACTCAATACCAGAGTATTTTATGGAAACTGGCACAAATGAAAATGAAACATTAGAACTTTTCACATCTGAATCAGAAAAGTTACAAAAAACCATTGATTCCATTCCAAAAACGTCTGAAAAAAAATTATCTGACATAATTAATCTCTATTATCAAGTAACAATGGTTCAAACTCTGGCAAAAAAGATCAAATCTGACCTCAAATCCCCTACTGAAAACCAGAATCTATTTGATGAAATAAACAAAACTGAAGAATACATGAATGAGAAATTCTCAAAGTCTCTTCACCCTGAAATTTTATCTGAATTAACTAGTTCGATACAAGTTTCTACCGATAATCTGAAACGACTTGGTCAGAACTCTGAACAGAAAACCAAAGAAACTATTGAAAAAGAAGCCTTACTCTATAAGGAATTACGTGAATTAATGAGCACTAAGGAATTCGTTGAACAATATGAAACCGGAATCAAAGATGATTGAAAAAATTTCCAAAAATCTTATCGCTCTAAAACAAGAATTCAGACGTGTTTATTGTGGAACTAGCCATGTTCAAGAAATTATGCCTCTAGATGAATCTGATGATTTTCCCATCCCTCAAGATGAACTTGATTCTCTTCATACTTTCTTACAAAATAATTCTATTTACTATGATAAATTTGAAACAAAAATTAACAATGTTAATTGTATGGTGTATGAAGGTGACATCAACAAATACTGGTTAAACAGTATTGGACATGAATCAAGTACTCAGCCCTTTTCTCCAACTTGGATGTTAACTGCTTACATAATAACTTCAATGGCTAAAATGTTAGGATATGAGGAAGTTCTTGACATTGGCTCTGGTGATGGTAGAATTGCATTTTGTGGAAAAGTTTTAGGCTTGAATGTGTATGGAATTGAAATTGATGATATGCTAGTTGACTTGCAAAATAATATTTCAAAAAAAATAATGATAGACTTTAATCCAATTTGTTCTGATGCTGTAAAATTTGATTATAATGCTCTAGAATTATCTCAACCTGCATTTTTTATAGGCGGATTGCCCCAAATGGGAGGCGATGTATTGGCTAGCAAAATTATCTCAAATCTAAATAATAATTTGAAACAAAAATCATGCATGGTCTTGACTGGAAGCTATTCTGAAAAATATTCATTTAATGATACAAGAGATGGAGGTTGGAAAAAACTAATTGATGAGTGCAATCTTGAAATAATTCAGTCAAATTCTTTACCTACTGCATGGAGCTTTAATCAAACAACTGAAACTCCTTACATATTTACAAAATTTTCTTAGTGCAGATATACTGTGAATGCCGGGGGTGGGTTTCGAACCCACGACCTCCAGATTATGAGTATTGCCTTCAATGGAAGAACCGTTAGAGATTACCATTTGAACTGGCACTCTAACCAGGCTGAGCTACCCCGGCACGAATTTTCATCCAAGGATATGTCACTTAAATGTTAAAATCAATAATGTTTTGAGACGTTTTTCCAAGATTCGTTCTCTGATTTTACCCAGAGGAATTTTTTCTGTAATGCCGATGTGTAGAGTTTTTCCCAATCTGCTGAAACCTCGTCTGTCCAAGACTTGAAAATTCTTGGGTCAATATAGTTTCGAAGGGATGTGCCTAGATTATAATCTCTAGTCTTCTCTGTTAGATCTAACTGTAATTGTAATTTCTCTACTCTTTCCTTTTGTTTTGTTTTTGATTTCTTTATCATTTGTTTGATTTTCGTAATTCTTTCTTTTCTCTTTTTTTCTTGGGCATCCGTCTTTGTTTTTGTAGACTCTACTTTCTTCAACGTCTCTTCATTTTTCTTCCAGGGGGTTGCTTTTTGTGCAACTTTCAACGTATCTCTCTTCTTCTGAAGTGATTGCTCAAATGTTTTAGGAATTGTTCTTTTATGATTACACATTATTGCTGCTTCTAGATTTGCAAGTTTTGCATGATATAGCTTTTCCATAGCAGATTTAGTCTTCACATCTCCATTTTCATTTAGATATTTTGAGACAACTGTTGATGCACTAAATGTTCTGAAAACTTTGGCTGTCAATCCATTTACTACTGTTTTATAATATTCATTAACATCTCTTGATGTAAGATTTCCAAAAATTTCGTCTGTTGGTTTGATCTTTGCTGTTAATTCTTTGAGATTTGCATGAAATTGCTTATCGTTTCCTACTGCTGGGACTGTTTCTTGCCATCGTACGCTATCTTTTCCAAGAAAATCAAATTTTATTGCATCTGATGTTAGTTCAACATGTTCTTTTCTTAGTGTGGTGGCACCAACAGTATCTGCCTCGTCTGGATCTTTTTCGTCTCCGACTCTCATTGCTGTTCTATAAATTAACCAGCATACTGTTGATATTCGTCTAATCTTTGCATCCTTGCTCCCCATGTCTTTGACAATTTTAGTTTTCACGGTTTCAATTTCTTGTGCCAATTTCTTGGCTTTGTCATATTTTGCCTTGTCTCTATCTTGTTTTATTCCTGCAGTGTCTGCTAGCCATACGTACTTTCTTTTTTGTGTTAAATAATCAGTCCAGCTAGCCATCCACATTGAATCTTGGTCGTGAACTATCTTGCCCCAATCTCCTTTTGGTACCTTTGCCTCTTTACCTAAGTTTAATGTAACATCTTTTGATGTGACTTTTGGTTTCCACTTGCCACGTAGTGGATGTTCTCCTCTTCCAATGAAAATTCCTGGTGGCTCTGCCATGTAATTTGCAATTTCAACCTCATTTCCGTCCATTTTCCCTTTACCAAATTTCTCTTTCATCTCCTCTCTGAGTTCTTTACGCTTGGCTGCAAGGGCTTTTTTCTCTTCTTTTGTTAAAAGCTCTTTGGCATCTTTTTCTTTATCCACAACTTTGAATGCATTTTTGAAATCTACATCTTCTAATTCTAATTTTTTATATTTTGAACCAAATGTTTTTGCAAAATCCGCAAGAAAATTCTTCTGAAAAACTTTATCCTGAACATATGGTGTATCTTTCTTTTTTGCCCACTGATACACCATTTCTTCTTGGTTAATGTCTAAATCTACATTTTCACCTTTTATCTTAATCTTGATTTTTTTGGTCTCAAAATCTGGCGGAAAAAGTATTCCATTATGTTCTAATTTTTTCCATTTCATTATAATTCACAATCTTGCGGACTTTGACAAAAATCAAACTTTGGCGTATATATTCTAACCTTGAATTACTCACTATACAGCTCTTTTTTCATGTAATTCTCAAATTCGATATCTGTTTTCATCTTTTTAGATTCCATAAACATAGCAGCGTCATTTCCAACAATGTATCGCGGTAATGGTTTTTCTTCTTTTAGTGATTTGATGATTACTTGTGCTACTTCTTTTGGTGATGTTCCCATTTCTGCCATCATCTTTACTCCTGTTATCACTTTGATTGTTATGTCACTGTATGCTCCTCCTTCATCTGCCTTTTTTGCAGTTTTCATAGAATCAAAAAAGTTTGTTTTGATTACGCCAGGCTCGATAATTATTACATTTACCCCAAACTGTCCTAGTTCGTATCTAAGTGATTCTGAAAGACCCTCTACTGCAAATTTTGAACTGACATATGCAGTTGATGCTGGTAATCCTATTCTTCCTGCAACTGAACTTATGTTAACAATATTTCCCGAACCCTGATTTCTCATTGTCGGTGCAACTTTTTGTACCATTCTTACAACAGAAAAAAAGTTTGTCTCAAATTGCTCCTTAAATTCCTCTACTGAAACATCTTCTCCAGTTCCCCATATTCCCCATCCTGCATTGTTTACTAGTACGTCAATTCTGCCTTTTTCTTGAATGATTGTATTTATTGCATTTTCAGCAGATTCTTCATTATCCACATCTAATTCTATGACTTTTAATGAGATATTTTCTTCATCTGCAATTTTCTGTATTTTATCTGCTTTTTTTACATCTCTCATTGTTGCATATGTGAAATAACCTTCTCTTGCTAATGCTAGAGATGTTTCAAATCCAATTCCACTAGAACTCCCTGTTACAACTGCAACTTTTTCCATAATACGCACTAGTCTTTACCCTGTAATAGTTTTATTCATACCACTATGCTGAAAAAACAAAAAAGGTTATCTACAATACCGCTTAAATCGGGTTATGGCAGGTTATACCTCTGACGTAGCAAAAAGTCACAAAAAATTCACTGCTGCATTAAATCGTGCAAAAACTAGACAGGCATGTTTGAACGCATACTGGAAACATAAAAAGGAACATGAAAATCTTCTAAAAAAGCACCTTAAAGAAGAATTGGCACAAGTGAATAAAAAAAAGTCAAAAATCCCATATCGATAAGTGTAATGCTAAACCATTCCACTTTTTCTTTTTAATGAAATTTTAAGTAATGATGATTCAAAAATAATTTAATGCAAAAAATTGATTTTAATAAAATCTACAACAAAAACTGTCTTGAAGGGATGAAATTAATTCCCAAAAACAAAATTGATCTAATTATTACTGATCCCCCATTTGCAATTGATTTCAAAGCAAAAAAAGCAAACTATAACAGAAAAGGCTCCAGAGTTTTAGAAGGCTATAATGAAATATTGCCTGAAAATTACCTACAGTTTAGCAATGATTGGATTTCTGAAGCTAATCGTATACTAAAAGAATCTGGCAGCATGTACATATTCTCGGGTTGGAACAATCTCAAAGACATTCTAATTGCAATTGATGATGTTGGATTAACACTAGTTAATCACATAATCTGGAAATACCAATTTGGAGTTGTTACAAAAAATAAGTTTGTAACTTCTCATTATCATTGTCTTTACGTATGCAAAAATCCTAAAAAAAGAAAATTTTATCCCTTTTCTAGATTCAAAAAGAATGAAAAAACTGAAGATGGGCATAGCTTACATTACAGAGATAAAGAAGATGTATGGGAAATCAAACGTGAATACTGGACTGGAGAAGAAAAAACTCCTACGAAGTTACCTGCTGAAATAATTAAAAAAATTCTAATGTATTCTAGTAAAAAAAATGATATTGTTTTTGATCCATTCCTTGGTTCTGGGCAAGTAGCAGTAGTTGGAAAAATGCTAGATAGACGTTACTGTGGATTTGAAATTGTAAAAGAATACTACAATTTTGCACAAAAACGATTACGAAAAAATGTCTATAGGCTAAATGAAAAGAATTAATTTTTAAATTTATTTTCTGAATTGGTTTGAGATCCAAACTTTGCATCAATTGCATGCTTTAACTCTGAATCTGATTTATCTTCTGTGTTTATCTTCAATATGTGTGCCATTTTTTCTAGCTTTTCTCTCTCAGTTTGAACTGGACCGTCAATGGTAGGTGTGTCTATCTCTGTTTTTGTCATATCTTTAATTTGATTTTGCATTTCTGTTTTTGCTTTGTTATACTCGCCTACCATTTTTCCAATCTTCTTTCCTGCTTCAGGAAGCTTGTTTGTACCAAATAACAAGATTAATGCAACAAAAATAATTATCATCCATTCGCTTCCCATGATGTTCAGGAAATAATCCATATCTGTTACTTTATGGATTTAAAATTAAAGATTTGTATTCTTGTTAGGCTCAAGCAGTCTTCGTTTTGTTATGGATAAAATTGCCACTCCGATTCCTATTACGCAGAAAATCAAATACGGTGTTTCATTACCAAACATTTGAGATACTATTCCCGCAATAACGGGCCCACTTGCCCATCCTATACCAAATACTGTTTCGTATGCTCCAATCATTGTACCTGAAATTTCCTTTCGTGTTTTACTCAAAACAATTTCTATGCAAATTCTATGATACTGTCTACGAAAAATGAAAGACCTAATCCACCAGCAATTGCAAACGTAGCTACAATTAGTGTTAAGCTAGTATTTTTGGCAAGTTTGCTTGCCATTATCAACGTAATAATTCTCGATACTCCAAAAATGAAAAATAATATCTCAATATTGACTGGAGTCATAGTTCTGTCATTCAAAAATGCAGGATAAATGCTCAAAATTATCCCAAATGATGCTGTACAATAAATTAACATCATAATGACATGTGGAAATTTCACAATTTCTTTAACTGATGAAAATGAAAATTTATCCCGCTTTACAATTGGTCTGTTTCTTGATAATCCAATAGCTGATACGATTGATGCCACTAACACATAAGTTGCAATTTCAAAAATGAATCTGTAATTTTCATGGAAACTCTCTAACAGAAATGATCCTATGAGTGGACCAATCATGAATCCAGTTGTAAAGAATCCTGTAAATGTCGCGATATTTCTTACACGTGTCTTACCCTTGCTAACGTTTGAAATAATTGCTTCACACGGTGGCCAAAAAAATGCATGTGCAACCCCTGTTAGAACTCTGTACCCCATAATCTCTGGAACTGACTGTGAAATTGACAGCAAGTAGACTGAAATCGAATTTATTCCAATTCCTAATGATAAAAGATGTGCGTTGTTAAAACGATTGAGCAAAATTCCCACAAATAACGGGAAGAACATGTATGGAATAAAATTGGCAAAACCTATTGCACCTAGATCTGTATATGATGCACCGATAACATTTTTTGCAAAAACTGGTAAGAGGGGACCTTGTAATCCATAAGAAACTCCAATTAAAATTCCCGTGATGTAGACTAGAATTAATCTATTATTCATTTGTACGCAGCAACCATAATTGCTCCGCCCATAAGATCTTTCTCAAATTCCACTCTTGAAAATTTCTCAAGCAACATGGATTCTAATTTTTTGTTCTTTGGCCAAAGCTTGTATGTTCCATAAAGTGTTCCAAATTTCAACCCAAGTCTTCCACCTGCCGCAAATGCAATGATTGGTAAAATCATTCTAAGATAAAATGTAACTCCAAATCTAAAAAATGATTCATCTGGTTTTCCTAAATCGACTATAATCCATTTTCCATCTTCTTTTAGAACTCTATGCATTTCTGAAATTGCAGTCTTAAGACTAATTGCATCACGTAATGAATATCCTGATAACACTGCGTCGAATTCTTTGTCTTGAAATGGTACGTGCTCAAAAACTCCGCATGCAGAATCTAATTTCTTGTTGAATAGTCTGTCTGTATTTTTTAGCATTGGAACTAAAGGATCATAAAGAATTATTTTCAAATCATCATCTACAATTCTTGCTGCAGTCTTTGACATGTTACCAAATCCTGAACCGGCATCGAGTATCTTGTCGCCTTTCTTTACTCTTCCCTTAATTGCCCTGTTTCTATGTTCTACGTCTTTTCCTAGTGAGATGAATGAATTTACTTTATCATAAACTGGTATGATTTCTCGAAGTACATCGATTACTTCTCCCCAATAACTTCCTAAACCCATATCTCATCAAAATCTAGGTCTAATAATTCGCTTTCTTAGAAATCTTATTTGACAAATTTGCCTTTTGCAGCCTCGTCAAATTTCTTTAAATCCTCAGGAGAAATTTTCTCTATCATTTTTCCTTCTGCTAGTATCTTTGACATCTTGATATGCTCTACACCTGACTTTTCTTCACTTTTGAGATTTATAGCAGCAATTGCTAATGATGCAGCCTCCTCTACAGTTAGTCCTTCTTTGTAGTTTTTCTCAAGGAATTCATTTACTTCATCTGAACCTGTTCCAATTGCTATTGCAGAGTAAGAGTTGTATGTTCCGCTAGGATCAATTACGTATACGTTAACTCCTTTTCTATCAATTCCTGCAATAATCAATGCAACACCAAATGGTCTTACGCCTGAATATTGTGTAAACTGATGATTTTGATCTGCCAAGTGTTTTGCAACTGTCTCAATATCTACTGGTTCATCATAAGTTAGTTTGTTACTTTGAGAAAAGTATCTTGCATTGTCAACTTCAACTCTTGCATCAGGAATGTATCCTGCTGCTGCTACTCCTATATGATCATCAACTTGAAATATTTTCTGTGTAATTCCATCTACTTGTAACGGTCTTGTTTTTTCTTCAACTGCCAAAATTATTCCATCTTTTGTCATTATGCCAATTGCAAGTGTACCTCGTTTGACTGTCTCTAATGCATATTCAACTTGATAGATTCTTCCATCAGGCGAATACATGGTAGGTGTCATGTCATAACCGCGATTTGGCATCATAATGAAAAACTTACTTACTGAGTCAATTTAAGGGTTAGTTCTTTTGTAGGTTGAAACTATTGATTATTGAGAATTGCGTCGATCCCATCTTTGTATGATGGATAAATGAAATTGTAAATTGCTGAAACCTTCTGATTTGAAATTTTCATTGGAGTTGTTAATAATTTTACCAAGTCTCCTCCTAGTACTCCCTTTGCAAGAAACATTGGGACTCCGCCTGGATGTTTTGCTCCGATTTTATCTGCTGCATAATCTACAAAATCTTTGAAAGTAACAGACGTTGAATCTGCACACACATAAGACTGATCTCTTAGATTGTCTTTTGCAATAGTTGTTAGAATTCCTATTGCATCATCAACGTGTATGAAACATTTGTCGTAATCTCCTTTTCCAGGAACTTTCATCATGCCAGACTTTAATTTCTTCACTACCATTTCTGTAAACCAACTACCATCTCCATAAACATCTCCGAAATAGCACACTGAAAATCCAATGTTATTATCTTTGCAGGATTTTTCAAGGAATTTCTGTGCATCTAGTCTTATCTTGACAAAATCTGTATCTGGTTTGATGGGACTTTGCTCATCAACCACACCATTTGGGTTTCCAAATACACCTAAACCTGACGCATAAATTATGAAGTCTGTTTTATCTTTAATTTTATTAAATAAATTTACAGTTCCATCGTAGTTTATCCTTTTTTGTTTCTTTTTGTCTTTAACTAATGGTGTTGCTGCCGCTAAATGAAAAACCACATCAAATTTCTCATCGGGAATTTCAAAATCATCGTTTGTCAAATCTGCATTAATCGTTTGCATTTTGTCTACTTTAGATGGTGAATCGTGAATCGTACCAAAAACTTGATGCCCCTCAGAAATCAATTTGTTTGCTAATCTTGAGCCTATGAATCCGCCTGCACCAGTAACTAAAACTTTCATAAATCTAGTCTGCTGTCACAATTAAAAAAATTTGATATTGTAAAAGATACTTTTAAGTATAATTTGAAATTACACAATATTCATCTTGGTAAAACATGATCCATTTGCTAATGCAACAAAGCAAGTTAATGATGCATGTGATGTTTTAAAAATTAAAGATAAAGGATTAAGAGAATACCTTGCAATGCCAAATCGCGTTTTAAGAGTTAAAATCCCCGTAAAAATGGATAATGGAAAAATCCGTGTGTTCACTGGATTTAGATCACAACATAACAATGACCGTGGTCCATACAAAGGTGGAATTAGATACTTTGATCCAGAAGGTGGAGTACAATACATGGAACGTGAAGTCATGGCATTATCTTCATGGATGACATGGAAATGTGCAGTTGTAGATGTTCCACTTGGTGGTGGAAAAGGTGCAATCTTTGTCAATCCAAAAAAGGATAAACTCAGTGATGGTGAATTAGAAAGATTAACTCGAGGATTTGCATATAAAATCGGTGAAGTAATCGGTCCTCAAAAAGACATTCCTGCTCCAGATGTTTACACTACTGGAAAAGAAATGACACAGATTATGGATACTTGGAGTAAAATGAACGGAAACAAATACTCTCCAGGTGTAATTACTGGAAAACCAATACCAATGGGTGGTTCTCTTGCACGAAATGTTGCAACTGGATTAGGAACTGCATATTGTGTTAGAGAGGCTGCAAAAATCCTCAAAATCAAACTAAAAGGTGCTAAAGTAGTCTTACAAGGATTTGGAAATGCATCGACCTTTGCTGGTGAATACCTTGAAAAAATGGGTGCAAAATGTATTGGTGCTAGTGACTCCAAAGGATCAATCATTGTACCAAATGGATTCAAAGTAAGTAAACTAATTGAGCATAAACAAAAGAAAGGTAGCGTTGTCGGTTTCCCTGGAAGTAAGAAAGTATCAACTGAGCAATTACTTACAACCAAATGTGAAATTCTCATCCCTGGTGCACTAGAAAACCAAATCGATGCAAAACTTGCAAACAAATTACAGTGTAGAATAATTGGTGAGGCAGCAAATGGACCAACACTTCCTGAAGCAGATCCAATCATTTACAAGAAAAAAATTATGGTAATCCCTGACATTCTTGCAAACTCTGGTGGCGTTTGTATCTCATATCTTGAATGGGTACAAAATAACATGGGATACTACTGGAGCTTTGATGAAGTTGCAGGAAAAATGGAAGCAAATATCACTAGAGGTCTAAAAGACACTCATGATATTTCAAAGAAATACAAAATTGATATGAGACGTGCAGCAATGGTTCTTGCAGTCCAAAGAGTCATGGAAGCATTTGACCACAAAGGCGTTTGGCCTTAAACAAAAATTTTGATCAAAGATTAATATAGCGAAAAATTTTTTCATCGATCGAATAATGTCTTTTGTAAAAAATACCTTCGAAGAAATAATCAATACAGACCACAAAGTTATCACTGAAGAATCATCAAAAGCCATTTTAAAGAAATATGGAATTAAAGTTCCCGGATTTGCCCTAGTAACTTCTGCAGCAGATGCGGCAAAACAGGCAAAAAAATTAGGATTTCCATTAGTAATGAAAGTTGTTTCTCCACAAATCTTGCACAAGACTGATGTTGGAGGAGTAAAAGTTGGACTTGATAATGTTGCTGATGTGAAAAAGACATTCAACGACATGTATGGTCGTTTATCAAAAAAGAAAGGTGTTGATGTAAAAGGAATTCTCTTGGAAAAGATGGTTCCGCAAGACGGTGTTGAACTAATTGTTGGTATACAAAATGATCCGCAATTTGGTCCAATGATTATGGCTGGATTAGGTGGAATCATGACTGAAGTCTTCAAAGATGTTGCATTTAGAATGCTTCCAATTACAACTGCTGATGCAAAATCAATGTTAGATGAACTAAAGGGCTCAAAACTTCTCAAAGGATTCCGTGGAAGCAAACCAATTGACACAAACATGGTTGCTAAAGCCTTGGTCCAAATTGGAAAAATGGGCGTAGATAATGCCGATTATATTAACAGTATCGACTTTAATCCAGTAATTGTATATCCAAAATCATACTTTGTAGTAGATGCAAAAATCATTCTAAATAAAGAACTAAGAAAGAACTCTATCTCAAAAGCAAAACCAATTATCGAATCTATGGAAAAATTCTTCACACCAAAATCTGTTGCACTAGTAGGCGCATCTGCAACTCCTGGAAAAATTGGTAACTCTGTTCTTGACGCACTTGGAAAACAAGATTACAAAGGTAAAGTTTTTCCAATCAATCCAAAACAAAAACAAATTCTTGGTATCAAATGTTATCCTTCATTAGAAGATATTAAGGAAAAAGTTGATCTTGTTGTTGTCTGTGTTGATCTTTCTGCATGTCCAGCAATAATGAAAACATGCGCTAAAAAAGGAATACACAATGTTGTCATAGTTTCTGGCGGTGGTAAAGAACTAGGCGGTGACAGAGCAGCAATGGAAGCTGAAGTAAAAGAATTATCATTAAAACACAAGATTCGTGTTATTGGTCCTAACTGTATTGGAATGTTTAATGCTGCAAATAGATTGGATTGTGCATTCCAGGGACAAGCAAGAATGGTTCGTTCAAAATTAGGAAATGTTGCATTCTTCTCTCAAAGTGGAACCATGGGAATTAGTATGTTAGAAAGTGCAGATCTATTTGGTCTATCAAAAATGATTAGCTTTGGTAACCAAAGTTATCGGATTATACGTTGAAGGATTTGGTGATGGAAGAAAATTCATCAATACTGCAAAACGTGTTATGAAAGAAAAGAAAAAGCCTATTGTAATTTGGAAGAGTGGAAGAACCGCTGCCGGTGCAAAACAGGCTGCATCTCATACTGGCTCATTAGGTGGTTCAAATGCAATGATTATGGGTGCATTCAAACAGGCAGGAATTGTTTCAGTTGACAGTTATCAAGAATTAGTTGGTGTTCTCAAGGCTATGGCATGGCAACCACATGCAACTGGTAATCGTGTTGCAATGACTAGTAACGGTGCTGGTCCAATGATTGGTGGAATTGACCATCTAGAAAGACTAGGATTAACAATTGGAAAATTAGAATCAAAAACTCGTCAAAAGATTAAGGATCATTTCCCACCTACTGTACCAATCCATAATGGAAATCCAGCTGATGTTGGAGGTGGTGCAACTGCAGGCGATTACAATTTTGTTATCGAACAATTCTTGGCAGACAAAAATATTGACATTGCAATGCCTTGGTTTGTTTTCCAAGATGATCCTCTTGAAGAAACTATTGTTGATTATCTGGCTGCA
>LUMP01000124.1_pt1 | contig 21112 bp, 25 predicted proteins | sample 729641 | NCBI WGS metagenome assembly LUMP01 (sample SAMN03860260, study PRJNA289734) | marine metagenome | biome: seawater column; feature: ocean; material: water; isolation source: Red Sea water column Station 12 - depth 47m | place: Saudi Arabia: Red Sea | collected 2011-10-15 | depth 47 m | reverse complement strand
GTTTTATTATAGATAGGTTAAGGCAAAAATAATGGCAAGTGGCGAACTAACATCTGGCGAATATATTAAGCACCATCTGCAGAATTTAACTTTTGGAAAATTTCCTGATGGCCATTGGGGCTTTGCCCACACTTCTCAAGAAGCTGCCGATATGGGTTTTATGGCCATTCATGTCGATACTCTTGGATTTTCTTTTGTCTTAGGGGCGCTATTTTTGTTTCTATTTGCCAGAGCAGCTAAGAAAGCCTCAATTGAGGCCCCGAGCGGTTTCCAAAACTTTGTTGAAAGTGTCATTGACTTTATAGATGAAAATGTTCGAGGTTCTTTTAATGGAAAAAACCCCTTGGTAGCCCCACTTGCACTAACAACATTTATTTGGATATTTCTAATGAATACGATGGACTTAGTTCCTGTAGATTGGTTGCCTGTGCTGTTTGCTGCAATGGGCGTTGAGTACTTGAAAGTGGTTCCAACGACAGATCCAAATGCTACATTTGGAATGTCAATTGGCATATTTATACTAATCCTTTACTACAGTGTTAAAGAAAAAGGATTGGGCGGATTTGTAGGCGAATTAACATTACATCCTTTTGGAAAGTGGATGATGCCTGCTAACTTATTTTTAGAGGGAGTGAACTTGCTGGCTAAGCCAGTTTCACTTGCGTTGCGTTTATTTGGAAACATGTACGCAGGTGAGATGATCTTCATTCTAATTGCACTGTTGCCATTCTGGATTCAGTGGAGCCTGTCTTTACCGTGGGCTATTTTTCATATCTTAATTGTATTACTTCAGGCGTTCATCTTTATGACTCTAGTAATCGTATATATGGATATGGCACACCAAAAAGAGCATTAATTTTTTAAATAGTTTTAATAAGTAGGAGCAAAAAATGGAACAAAGTATATTATTTTTAGCAGGATCTATTTTGATGGGTCTAGGCGCACTTGGCGCTGCTGTTGGTATTGGTATTCTCGGTGCTAGGTTTCTCGAGGGTGCTGCTCGTCAGCCTGAGCTAATCCCAATGCTAAGAACACAAATGTTTATCGTAATGGGACTTGTTGATGCGGTACCTATGATTGCAGTTGGTATATCAATGTATATCTTGTTTGCGGTTGCAGGATAAATCGTATTCTTTTTTCAATAAACAAGGGTATTAGTTATGAATATTAACCTTACGCTAATTGGTCAAACAATCATGTTTGCCATGTTTGTCTGGTTTTGCATGAAGTTTATTTGGCCTCCATTAGTTGAGGCAATGGCAGCACGCAAAAAAGCTATCGAAGATGGACTTAAGGCAGCTGAACTTGGAAAAGAAGAGCATGCGTTGGCCCAAAAAAATGCAGAAGAATTAATTGAAAGCTCTAAAACCCAGGCAGCTGAAATTATTGCAAATGCTGATAAGCAAGCAAGTGTGATGATTGACAATGCCAAGGGCGCTGCATCTGAAGAGGCAGACAAAATTAAAGCTCAAGCAAAATCTGAGCTTGATCAAGAGGTTGCTAAGGCGCGTAATGAGCTTAGGAGTCAAGTTTCAACATTAGTCATGCAAGGAGTTAACTCTGTTTTAGACAAAGAAGTTGATTCAAAAACTCACAAGGATATGCTGTCAAAGCTGTCTCAGTCTTTATAAGGTACTGATATGGAATTATCATCAATTGCAAAGCCATATGCCCAAGCGATTTTTGAAGTTGCAGAGCAGAGCAACTCTATATCGGCATGGAGTAATTTTCTTGCAACAGCGAGCGCTGTAATGAGTGATGAGAGCACTAAAGCCTTTATTGCTTCACCTGGCAAAAGTAAAGATCAAAAATACGACTTGATTTCTGCTTTGATTGCTAAGGCTTCATCAAGTGAGCTTAGTAAGCAAGAATCTGCAGTTATTGGACTAATTCTAAAGAATGATCGTTCGGCAGCTATTGAAAGCATTGCAAGTGCATATGAGGCGGCAGTTTCAGATGCTAATCAAAGCAAAAACTTTAAAGTTATAAGCGCATTCGAATTGAGTGAAAGCGAGAAAAAAGCAATTATCGATGATTTGACAAATAAACATAAGACAACTGTATCAGTAGAAACTGAAGTTGATGAGTCTCTCAAAGGCGGCATCATAATAAAAGAAGGTGACAAGGTTATTGATACTTCAATTAAGGCAAAAGTGGACGCTTTGAGTGTCTCTTTGTCTGTAAATTAATTTTATATAGAGAGGTTTGTTATGCAATTAAACGCTTCCGAAATTAGTGATTTAATTAAAAAAGAAATAGAGGGTTTTGATTTTTCAGCTGAGGCCCGCACAGAAGGCACTGTAATTAGTGTGAGTGACGGTATTGTGCGTATTCACGGCTTGGCGGATGCCCAATTGATCAGCCAATCCAAACTGGAATCAAAGCAATTGACTCTATGGTTCCAATTGGTCGTGGGCAACGTGAGCTAATTATTGGTGACCGTCAGACTGGAAAAACTGCTGTGGCAATTGATGCGATAATCAATCAAAAAGATACAGGTGTTAAATGCATTTATGTTGCTATTGGTCAAAAAGCTTCTTCTATTGCTGCTGTAGTTCGCAAGTTAGAAGAGCATGGTGCTTTGGCTCACACTATTGTTGTTTCTGCTTCGGCGTCTGACTCTGCAGCGCTTCAATATATTGCACCATATGCCGGCTGTGCGATGGGAGAGTATTTTATGGAGCGTGGTGAAGATGCTCTTATTGTTTATGATGATCTTACTAAACAGGCATGGGCTTATCGTCAGGTTTCTCTTCTTTTGAAGCGACCGCCAGGACGTGAAGCATATTACTGATGGACAGATTTTCCTTGAGACAGACTTGTTCAACTCTGGAATTAGACCTGCGATTAATGCTGGTTTATCTGTTTCTCGAGTTGGTGGTGCTGCTCAAACCAAGGTTATCAAAAAACTAGGCGGGGGTATTCGTCTTGACTTAGCACAATATCGTGAGCTGGCAGCATTTGCTCAATTTGCGTCTGATCTTGATGCTGAAACAAAAGCACAGATTGATAGAGGGCAGCGAGTTACCGAGCTTATGAAGCAGGGGCAGTATTCCCCTCTGAATGTGGCTGAAACTGCCACCTCACTATTTGCTGCAAATAGTGGCGCACTTGATGATATTGATGCAAATAAGGTCGTTGCATTTGAGGCTGCGCGCCAAGCTTCAGGCTGCAATTGATGACTTTAAAGCTAACAATACTTGGTAAATAGCTATGGCAGTTGGTAAGGAAATTAGAACACAAATCGCGAGTATTCAAAATACTCAGAAGATTACTTCGGCCATGGAGATGGTTGCAGCTTCTAAGATGAAAAAGGCTCAAGATAAGATGCTTGCATCAAGGCCATACTCTGAAAAAATTCTAAATGTGATAGGCCACCTTACTCATGCTAACTCTGAGTTTAAGCACCCATACATGACTGCCCCTGAAAAGGTTAATAAAGTCGGGATTATTGTTATTTCGAGTGATAGAGGCCTCTGTGGCGGCTTAAATACCAATCTATTTAGAAGCCTGCTAAAGGACATTGCAGCTTGGCAATCTGACAAGGTTGAAGTTGAGCTATGTACCATTGGAAAAAAAGCAACTTCTTTTTTCAAAAACACAGGGCTACAGATCAACTCCGTTTTAACTGATCTTGGAGATAACCCCAACTTTGATGAGCTGCTTGGCACAATTAAAGTCATGCTTGATAAGTATGATTCAGGCGATATTGATCAAATAATGATTGCCTACAATCGTTTTGCAAACACTATGACTCAGGTGCCTACAGTAAAACAAATTGTTCCAATGGAGGTAACTGAAGAAGAGAGTATGGACCACCACTGGGATTATATTTATGAGCCAGATGCTGAAAAAGCACTCGGCGCACTATTGGTTAGATACATTGAGGCATTGGTTTATCAGGGAATAGTTGAAAATAACGCATGTGAGCAATCATCAAGAATGATCGCTATGCATAGTGCAACTGATAATGCTGGAGAAATGATTAAAGAATTGGGATTGATATACAACAAGGCAAGACAGGCCGCAATTACTCAGGAGATTTCTGAAATTGTTGCTGGTGCTGCTGCTGTTTAAAGTTTACAAAATAGGAAAAGCAAATGAGTACAGGTAAAATTACACAAATTATTGGCGCGGTAATCGATGTCGAATTTCCATCTGACGCAATACCAAAAGTTTACAACGCTTTAAATGTTACTAAAACAAACCTTACCTTAGAGGTGCAACAACAGCTTGGTGACAATATTGTAAGAGCAATTGCTATGGGAGGATCTGAAGGTCTTCAGCGTGGTCTCGAGGTGACAGACACTGGTAAGGCAATCGTTGTACCAGTTGGCACAAAAACTCTTGGCAGAATTATGAATGTTCTAGGTGATCCAATCGATAATGCTGGGGATATTGGTAACGAAGAAGATTGGGAGATCCATAGAGCTGCTCCAACCTATGATGAGCTTGCACCAGCTGCAGAATTACTTGAAACAGGTATTAAAGTGATAGACCTTGTTTGTCCATTTGCCAAAGGTGGTAAAGTTGGATTATTTGGTGGTGCCGGCGTAGGAAAGACTGTAAATATGATGGAGCTGATTCGAAATATCGCTATCGAGCACTCAGGCTATTCAGTTTTTGCAGGAGTTGGTGAGAGAACTCGTGAAGGAAATGACTTTTATCATGAAATGAAGGAGTCTAACGTTCTGGATAAAGTGTCACTGGTCTATGGTCAGATGAATGAGCCACCGGGAAACAGACTTCGTGTTGCATTAACTGGGCTTACAATGGCTGAATATTTCCGTGATGAGGGTAGAGACGTACTTCTGTTTATTGATAATATTTACCGATATACTCTAGCTGGAACAGAGGTTTCTGCGCTCTTGGGGCGTATGCCATCTGCGGTTGGATATCAGCCAACACTTGCTTCCGAGATGGGTGCACTGCAAGAAAGAATTACTTCAACAAAGACAGGCTCTATTACATCTATTCAGGCCGTTTATGTGCCTGCTGATGACTTAACAGATCCGTCACCAGCAACAACTTTTGCTCACTTGGATGCTACAGTAGTATTGTCACGTCAAGTTGCAGAGCTTGGAATTTATCCTGCGGTTGACCCTTTAGACTCAACCTCTAGACAACTTGATCCATTAATCGTAGGTCAGGAGCATTATGATGTAGCTCGTGGTGTTCAAGGAGTGCTTCAGCGCTATAAAGAGTTAAAAGATATTATCGCGATTCTTGGTATGGACGAATTATCTGAAGAGGATAAGCAGATTGTATCACGCGCTCGTAAAATTCAAAAATTCTTATCACAGCCTTTCTTTGTGGCAGAGGTTTTCACAGGTTCGCCTGGTAAGTATGTTTCTTTGAAAGAGACCATTTCTGGCTTTAAAGCAATTCTAGATGGAGAGCACGATGCTATTCCAGAGCAAGCTTTTTACATGGCGGGATCAATTGATGAAGTTAAAGAAAAGGCATCGGAGAACGCATAGATGTCAGTAATCCACGTTGATGTAGTTAGCGCAACTGAGGAAATCTACTCAGGAGAGGCAAAGTGTGTTTTTGCACCCGCAACTATGGGCGAGATTGGTGTATACCCAATGCATGTTCCACTAATAAGCACTCTCAAGCCTGGTGAGGTTAGAGTTGAAACTGAAAATGGAATGGAGTCAATTTTTGTTTCTGGAGGTATTATTGAGGTGCAGCCTAATGTTGTGACAATATTCTCCGATACGGCAATTCGTGCTAATGACCTTGATGAATCGAAAGCTCTTGAGGCTAAACAAAGAGCTGAAGAGGCAATGTCTAATGCTAAAGGAGAGCAAGACCTTTCAACAACCCAGGCCGCATTGGCTGAGTCTCTTGCACAGCTTCAAATGATTACTAAGATGAGAGGAAAGAAGCGCTAGCTAGATTTCGAATAGGTTGGATTTAAAGTCAACTATTTTATTATTAGATACCATTACGCCTTCTTCTTGAAGGCGTTTTATTTTGACCTTTATGTCTGTTGCAAAGCCACCTAGGTCACCATTAGATTTAACCACTCTATGACATGGGACATCAGGAGCAAAAGGGTTTTTATTCATAGCACTTCCAACCGCCCTGTGAGCCTTAGGTCTTCCTATCATTGCAGCGAGGCCAGAATAAGTAATGACCTTGCCCTTGGGAACTTTTTTAAGGGCCTCATAGCATTGAGACTGGAATTCAGTCATCTCAAAAATGACTGCATAAGGTCATCGTATTTATTTTGAGATTTGAGTAGAAAATCACAGACTTCTCTCACCGCCCCTGAGCCGCCAGCATTTTTTGTTACCATTAGCGCGTTTTCTTTTACAAACGAGTGCGCATTTGCCACAGCAATAGGTAAGGCAACTTTTGACATCGCAGGCAGATCAATTACGTCATCCCCAACAAAAGCTGACTCACTTAAACTGATAGAAAGTTTTTTAGAGAGCTCATTGAGCGCCTGACCTTTATCCTTAATGCCATGGTAGTAATTTTTTACGCCCAATGAGTCAAGCCGATGTGCAACAGAGCGAGTGCTTCTTGCAGTAATGATTGCTACTTCAACGCCGGTCAATTCAAGCAATTTAATTCCACAGCCGTCCTGTGAATCAAACTTCTTATGCTCAATGCCATTATCATCAAAATAAATACCGCCATCAGTCAGCACTCCATCGACATCAAGAATGAGTAGCTTAATATCTTTAGCTATAGCTTTTACTTTAGCGCTTATAGTCATATTGAAACTGGCTATCCGTTAATTTTTTTGTTAATGTACACTTGTTGTGCAATTGAAAGAATATTATTCGTAACCCAATACAAAACAAGACCTGAAGGGAACCAAAGGAAGAAAACTGTAAATACAATCGGAAGCATCTGCATGATTCTTGCTTGGATTGGATCAGCTGGAGGAGGATTAAGTTTTTGCTGAAACCACATAGATGCACCCATAATGAGTGGCAGGATGAAGTATGGATCTTTTGCAGCTAGATCTGGCAGGTATAAGAATGGCGTTTGGCGAAGTTCGACCATCTCAATTAGAACCCAGTAGATTGAAATGAACACTGGAATTTGAACTAGAATTGGAAGGCAGCCAGCGGCAGGATTGATTTTCTCTGTTCTATAAAGCTCCATTGTTTTTTGACCAATTTTTTGCTTATCACCTTCATATGTTTCTTTGATTTTTTGAAGTCTGGGTGCTAATTTTTTCATTCCTGCCATTGAACGAAAAGATTTTTCGGATAATTTATAAAAAGCCAGCTTGATAGCCAGAGTAACCAAGATAATTGAAATAGCCCAGTTTTGAACAAAGCTGTATATCCAGTGTAAGAACACTGACAATGGCTTAGCAACAATAAACAGGAATCCATAGTCAACTGTCTTATCTAAACCGGGTGCTAATTTCTCAAGACGAACGTGCTCTTTCGGCCCAATATAAAGCTGATTTTTTCCAATGGTGGCTGAGGAGCCAGAAGCAATTCTTGAGCTAGGATTTACAGTTGTAAGAAGGTATTTATCTCTGCTGGATTTAGTTGAGTAGGTATGCGTCTCTTTATCATTAGGTATCCATGCTGAAAAAAAGTAATGTTGAATAATAGCAGCCCATCCACCAACTGACGATATTTTGGGGCTTGAGTCAAAGTCTTCAAAATCAATTTTTTCGAAAACTTCTTCATCATTATAGACCGCACCACCATTAAAATTTTGCATGCCAGTCAAAAAGCCACCAGACTGTTGTGGAGTCCCATGGGCAAGTTGGGTATAGCTGCTAACAACTTGATCAGCAGAGCTATTGTTTTCTATCAGATAATCGACTTCAACAACATAACTATTAGGCTTGAAATGAAAGTTCTTGGTAACAGTAACTCCATTATTGTCTGTCCACTTAAGAGGAACAATTAACTCATTATTTCCTTGCAGAACATACTCTTGTCTTTCAGAGGTAAATTCATCTTGATGCGTTGGCATCTTTTCTGCTGGAATGAGCCCACTTTGCGCATGAAAAATGCTACCTGGAGAACTTCTTAAAAGCTCAAATCTTTCTTCAGAGTTAAGAGTTTCTGGGTATTCATTAAGAAGGGCACTAATTATAGTTCCACCTTTATGAGAGATTTGAAGTGTTAAAAGATCTGTAACGACTGTTGTGAAGGCACTATTATTGCTAGGTTCACTGATAGTCGGGGTTGATTCATCCGAAATCGATAATTCGGCGGCAGGGACATCGCTTGGAGCTGGCACGTCAGATATTTCAGTGGAAGAACTCGTTCCAACAATCTGAGTTTGAGTAATGACATTTCCATTTTCATCGATAGATTGAGTTAACTCCCATTTATCCCAAAGAAGAAAAACTGTTAAAAAAATCGCAATAAATAGAAAGAGTTTTTGAGTATTCATAAGTATTTAAATTATTTTAGTTTTTTTTGGAACCGGATCATAACTTGCCTCTGTCCAAGGATGGCATTTGCTTATTCTTTTTGCTCCAAGAGCAACCCCTTTTATTGCTCCATGGTATTTAATTGCTTCAAATGTATATTCAGAGCAAGTTGGTATGTGACGACAATTGTTACCTAAAAAAGGACTTATCAGCCATTGATACATCTTTATGAGTGGCAGAAGAATAAATTTCATTCTGAAGTCATCCTATTTTTTGCTTTTTTCATAAGTGATAGCAAGTCGAGCATTGCTTCAGCATTATCTTTGCAAAAATTCTTCTTAGCCATTACAACATAGTCTAATTGACCTAGGCAGTCTTGGTTTAATCTAAATGTTTCTCTAGCTAGTCTTTTTAAGTGATTTCTATCAACCGCTCTTTTGTATTCTTTTTTGGATATTGCAAGCCCAAGCCTAGAAAACGAGCAAGCAGAACCACTGGTTACTATTTTCCAAAATTGACTTTGAGAATGGCGCCCCTTGTTGAAAACATGTGCGAATTCTTTGGCATTAGTAATACGCACACTTCGAGCGAGCGAGCTAGACATTAGATTAAGCTGCTAAGCGCTTACGTCCTTTCTTTCTACGTGCACTTAGAATCGCACGTCCAGAACGAGTTTTCATTCTAGCTCTAAAGCCGTGGTTGCGCTTACGTTTTAGTACGCTTGGTTGGAATGTTCTTTTCATAATGTATATATGCCAACAAAAAATTTTGCAATTTTACCATACTTGGAATGAGCCGGTATGACTGATAGATAACTGTTTCTCAGGCAATATGGCTTTATTAAGACCCAATGTATATAAAGATGTGGATAATGAAGGTAACAAAATAATTAGTTGCTTTAGTTTAGTAATCACTTTATAACTTATGCGGAGGTTGAAAAAGTGATTCTTGCCCACAAGTAATAACAAAAGTAAAGGCTCTTTTGAGTTTATGATAGAGCCAATAATTGATAATGTATTAAGACTAGTTTATTTTAAGAGGCTCTATGACTAACAATATTCTTGATGTACTCACCTTTATGTTTGACTTCCTTTTTGACTCAGCTGAGCAAGATTCAACCCACGAGTTGGACGACGATCTTCTGAAGACACATCTGTCTGAAGCAGGATTTGATTCAGAGAGAATTGAAAAGGCACTAATTTGGCTTGAGAATATCGCTGCCCTCCAGGATGGAAAGATTGCAAGTTTTAATACGGTTCATAATTCCATGAGAATATACAGTGAACTGGAAAAAACTAAATTAGATTCTAGAGCTAGAGGCTTCATAATGTTTATGGAGAATATGGGCCAACTAAATCCGAGCCAAAGAGAAATAGTAATCGATCAAGTTATGTCTCTAGAAGACTCAAAACTCAGCATTGATGATTTGAAATGGGTTGTAATGATGGTTATTGGCAATAGTGCTGAATCAGCTGTTCCGTCACAATGGATCGAGTCTATTGTGTTTCATGATGATAACCCTACTATTCAGTAGGACTTTATATGTCAAAAAATCTTGTTATTGTCGAGTCTCCGGCGAAAGCAAAAACAATTGAAAAGTTTTTAGGTCCTGACTACATAGTCAAGTCTAGTATTGGACATATCAGAGATATGCCCAAGAAAGATATGGGTGTGAGTATTGAGAACGATTTTCAACCAACTTATGCAATAAGCTCGGACAAGAAAAAGGTCGTTGCCGAACTAAAAAAATCCGTTAAATCTGCTGATAAAATCTTTTTGGCTACTGATGAAGATCGAGAAGGTGAGGCTATTGCTTGGCACTTGCAGCAAGCTCTCTCGTTAGATGAAGACACCCCAAGGATTGTTTTTCATGAAATAACAAAAGGCGCTATAACAGAAGCTATTAAGAACCCCAGAACAATTAATACAAACCTAGTTGACGCACAACAGGCCCGCCGCATCATTGACAGACTGGTTGGTTTTGAGATTTCTCCAGTTCTTTGGAGGAAAATTTCTGGCGCTCGTTCAGCTGGCAGGGTTCAATCTCCAGTAGTGAGACTGGTGGTCGAAAGAGAGAGAGAAATTTCAGCACATACTCCCATTAGCTCATATAAGGTTAAAGCGAATTTAGAAAATTCTAGCAAACAAAGTCTAGAGGTAAAGCTCAGCAAAGAATTTAGCTCTAAAGAAGAAGCACTTTCTTTTGCTGAGGAACTACTAAAAGCTGACTTAAGAGTTGATTTAGTTGACACAAAGCCATCTAAAAGATCCCCTAAGGCTCCATTTATTACCTCTACTTTGCAGCAAGAGGCATCACAAAAGCTCGGGTTTTCGGTAAAGCAAACTATGTCAATTGCTCAGAATTTATATCGCGAGGGCGCAATAACCTATATGAGAACTGACTCTTTGAGCTTGTCAGAAGTTGCTATTAATGCAGCCCAGGATGAAATTATTTCAAAATATGGAGAGCAGTTTCATCAAGCCAGAAGATATAAAACTAGTTCGAGTGGAGCTCAAGAAGCTCACGAGGCAATAAGGCCAACAGACTTAACTAAGCCGACTATTCTAGGCTTAGATGACCAATCAGCGAAGTTGTATTCACTAATCTATAAAAGAACGCTGGCTTCTCAGATGAGTGATGCCCAGCTCCAAAAAACTAAAGTCAATATCAACATATCAGGAAGGAGTGAACACTTTATTGCTGAAGGTGAAGTACTATCTTTTCCAGGTTTTCTCGAGGTGTATGACTATATGTCTTCTGATGACAAGCTCTTACCAGAAATTAGTAAAGACGACATACTGACTTTGAATAACATGAGCTCAAGAGAGAGTTTTTCTAGGGCAAAGCCAAGATATACAGAAGCGTCGCTTGTGAAAGAGATTGAGCAAATGGGAATAGGAAGGCCTTCAACATTTGCGACAATGATAACTACAGTTCAAGATAGAAACTATGTTGTGAAAGACACTAGAGAGGGGATTGAACGCGAGTATCAGCTGATAGAAATATCAAATGGTACTATTACTGAGCTTACTCAAACTGAGACAACTGGTACAGAAAAGAACAAGCTTTTTCCTACGAATGTTGCCTATCTTTTAGTTGATTTTTTGCTCAAAAACTTCAGAAATATCATTGGTTATGAGTTTACGGCTAAGCTTGAAAGTGATTTTGATCTTATTGCAGAGGAATCTAAACCATGGACTGGAGTAGTTCGTAATTTCTATGAGCCTTTTCATAATCAAATTGAATTAGCCAAGGATATTTCAAGAGATGAAACCCATGGCAAAAGAGAGCTTGGGGATGATCCTATTTCAGGTAAGCCAGTCAGTGTTCGATTTGGTCGTTATGGTGCGTTTGCACAGATAGGAAGGCAGGATGACGAAGAAAAGCCAACATTTGCGTCGTTAAGAACAGGACAAGATATCGAAAATATAACGCTTGAAGAAGCTTTGGAGCTATTCAAAATGCCAAGGACAGTGGGGGTGACTGAGTCAGGAGAGACCATAAAGGCAAATTATGGAAGGTTTGGTCCTTATATCCAATATGGAAAAAAATATGTTTCTCTCAAAGAAGATACACCTGAAGAGGTCAGTCTAGAGACTGCACTTGAATTAATCGCTGCAAAAGAAAAATTTGATGCAGAAAGAGTCATAAAGGTTTTTGAAGATTCAGAAATTCAAGTTTTAAATGGTCGCTTTGGTCCTTACATTTGGAATGGAAAGAAAAGAGGCAAGGGGCAAAAAAATGTCACAGTTGCAAAGGTTTTTGGCGATAAAGAGCCTGCTGACTTAAGCCTAGAGGAATGTAAAAAGGCTATAGAAGGCAAGATAAAGGCAAAAGCCAAGCCAAAAAAAAGAAAAAAGAAAGCCTCAACAAAGAAAAAATGATTTAAACAGTTCCAATTAGGCTGTTTAATTCTATCCATGGGCTCAAGGGCTGTGAGAAAATCTCTTTATCAAAACACAATGATAACTATCTATGACAAAAGTTAAGATATGTGGATTTACTGAAGCAGAAAATGCAAGACAGGCTGCAATTGCAGGGGTTGATGCGATTGGCCTGGTATTCTATGACAAGTCTCCAAGAAATGTTGATATTTTAAGGGCTCAAGAGATAATAGAGGCGCTCCCTCCATTTGTTAATAGGGTTGGATTATTTGTAAATGCAAACCCTAGCTTTGTCGATGAGGTTCTCTGTGAAGTGCCTTTGGACACCCTCCAGTTTCATGGCGATGAAAGCCTTCTTGATTGCTCACAGTATCAAATGCCTTTTATTAAGTCGTTGCGTGTTAAACCAGAAACTAATGTTTTACAAGTGGCTGATGAGTTTTCAAGTGCAAGCGCAATACTTCTTGATTCATTTAATCCTTCGGCTTATGGTGGAACTGGCGAGGCCTTCGATTGGTCTCTAGCCTGTGTTGATATCTCTTTGCCTATTATCCTTGCTGGCGGACTAAACGAAACCAATGTCTCAGCAGCGATAAGCCAAGTTAAACCATATGCCGTAGATGCTTCTAGCGGTGTTGAAAGTGCACCAGGGGTCAAGGATATTGATAAAATAGTAGCTTTTATAAGAAATACTAATTCATGAGTTATAACCTCCCTGATGAGAATGGTCATTTTGACCAATACGGTGGCGTCTTTGTTGCAGAAACTCTTATGTCTGCGGTAACAGAATTAAATGAAGCCTATGAAAAATATAAAGATGATCCAGATTTTCTGAAGGAGTTTGAGGATGATCTGAAGCACTATGTGGGAAGAAAAACGCCACTCTATTTCGCAGAAAACCTGACAAAAAAGATTGGTGGAGCCAAAATATATTTAAAGCGTGAAGACTTAAATCACACTGGCGCTCACAAAGTTAATAATACAATTGGTCAAGCTTTGCTCGCTAAGAGAATGGGCAAAACTCGAATCATTGCAGAGACAGGTGCCGGTCAACATGGTGTTGCATCTGCCACTATTGCTGCAAGGCTAGGCCTAGAGTGTGTGGTATATATGGGCGAGGTTGACGTCGTTAGACAAGTACAGAATGTTTATCGAATGAAGCTTCTCGGCGCAACTGTAGTTCCAGTTTCCTCAGGTTCAAAGACACTCAAAGATGCTTTAAATGAGGCAATGCGTGACTGGGTGACTAACATCGATAATACCTATTATATTATTGGAACTGTTGCTGGTCCTCATCCCTATCCAATGCTCGTAAGGGACTTCCAGAGTGTAATTGGTAAAGAGGCTAAAGAGCAGTTTGATGAGCAAGTTGGTGGGCTTCCTGATGCCATTATTGCTTGTGTAGGCGGTGGCTCAAATGCAATTGGGCTTTTCCATCCATTCATTGAGGACACTTCAGTCAGGATCATCGGTGTTGAAGCTGGAGGCAGAGGAATTGATCTTGGTCCAGATGCTCATGCTGCTCCATTAACAGCTGGAAGTGTAGGCGTCCTGCATGGCAATAGAACTTACTTAATGGAGAATGAGAGCGGCCAAATAATTGAAGGACATTCAATTTCTGCTGGCCTTGATTATCCTGGAGTAGGTCCAGAACACGCCTATCTAAAAGATATTGGCAGAGCGGAGTATGTTGCAATAACCGATAAAGAGGCATTAGAAGCGTTTCACCTTTTAACTGAGGTTGAAGGAATTATTCCGGCGCTTGAACCCTCTCATGCGATTGCCTATGGAGTGAAACTAGCAAAAGAATGGTCCAGTGATAAATCGATTATCATTAATCTCTCGGGAAGAGGTGACAAAGATATGCAAACAATTGCTGAGGTTGAGGGGATTGAATTTTAGTCAACTTTAATTTTAATACCCGACTCCCTAGAATTCTCTTATACTGTCATGTTATAGATAATAGCCAGGAGAGTTATGCAAGAAAGTCAACCGATTAGCAGAGAACGTTCCTTAGTATTTTCGATCTACTTAGTTGCTGTATTTCTTAATGCGTTTGTAGACCTGGGCCATAAAATCATTATTCAGAATACAATCTTTATGATCTATGGCGAGCAACAGCAGATTATTCTAACTGCTATTGTTAATGCTATGATACTGATCCCATTTATACTGCTCTTTACTATGTCAGGATATCTTTCTGACAAATTTGCAAAGACTAGTGTAATGCGCTTTAGCGCCTTTTCTGCGGTCTTAATTACCTTAGCAATTACTTACTGCTACTACAATGGTTTATATAAAACTGCATTTGGATTCACGCTTCTGCTTGCAACTCAAAGTGCAATATATTCTCCGGCTAAAATGGGGTACATTAAGGAATGTCTAAGTAAGGCTGGCTTAAGCAAAGGCAACGCTTACCACTCGTCGGTAGTATTGATTGCAATTCTACTAGGTACCGTATTTTTCTCGTATTTATTTGAGGCTTATTTGGGAACAATGCAGGTGACAACACCCGAGGAGATTCTAATGAAAATAGCACCTGTAGGCTGGGTGCTTGTTGGGCTATCATCGATAGAATTCTTGGCAACACTAGGAACTCGTTTTTATCCAGCTAAGTTAAGTGAAGTAAAACTATCAATCGGAAAGTTAATCTCATTTCATTATTTATCTACAAATTTTAAAGCCATGAGGGCGAATGAAATTGTTTGGTATTCTATTTTGGGTACAGCCATTTTTTGGGGCATGTCCCAAAACTTAGTGGCTGTAATTCCTGCCCATGCAAAAGTTAATTTTGGTGTAGAGAGTCCGCTAGTAGTTAATGCAATGTTAGCATCCTCAGTCATTGGAATTATGATTGGTGCAGCTCTATCTGGCAGAAAAAGTTTCAATAAAATACGCATCAACAATATTTATACCGGTTCAATAATGATTACAGTTTGTGCAATCTTGGTTCCTGTAATCTCAAGCCTTAGTTTTATTCCAAACTCTATTGCGCTTATTTTGGTCACTTCTATCATTTTGTTGTTCGGGGTTGGCGCAGGCATGATGATTGTCCCTCTTAACGCACTAATGCAAGCCAACTCTCCAGAGGACGGTTTAGGAAGTATGCTTGCTGGCAAGAACTGGCTACAAAATATAGCGATGATAAGTCTTTTAATCTTTACAGTTTTTCTTGCAAACCTTAGTTTTGGAAGTGAGTTTATACTTTACTTTAATGCATTCATAGCGGTTGTTGGATTTAGTATTGTGTTGAGAAAACTTAAAGCTATTCTTTAAACATGCGTCAATTAGCAGGCCTCCTTTTATTTGGGTGGCGTTATCGATTAAAAGTTCATGGGCTTGAAAATTTGCCAAAGCGTGGCCCTGTCCTTCTTCTTGGAAACCACATAAGCTATATTGACTTTGCCTTTATTCAGTGGGCAACTCCAAGAACAATCAGATTTGTAGTTCATGACGATTACTATAGCAAACCAATCTTTAATTGGATTCTCAGGGGAGTTGGCGCAGTATCTATAAAGCCTGAAAGTAGCAGAAATGCAATGCAAAATATCATCAATTTATTGAATGATGATTGTGTTGTTGGCTTGTTTCCCGAGGGACATGTTTCAATTACTGGTGAACTAAGTGATTTGAAGAGAGGCTTTGAAAGAGTTTTATCTCTATCAAAGGAAGAAGTAAAGGTTGTCCCTTTTGCGGTAAACAATATGTGGGGTAGTTTTTTTTCAAAAGCTCCAAGAGCCGTAAAAAAGGGTATGAGATTTAGTTTTCGTCGAGAGATAAATGTCAGAATTGGAAAAGCTTTAGACTCTAGTGCAACAAAAGAAGAAGTGAAAAGGGCTATTGGTAGTCTACTTTATTAGTGTTATCATAATTATAGAAAAGTTAAATAGAGAGGTTATATGAAAAAAATAATTGTTGTTGGAGCAACTGGAAGGCTTGGAAGTGTCGTTGTTAGTGGGCTTTCAGATTATGAGGTAATTCGAGCTGGTCGCTCTGGGCCTGATTTAAAGATTGATGCGTTAGATTTTGAAAGCGCATCGGATGCATTTGCAACAATTGGAACTTTTGATGGTTTAATTTCATGTGCAGGAGTTCGAGCCCCTTTCAAGCCATTTGAGGAATTGACTATGGAAGACTTTGCTATAGGTCTATCTAATAAGTGCTTGAGCCAACTGAATTTAGCCAAAGCGGCAATTCCCCATCTAACTGAAAATGGTTCGATTACTTTGACAAGTGGAATCATTGGTGATGAGCCCATTTTGTCAGGTTCTGCCGCTGCCGCTGCAAATGGTGCATTAAATATGTGCGTATCGACGTTGGCTGCGGAGTATGCTGGTAAGCTCAGAATAAATATAGTTTCACCATCAATTATTGAGAACTCGGTTGAACACTACGGAATGATCTTCGATGGATTCGAGCCCACTTCAGACAAGCGAATCATTGAGGCATACAGGAGAACGATTTCCGCACCAATTAGTGGAAGGGTGCTTTGTCAAACAAGATCTCTTTAGGCTTCGTCTTGGCCTCTTTGGCCAACAAAATAACCCAAACCGAAGTTATCCGTTCTAAAGGTTATTACGCTGCCCTTAGGGAAATAAATTAAATCGCCTTTCTTAGCTGTAATCTCCTCGCCAGAGCCGTCACTGATATGAAATTCACCATCAATGATTAACTTCATTTCTTCATAAGTATAGTCGTAAGTAATTGAGTCGCCCTTCTCTAGACGAAATAAGCCAGCAGTAATCGGCGCCGTTTCATCATTTGAAGTGGCAAAGTCTTTTAGGTAAGCATTATCTCCTTCAAAAAGAGGAAGAGACTCAGATGTAATATTACCTTTAGGTTCCATCTTTTTCATGTATTGACTCCTGAATTATTGTGTTAACACTTTGATTATATTATTAAACTTTTTAGGCTGGTATAAAAAAACTCAATAAATACTATTAATTTTTTTGACTTGAGTTAAGTTTTTTTTTAAATTATCATTGACCTATCAATTCCAACAAGTGGGTTGGATTTAGTTTTATATGGGGTAATTTATGTCAACTCGTCGAAGAGGTGAAGGGGGTCGTTCCGCAAAAATTGCAGAGCGAAAAAAATCAGAACAGATTGATCCGCCAAGATATTTAACTAGAAATATCAAGTGCTATGATATGCTCAGTGAAGAGGAGCTTTCCAGAATAGATGACCATGTAGATTGGATTCTGAAAGAGGTTGGTCTTGAATTTTGGGATGACGAAGAGTCATTAAGTTTATTTAAAGAAGCCGGAGCAACAGTTAAAGGAACCCTCGTAAGGTTTGATAAGGGCCTTGTTCAAAGTCTCTGTAAAACTGCTCCAAGTGAATTTGAAATGCTAGCTAGAAACCCCAAGAGGTCAACGATATTTGGAGGGAATAAGTTGGTTCTCGGTCCGGCTTATGGGTCACCTTTTGTCTACGATCTTAAGGGCGGAAGACGACAAGGCAATATGCAAGACTTCAATAATTTGATAAAGCTCTCGCACATGTGTCCATGGCTCCATCATACAAGTGGCACCAACTGTGAGCCGGTTGATATTCCAGTAAATAAACGCCATTTAGATATGGTTTATTCACACATTAAGTATTCTGATAAGCCTTTCATGGGTTCAGTAACTGCACTTGATAGGGTGGAAGATTCAATCAATATGGCAAGGATTGTTTTTGGTGATGATGTTCTGGATAAGAATTGTGTCATACAAGGAAACATCAATGTTAATTCCCCATTAGTCTATGACAAAACAATGACTGATGCGCTTAAAGGTTATGCAAGAGCTAATCAAGGGGTTGTTATAACACCGTTTATCCTTGGCGGCGCAATGTCACCTGTAACGATGCCTGCTGCTATCGCCCAGGCACATGCTGAAACGCTTGTGGGGGTTGCACTCACTCAACTAGTTAGGCCCGGTTCAAGCGCAGTTTATGGCAATTTTTTGACTACTATGGACTTGAAGTCAGGAGCGCCAACTTTTGGAACGGCCGAATCAAGTTTAGCAACCTATGCTGTTGGGCAAATGGCCAGAAGAGTGGGCTTACCCTTTAGGGCGGGCGGACACTACACGGCTTCAAAGGTTGCTGATGCCCAGGCCATGCAAGAGTCAGTTGATTCAATGTATCCAGCAATTCTTGCAGGTGCAAACTTTATGCATCAAGCAGCTGGCTGGCTAGAAGGAGGCTTAGTTGTGGGTTACGAAAAGTTTGTACTTGACTGTGATCGACTAGGAATGCTTCATCGCATGTTTGAGGGGCTAACTATTGACGAGAATTCCTTAGCGAGCAGTGCCTTTAAGGAAAATTCTCCAGGTGAAAATTTCTTGGGAACTCAGCACACAGCTGAAAACTTTGAGACTGCGAACTATCGAGCTGAGCTACCTGATAACAACTCTTATGAACAGTGGGTTGAAGATGGGTCGAAAGATGCTGAACAGAGAGCTTATGAGCGCTGGAATCAGATGTTAGAGGAGTATGAGGAGCCGCCACTTGATGAGTCAATAGATGAGGCATTAATAGATTACATGATCAAGAAGAAAGAAAGCATGGCAGACGAATGGTATTAGACTTTATCCCCTACTGCCCGGCTTAATCCTTCTGGAGCGGGTAGTTTTTTGTGCGCACTATAAATACGCTCCATTCTATCAATCACTAAATCGCTAGGCATGCTCGCACCCCTTGTCTTTAGGTCAACGTGAATCAACATGTGTTCTGCTGTTGCAAGAAGTCTACCGTCATCATGATGGAGCCAGTGAAAGAGATGAAGCTTTTTATTCTGACCATAAATCACTTGTGTTTTGGAGTAGATTCTTTCACCTATTAATACTTCATCTAGGTGTCTTATGTGTGTTTCAACCGTAAAGTAAGATCCAAAATTTTCGATATATTCTTCGTCAGCGCCAATTAATTTCATTAGCTCGTTTGTTGCCTCTGAGAAGCAGTCAAGGTAGCGCGCCTCGGTCATATGTCCGTTATAGTCAGCCCAATCCTTAGGAATATGAGTCGTATAAGTATCAACAGGTTGGGATAAATCAAGATCAGAAAACTCTATCTTTTTCACTGACCCGGATAGATTCTCGTCGTAATCTTTTAAAACATTTCCAGCGCCCCATCGATTCTCCTTCAGCGCTTTCAAAAAATCAACTAGGTTGTCATCTCGCTTCTGCATTAGTTCATCAATGCTATATTGCCCAGATTGATCATCAGATTGATTGGATACCTTATCGATAAGCTCTTCAGTGAAATCAGGAACATCCATGAGGTGAGTCCAAGGCCATTCTAGGCAGGGACCAAATTGAGCAATAAAATGTCGCATTCCAGCCTCACCACCAGCTAGCCTATAGGTTTCAAAAAGACCCATCTGCGCCCATCTAAGGCCAAATCCATAGCGAATAGCGTCGTCTATTTCTTCTGTTGTTGCAACATTATCATTCACTAGCCACAAAGCTTCTCGCCAGACTGATTCAAGAAGTCTGTCAGCTATGAATGCAGGAATCTCTTTTTTAATATGGAGTGGAAACATTCCAATATGGGTAAAAATACTTGAGGCTCTATTAATCACATCAATGGATGTTTGCTTTCCACCTACTAGTTCTACTAAAGGCAATAAATAGACTGGATTAAATGGATGCGCAACAATCAGACGCTCTGGGTGGCTCATTTCTGACTGCAAATCAGAAGGCAGTATCCCTGAAGTTGATGACGTAATGATCAAATCAGCAGAGCCATTGGACTCAATTTCATCATAAACCGATTGCTTTGCAGAAAGCCTCTCAGGAACTGCTTCAATAATTAATTCTGATGATTTAGCAACATCAGAAACTGATGATGAAAATGTAAGACTGCCCTTCTCAGGCAGGCTTGACTTGAGAAGGTTTTTATATGCCCTCTCAGCATTTTGAATAACTTTTTGAACATTCTTAGGAGCATCTGTAGATGGGTCAAATACAAACACATCAATTCCATTGAGCAGCAGGCGAGCTATCCATCCGCTTCCAATAACGCCCGCTCCAATAACGCCTGCAGACTTGATCTGAGTCATGCCTATCCCCAGCGCTTTTCTAGTTTTAAGTTCTTACGAACCTGATCTGGACCTAAAATCGTGCAGCCCATGCCCTCTGCCGTCTGAACTGCTTTTTTAACAAGGTCACCGTTTGTAGCAAGAACGCCTTTCTTTAGATAAATATTATCTTCCAAGCCAACACGAATATTTCCTCCAGCAAGAATCGCCATTGCTACAAAAGGGAGCTGATTTCTGCTTATTGAGAAGGCTGAAAAGGTCCAATCTTTGGGCACACTTGAGGTCATCGCTAAAAAGGTGTGCATATCATCTGGTGCGCCCCATGGAATTCCCATACAGAGCTGTACCATTACAGGATCATCAATTAGCCCTTGGTTCTTAAGCCATATTGCTAGCTGCAAATGCCCCGTATCAAAACATTCAATCTCTGGTCTGACTCCAAGCGCCTGAACTTGGCGAGCCATTTCTTGAAGCACAGATGAAGTGTTTGTCATTACGTAATCGCCATGTCCAAAATTCATAGTGCCGCAATCAATAGTGCAAATTTCTGGAAGTAGATTACGAACATGCTCTAGTCTTTCAGTCGCTCCAACCATGTCTGTGCCAGCCTCATTGAGTGGAAAAGGTTTTTCAGCAGATCCAAAGACAATGTCACCGCCCATTCCAGCAGTAAAGTTGATGACCATATCAACCTTTGATTTCTTGATGATGTCAATAACCTGGCTATAAAGCTCAGGATCACGAGCTGGGACGCCCGTTTTAGGATCTCGAACATGAATGTGAACAATTGCTGCACCAGCATCAGCTGCTTCAATGCAAGAATCTGCTATTTGCTG
>LUMP01000104.1_pt1 | contig 21180 bp, 17 predicted proteins | sample 729641 | NCBI WGS metagenome assembly LUMP01 (sample SAMN03860260, study PRJNA289734) | marine metagenome | biome: seawater column; feature: ocean; material: water; isolation source: Red Sea water column Station 12 - depth 47m | place: Saudi Arabia: Red Sea | collected 2011-10-15 | depth 47 m | reverse complement strand
GTAAACAGTAACATTATGTCCAGCTAAATTAAGTTGTTGAGCAGCTGCAAGTCCAGCAGGTCCTGAACCAACTACAGCAATTTTCTTACCTGTTCTTTTTTTCGGAGGTTTACCTTGAATCTCAAAATTTAAAACTGATTTTGCTTTATGTCTATTTGATGTTCCTATACAGTCAGAACCCGTATCCCCACCACCAATAACAATAACATTTTTTTGTTTAGCTGAAAGACTTAAATCAATATCTGAAATTTCATCAACAACTTCATTTTGGTGTTTTAAAAAATCCATCGCTTGTACAACACCTTTTAAATTACTACCCTTAATAGGCAACTCTCTTTTTAATGTAGCACCTCCACAAAGGAGAATAATATCAAACTCTTTTTCGAGGGCTTTTACTTCAATGTCTTTGCCAACCTCAATACAAGTTTTAAATTCTATTCCTTCTTCTATTAATAAATTAATTCTTCTATCAATTATAGACTTTTCTAATTTAAAATCAGGTATACCATATCTTAATAGTCCACCAATTTTTTTATCCCTTTCGTAAACAGTAACATTATGTCCAGCTAAATTAAGGTAAACAGTAACATTATGTCCAGCTAAATTAAGTTGTTGAGCAGCTGCAAGTCCAGCAGGTCCTGAACCAACTACAGCAATTTTCTTACCTGTTCTTTTAGCTGGTACTTGAGCCTTAATCCACCCCTCCTTGAAACCTCTCTCAACTATGTACTTTTCAATCATTTCAATTGATACAGGAGGATTTATTAATCCTAAAACACATGCTGCTTCACATGGTGCAGGACATAGCCTACCTGTAAATTCAGGAAAATTATTTGTTGAATGTAATATTTCAAGAGCATTTTTCCATTTTTTATTGTAAACAGCATCATTGAAATCTGGAATTAAATTTCCAAGTGGACATCCTGAATGACAAAAAGGAACACCACAGTCCATGCATCTTCCACCTTGTTTTTCTAATTCTTTATCAGAGGGTTTAATGGTAAATTCATCATAATTTTTTATTCTTTTAGCAACAGGAACATAAGATTCATCTGTTCTATCAAATTCAATAAATCCTCTTAATTTTCCCATTCTATTTTATGATTGAATCAATTTTATCTTTAGCCATTTTTTCAAGAGCTGCTTTGTACTCTATTGGCATTACTTTTACAAATTTATCTTTATTTCTTTTCCAATTCGAAATAATATCTTCCGCAATTTTACTTGATGTTAAAGAAAAATGATTTTCAACTAAAGTTTTTATAAAATCTAAATCTTGATTACTAGGAACTTCAAGTTCTATCATTTCTTGATTGAAATTTTTAACATCAAAATTCTCATTTTCTTTATAAATATATGCTATTCCACCACTCATTCCTGCTGCAAAATTTCTTCCAATTTTTCCAAGAATTAGAGCTATACCACCAGTCATGTATTCACATCCGTGATCACCTACACCTTCAACAACAGCAGTTGCCCCAGAATTTCTAACGCAGAATCTTTCACCAGCAATTCCATTAATATATGCTTCACCTGAGGTTGCGCCATATAAGGCAACGTTTCCAGTTATAATATTTTTATTGGAGATAAATGTTGCTTTTTTTGGCACTTTAGCAATTATAGTACCGCCTGAAAGACCTTTTCCGAAATAATCGTTTGTAGTTCCATTGACAATCATTTTCAGTCCTTTCACAGCAAATGCACCAAAACTTTGTCCAGCAGAACCATTAAAATTTAGTGTTAAAGTATTTTTTGGGAGAGCATTTTTCCCATGAATTTTGGAAATTTCATTACTTAGAATAGCACCAACTGTTCTATCCGTGTTTTTTATTTTGAAATCTAAATCCATTTTAATTTTCTTATCAATTGCAAGTTTTGCAGATTTTAAAATTTTAAAATCGAGAACTTTTTCTAGGTTGTGATCTTGTTTTTCAATATTTCTTATAGGAACTTTTTCTCCAACATTAGGTCTATATAAAATATTAGATAAATCAATTCCTTTATACTTAAAGTGGTCTATTGCATCCATCATATTCAACTTCTGACTTTGACCAACCATTTCATCAATTGTTCTAAATCCTAGAGAAGCCATTATTTCTCTCAACTCTTGTGCAACGAAGTACATAAAGTTTATAACATGTTCAGGCTTTCCTTTAAAGTTTTTTCTTAATTCTGGATCTTGTGTTGCTATTCCTACAGGACATGTATTCAAATGACAAGCACGCATCATTATACATCCAGAAGCAACTAATGGAGCGGTAGAAAAACCAAATTCTTCAGCACCCAATAAACATGCTACTGCTACATCTCTACCGGTTTTTAATTGTCCATCACACTCAATTACAACTCTTCCTCTTAAATCATTTAATACAAGTGTTTGTTGTGCTTCAGCAATTCCAAGTTCCCAAGGAAGACCTGCATGTTTTAATGAAGTAAGTGGAGAAGCACCTGTTCCACCATCAAATCCAGATATTAAAATCACATCAGCTTTCGCTTTAGCCACACCTGCTGCAATAGTTCCAACACCAACTTCAGAAACTAATTTTACATTAACTCTTGCATCTCGGTTAGCATTTTTTAAATCAAAGATTAATTGCGCTAAGTCTTCAATTGAATAAATATCATGATGTGGTGGGGGTGAAATTAATCCAACATAGGGGGTGGAATTTCTAACTTTGGCAATTAGTGGATTTACCTTTGGGCCTGGAAGTTGTCCGCCTTCACCCGGTTTAGCCCCTTGAGCCATTTTAATTTGTATTTCATTAGCATTAGATAGATAATATGAACTTACACCAAACCTTCCTGACGCTACTTGTTTAATTGCACTATTTTTAGAATCTCCATTTTTATCTTTTTTGAACCTTAATGGATCTTCACCTCCTTCTCCAGAATTACTTTTACCTCCAATTCTGTTCATTGCAATTGCTAAATTTTCATGAGCTTCTTTACTAATTGATCCATATGACATGGCCCCAGTTTTAAATCTTTTAACTATCTCAGTCCATGGCTCTACCTCTTCAATATCAATTGGGTCAAGCTCAACAAATTTAAATAAACCTCTAATGGTCATAAATTGTTCACTTTGTTTATTGATTAGATCAGAATAAGTTTTGTAAGTGTCATATTTTTCTTGTCTGACTGCTTGTTGAAGCTTAGAAATTGTGGCAGGATTTAGCATGTGGTTTTCACCATTCCTTCTCCATCTGTATTCCCCACCAATTTCGAGTGAATTTATATCTTTTTCAGAGTTAAAAGCATAATTGATTCTTGAAGAAATTTCTTTTTCTAAAACATAAAGTCCCACACCTTCAATTCTTGATGCAGTATTGTTAAAGTATTTATCAACAAATTTTTTTCTTAACCCTAGAGCTTCAAAAATTTGTGATCCCCTGTATGAATGAAGTGTTGAAATTCCAATTTTATTCATAACCTTCAAAATCCCTTTTGCAATTGCAGAATTAAAATTTTGTATTGCTTTGTGCTTGGTTATGCCTTTAATAATGCCAATTTCATGATGAAAATCTATAATTTCATTAACTAAGTAAGGATTAATTGCACTTGCTCCATACCCAAATAGCATTGAAAAATGGTGTGGTTCTCTTGGTTCTGCAGATTCGATAACAATACCAAATTTTGATCTTTTATTTCTTTTGATTAAATAATGATGAACAGTGGAACAAGCTAATAAAATAGGAATAGGAGCTAATTTATTACTCACATTCCTATCTGAAAGAATTATAATATTATAACCATTATCAACCTTTTTCTCAATTGTTGAAACAATTTTTTCAAGTGCTTCTTCAATTCCATTGTGACCTTTACTTAATTTGTAAAGTGCGGGAATAGAACATGATTTAAAATCATCATGTTTAATATATTTAATCTTATCTAAGTCTTCATTTGAAATAATTGGATTATTGATTTTTAATTTTTTTGCGTGTTTTGAATTTATATCAAAAACATTAAAATCACTTCCTAAACCAAGACTAGTATCAGTTACTATTTCTTCTCGAATTCCGTCAAGTGGGGGATTAGTAACTTGAGCAAAAAGTTGTTTAAAATAATTATAAAGTAATTGTGGTCTTTTAGATAAAACAGCTAGAGGTGTATCTGAGCCCATTGATCCAATCGCTTCCTTGCCTTTATTACACATTGGGAGAATAATGGTCTTAAAATCTTCATGGGTGTATCCAAAAATTTTAAGTCGTGTCTCAAAATCTATTTTTTCTTTAGGTGTTTTATTACCAGTATAAGGGACTTTGGAAAGTGGTAAGATATTTTCATTCAGCCATTTTCTGTAGGGATGTTTTGAAGTTATAATTTTTTTAACTTCATCATCTTGTATAATTCTTCCTTCATTCATGTCAACAAGAAACATTTTACCAGGTTCTAGTCGACCGTGAAGTTCAATATTTTCAGGTTTAATATCAACGACTCCAGTTTCAGATGACATAATTACATATCCGTCTTTAGTAACTGAATATCTAGACGGACGCAATCCATTTCTGTCAAGTAATGCTCCAATATAATTTCCATCAGTGAAAGGAATTGAAGCAGGACCATCCCATGGCTCCATAATGCATGAATTGAATTCATAAAAAGCTTTTTTCGAATCATTCATTGACTTATGCTTTTCCCATGCTTCAGGAACAAGCATCATCATAACTTCTGGAAGAGATCTACCTGTAAGTAGTAAAAGCTCTACAACCATATCCATGGATGCAGAATCAGATTTACCACTTAAAATTATTGGAAAAATTTTATCTAAATCTTCCTGACTAATTAGTTCTGATTTTATTAACTCTTGTCTAGCTATCATTCTACTCACATTTCCTTTTAGAGTATTTATTTCACCATTATGGCACATATATCGAAATGGTTGTGCTAAATCCCAAGTTGGAAATGTATTTGTTGAAAACCGTTGATGAACTAAAGCTAATCTAGTTACAAGTTTAGGATTACCAAGGTCTAAATAAAACCTTTCAATGTCTTCAGGAATAAGTAATCCCTTATAGATTAATGTTCTGTTGTGAAGGCTTGAAAAGTAGAAATAGTTTTTTTGAGATAGCTCAGATTCATAAATATTATTTTCACTAATTTTTCTGGCTATGTAAAGTCTGGTATTAAACTCTTTTTCACTTAACTTTTCATTTTTTGAAATGAAAACCTGTTTGATTGTAGGTTGAGATTTTGATGCAATTTCACCAACCACTTTTGAATTTGTTGGAACATCTCTCCATCCTAATAAATTAAGCCCTTGTCTTTTTATTTCATTTTCAAAAATACTTATACATTGACTAGCTTGATTAGTTTTTTGGGGAAGAAAAACCATTCCAACTGAATATTGACCAGGATGAGGTAAATCAAATTGGCACTCTTTTACAAAAAAATCGTGTGGAATTTCAATTAAAATACCCGCACCATCACCTGTCCTTCCATCTGCACTTACTGCCCCTCTGTGCTCAAGACATGTTAAAATGTTGAGAGCGTTATGAATTATCTTATTAGTTTTTTTACCTGTAAGGCTACATATAAATCCTGCACCGCAGTTTTCGTGTTCATTTAGAGGGCTGTATAATCCTTGTTCTTTAAAGCTCATAAAGTTAGATGGAATCAACAAAAATAAGTATTCATTACTCTTTAATTATCAAATACTATACAATACTTTTAATAAATATGTAATTAATATTAACTTTTCAATAAATCACATTGTTTTTTGTTTATTTTCAATATTTTGGTATTAAAATTGATGATTTGACATATGATTGAAACAATAATTATTTCCGTTTTTGTTCTTGGTTATCTTGCTATAGCTTTTGAACACTCTTTAAAAATTGATAAATTAATTCCAGCCCTAATTATGATGGCAGTCATGTGGGGTATAATTTCTTATTTTGATCTAACTGTATTTGAAATAGACACAAAAAATAAGGAGCTCATGCCTTATAAATTAAAGTCTGTTCTAAACTATTTTTTAGGTCACACTGCTGAAATTTTAGTTTTCTTAATTGGTGCCATGACTATTGTAGAAACAGTAGATTTCTTTAATGGTTTTGCAACTATAAAAAGATTAATTAAAACAAAAAGTAAGGTTAAAATTTTATGGATTATATGTTTTCTTGCATTTATTTTATCTGCTATTATTGACAATCTTACTGCAACAATTGTGTTGATAACAATTCTTCAAAAATTAGTAACCGACAAAAATTTAAAACTTTGGTATGCAGGTATGATAATTGTTGCTGCCAATGCTGGAGGTGCATGGTCGCCTATTGGTGATATCACAACAACAATGTTATGGATTGGAGAAAAAGTATCTATTGGTGCTCTAATTAAATATTTAATTATCCCATCATTGGTTTGTATGATTATTCCAACATATGTTGCATCAAAATATAATGTGTTTAAAGGTGAAATAACACCACCAAAAAATAATGAAAGTGAAAACCCTTATGGTTTTAAAATTTTAATAATTGGATTATCATCAATAGTTTTTGTTCCAGTTTTCAAAATTTTTACTGGTCTACCACCTTATGTAGGAATGATGTTATCATTAGCAGTTGTTGCAACTATTGCTGAATTTTACAACAATAGTTTATTGAAGACAGCTGGGGCCAACTCAATTCATCATAGTCCAATTCACCATGCATTAACAAAGATTGAGATGCCAAGTATTCTATTCTTTTTAGGTATTCTTATGGCTGTAGGAGCATTAGAAGCTCTTGGAATTGTGTTTGGAGTAGGACAGTGGTTAGTATCTACATTTGAAAATGTTGATTGGATATTATTTGAAGGATTAGATATCGTTGTATTTGTTTTAGGTTTTCTTTCAGCTGCAATTGATAATGTGCCATTAGTTGCCGCATCAATGGGTATGTTTGGAGAAGCAATTGATAATCCTCTTTGGCATGGAATTGCATATGCTGCAGGAACTGGTGGAAGTATGGTAATAATTGGGTCTGCTGCTGGTGTTGTTGCAATGGGAATGGAAAAAATTGATTTCATGTGGTATTTGAAAAAAATAGCCTTTTTAGCTTTTATTGGTTATTTAGCTGGTTTTATAACCTTTATTTTGCTTAGAGATTTTGTTTTGTAATGACTTATAATCAAGCAATTGATTGGTTATTTAAAGTTCCATTATCATTCAATCGTGATTTTCATAATTATAAATTAAAGCTAGAACCAGTTATTGGTTTTTGTAATCGTGTTGACAATCCTCAAAGTGATTTAAAAATCATTCATGTTGCTGGAACTAATGGAAAAGGATCAACTTGTCATATAACTGCTTCAATTATTCAAGAACATGGAAAAAATGTTGGTATTTTCTCTTCACCCCATCTTATCGATTTCAGAGAAAGAATAAAAATTAATGGTAAGTATATTGATAAAAGGTTTGTCACAAACTTTATAAATAAACACAAATCATACATTGAAGAAAATAAAATTTCTTTTTTTGAAATCTCCTTTGTTATGTCGCTCTGTTATTTTAGAGATAGCAATGTTGATTATAGTTTAATTGAAGTAGGATTAGGTGGTAGATTAGATGCCACAAACATATGTAATCCAATTGTGTCTTGTATTACAAATATTGGATATGATCATAAAAATTTTTTAGGTAAAACGCTTGAGAAAATTGCTTTAGAAAAAGCAGGAATTATAAAATCCGAAACACCAATAGTAGTTGGTGAAGGAAGAAAAACATTAGTGAAAGTGTTTTACCAAATTTCTTTAAAATTAAATTCACCTATAATTTACTCAAATGATATTTCTTTAGATAAAGAATATGGTTTGCATGGAGATTATCAATTAGATAATATTAAGAATTCTATTGCTATTGTCAGTTTAATTAAAGAATTAAATTTAGATAATGATAAGATTAATTTAGGAATTAAAAAAACCATAGTAAATACAAGTTTTTTTGGAAGGTGGCAAATTATAAAAAGCAAACCACTTGTAATTTTTGATGTTGCTCACAATATTGATGCAATCAAAAAAATATTAAAACAACTTAAGGAAGAAGATAAGGATATAAGACTTGTATTTGGCACTCTTAATAAACCAGGTCAGATTAAAATTTTAGATATTTTACCAACTGATTACTTTTACTATTTCTGTGAACCAAATACACCAAGATCTATGCCTATTGAAAAAATTAAAAGAAAAGCAAAATCAAATAAATTGAAATTTAAATCATATTCATTACCAAATGAAGCTTATCAAAGTGCATTGAATGAATCTAAAAAAAATGATGTTATTTTTGTCACAGGAAGTACTTTTGTTATTTCAGAAATTTTATCGGTTATTTCTTAATAAATTTATATTATATTTGCTCGTCTTTCGGGGCGCTTAGCTCAGTTGGTTCAGAGCACTTGGTTTACACCCAAGGGGTCGGGGGTTCGAATCCCTCAGCGCCCACATTTTTAACCTCAACTTTAGTTGGGGTTTTTTTATTTATAATTAGAAATATAATGGTCTTCCCTTTCTTTTTTTAACATTCCAATAGTTTCATCCAAAAATTTATTTCTATCATTTCGAGTTTTAAAAACCCATATACAAATAGAATCACGACTATGATAAATAGCCTTTAATTCATCATCAATTTCACATATTTCTTTTGGAATTTTAGTTTTTATACAAATCATTTTATAATAACTTAAGGTTCAATTTCTTATATTAATAACTGTATGTTGAAGTTACTTAAAAATATTACTATCTACATATTGGGCTTATTGTATATAATAATAGGAATCCGTCATTTTACAAATCCTGATTTTTTTAAAATTATAATGCCACCTTACTTGCCATTTCATGACTTCTTTGTATACAGCTCTGGTTTTTTTGAAATTTTATTTGGTTTTATGATATTATTAAAAAAATTTAGGCGTGTTGGAGCTTTGGGTATTTTTTTTCTTCTGATTTTAGTTTTTCCAGCAAATATCTATTTATATCAATCATCCAATGCACAAGAAATATTATCCATTACAAAAATGGATGCTTTGATTAGGTTGCCATTTCAAATCCCACTATTGATTTTAGCTTATTGGCATTCTAAAGATTTTAATTCAAGATTTTTTAATATATTTTGTTTAATAATTTTTATACCAACTATTATTTATTTTTTAACTCTTTAAAATTGTATAGGATGAATAGAATAATATCAATATTTCTAATGTTAATTAGTTTGAATCTTTTTTCACAAAGAAATGTGATTAACGTTGATTCAATTATTAAAACTGACAATTATAATGTTATCAAAAATTTAAAATATGGAGAAGGTGAAAGAAATGTTTTAGATCTTTGGATTGCTGACGAAAAAGTAAACTCTCCTCTTATAATTTATATTCATGGTGGTGGTTTTTCCTCTGGAAATAAAGAATCAGCTTATAGAAAAAACAGTTTCAATAGAATAAAAAAATTTATTGATAATGGAATTTCTTTTGCTACTATTAATTATAGATTTAGAAATAATGAAGATGGTATTATTACTAGCCTAAATGATGCAAAAAGAGCCTTACAATTTCTTCGATTTAATAGTGATGTGTATAGTTTAGATAAATCAAAAATTGGAGTGATGGGAAGTTCTGCTGGTGCTACATCCTCAATGTGGATAGGTTTTTTTGATGATATGGCCGATATCAATAGCAATGATCCAATCGAAAGAGAGTCTACAAAAGTTTCATTGATTGTTGGTATTGCAGCAGCTCATACCATGGATTTGAATAGATGGAAAGAAATGGCAAATATTGAACAAAGTTATATGGATGAATTGACATTACAATTCATGGGTAAATTGGACAGAGATAAATGGATGAAAAAAACATTTGATAAAGATTATATTTCAAAAATTGATTTTTTTGATCAGATGGATAAAAATGATCCTCCTTTTTTTATTGTTAACTATGGAAAGAATACAAAACCAAAAAACATAGCAGATTTTCATCATCATCCTTTACATGCTAAAGAACTTAAGAAGAAAGCGGATTTATTAAATATTAAAAATGTTATTTATGCTACTGGTATTGGTATAATTGACAAGTCAAGACAAGGTTTAGTTGATTTTATTGTAGAAAATCTTAAATAATTATTTTTTCTTTACAATACCTAGAAACATAGGAACTGACTTTTGATAATCTGCATATTTGCTGTATTTTTTTGAACTAATTTCTTCACTAAACTTTGCGCTATTAAAAAATAAAATAACCAATAAAACACATCCAATAATTGACCAATTTAAAATTAGTCCAGTTGCAGAGACAGAAAACATATAAAAAGTTATCCAAATTAATTGTTCACTGGCAAAATTTGGGTGTCTTGAATAAGCCCACAACCCATTTGAAATAAACCCATCCTTATACATTCCCTCCAAATTTTCTCCATTTCTTAATCTTCTATATTTTTCTGATTGAAAGTTATATTGTTGCTGATCAGCAATTGTTTCAGTTATAATGAATAAAAGCATGAGAAAAGAAATAATATAATCACTGTAATTAATTGCATTTTCAGATCCTTGCCAAGCTGCTAGAATTGGCAATGAAAAAAGAAAGATCAATCCCATTTGATAGAAACAAATAAATAATAGATTAAATAAGGACCAATTTAAGTTAGATCTAAATAATGAAATGGATTTCCTTACTTCTTTCCATCGATAATCTTCTTCACCCTTCCAAAAATAAATACTGTATCCACCTCTTCTTGAAAAGTTGTATGTTAGTCTAAGTCCCCATATGGTAACTAGAACAGACATTAATATCATACGGGGATTAAAGTTTGACGAAAGAGTAAAATACCAAACAACAAAAATTGGAACTAAACTCCAAACTTTATCTATTTGACTATAGTTTTTCGTTAATTCTCCAGTTATGAAGCAAACTGATGATACAATTAGGTAGGATTTAAATATAAATTTAATACTGCTAATCTGACTTTGATTAAAGTTAAAATCAAAAATATCACCGTAAAATGATAGATATAATATTAAAACAAAAGTTGATATTATTATTAATATTTTTTTAATCATAAATTGAATTTAATTAATAATTTTTAAATTGTATTATATAAGTATATTTAGTACATATTTATGGCAAAATATTGTTCTAATAAATCTTTAAACGAATTTATACCTACTCTTGAGAATACCTGGGATGAGAAAAAAGCTCTTTTAGTTGCAAGGCGGCTCGAATTTGGAGTCAATAAAAATGATCTTTCCAATTACTTAAATTATACACCTTCTGAATTAATTGATAAAATTATTGATGATGCAATTAATCTTGATGTGTCACCGGATCCAGGTTGGAGAGATTGGAATTCAACTGATTTTAATAATTCTGATAAAAATAGAGGGGCCTTTTTCAGAGATCATCAGAGATTAGTTTTTAAAGATTTATTGACTAATGGATTTAGAGAAAGATTAACAGTTTTTTGGAGCAACCATTTTGTAACTGAATATTTTATGTATAATCATCCAGCTTATACTTTCAGGTATTATAATAATATACAACAAAATGTACTTGGGAATTTTAAGGAATTTGTTAGGATTATTGGATTAGATGACGCTATGTTGATGTATTTGAATGGATATGAGAATAAAAATTCAGCACCTAATGAAAACTATTCCAGAGAATTATTTGAACTTTTTACATTAGGAGAAGGTAATGGATACACACAAGAAGATATTACAGAAACCGCTAGAGCTCTTACTGGTTACAATTCAAGGACTAACCAAGGACCAATTTCATTTAATGAGAAGTGGTATGATGATGGAGAAAAAACAATTTTTGGAAGAACTGGTAACTGGAATTACGATGATGTTATTGATATTCTCTTTGAAGAAAAAAAAGAAATTATTGGAAATTTTATTTGTACTAAACTTTATAAATATTTTATTAGCCCCAATGTTAATGAAGATATAGTTTCAGAATTGTCAACTTTTTTTATTGAAAATGATTTTTCACTGGATTTGCTTTATAGAAAAATGTTTAAAAGTGAACATTTTTTTGACACTTTTAATAGTAATGTTTTAATAAAAAGTCCAATAGATTTGTTATGTAATTTATTTATACAACTTAATCTAGAAGTTCCTGAAAACTTTAATCTTGATAATTATTTTATTTACAAGTCAAGAGATATGGGACAAGAGATTCTAAATCCCGTTGATGTTGCTGGATGGCAGGGTAATCATGATTGGATTTCAACGGGAAGTTTACCAATGAGATGGGACTTTCTTGACGATATTTTATGGAAATTTTGGCAGAAAGATAAAAATCAGTATCAAAAATATTTAAAGGAAATTATTGGTGATAATGATACTAATCCAGAAAGTATTGTAAAAAAGGTTATTGACTTCATGTTTTGTGAGTATGTTATAAAACAGGAAGACTTAATTGATGCTATTGAAGTTTTTAAATCTGATGTACCAGATATATATTACGAAGATGGTACATGGACAATTAATGATGATTCCGTTCCACTTCAAACTTATCGTTTAGTGGGATTTCTAATCAAATTACCAGAATATCAATTAAAATGAGTGATAATTATTTAAATTCTGATAAACATAAAAAAGAACATTCTCATTGGGATAGAAGAGGTTTCTTAAAAGTATTGGGAATTGCTGGAGCAGGATCTATTTCATTAGCAAACTCTCACCTATCAGTAATTAATTCAAATTTTATTTCTAATGCACTAGGTAATTCAGTTTCAGATAGAGTTTTAGTAATGGTTAGATTAAAAGGTGGTAATGATGGATTAAATACAATTATTCCTGTTTATGATTACGACAACTATATATCAAAGAGACCATCAATACATATTCCAAAAAATGAATTAATTAAACTCAATGATGATTTTTCAATTCCAAGCCACATGAATGCTATCAATCCATTTTGGAATGATGGTAAGATGAAAATTGTACATGGTGTTGGATATGAAAATCAAAATCTCTCACACTTTACATCCTCAGATATTTGGGCAACAGGAACCAGAAATAAGTCAGAAATGTCAACTGGATGGCTTGGTAGATATTACGATGAAAAACATTTTGATTATACAACTAATCCACCTGACAAACCCGTTGCTATTCAAATTGGCAGTAACTCAAATATGATTTTTAGAGGTGATCAAAGATCATATGCTTTTGCTGTAGCTAATGAAAGAAGACTTGAAAAAGTAGCTGAAAGAGGAGAGTTTTTTTCAACTGAAAACTTACCAGATTGTACTCATGGTGATCAGGTTGAATTTTTAAGAAGAGTATCTAATACAACATATGATTATGCAGAGGTTATAAGTGAAGCATTTAATAAATCTAATGATTTTGAGAATTATACAGATTCCAATTTAGATAAGCAACTCAGACTTGTTTCAAGATTAATAAAAGGAGGTTTAGGATCTAAAATTTATATGGTTACTTTAGGCGGTTTTGATACTCACGGTAACCAGCCATTAACTCATCAAGGTTTATTGACTCAATTATCCGATTCAATAAAAGTATTTTATGATGATTTAAATTATGATGGTTTTGATTCTAAAGTGTTAACTATGACTTTTTCTGAATTTGGAAGAAGAGTAAATGAGAATGGTTCAGAGGGTACTGATCACGGTTCATCGGCTCCAATCATGCTTTTTGGACCTGCTCTAAGAGGTAGTGGTTTTGTTGGTGATCATCCAAGTCTAACAAATCTAGATCGAAGAGGAAATATGCAGCACAGTATTGATTTTAGATCAATTTATCAAACAATCTTGTCGGAATGGCTATGTGGGGATTCAAATTATATTAATAAAGCTATGCTTGGTGAAGAATATGATGTGTTAGGTTTAGGTTTTTCTTGTAATGATAAAGATATTATTGATTATGATTCATTATTAAATTATCATTATCCTATATATTTAAATTATAATAAGAGAGTAGACTTAAATTTAAGATTAAAACAAGATCACAATATTAGTATTAATGTTTTTGATATTCTAGGGAGACATGTTTCAACAATATTTAATGGTAATCTTAGCAGAGGAGAACACAATTTTATGCTAAGCGAAAATCAATTTAAAAAGTTGTCCAGTGGACAATATTTTTATTCGATTAAAATATCTGGAGGTAAAACTCTAAGTAAATCTTTTGTAGTTAAATAGATGTAAAAATCTTCTCCATCTTTTCATTTTCCTCATCAGCAAGATCTTTATCTACTAAAATTCTTCCACTATGTTCATCAGTAATGAATTTCTTTCTGGATGCAATGTCAAGTTGAACTTGAGGGGGAATAACAAAAAATGATCCAGCAGAGGCACCTCTTTCAACAGGGACAACAGCTAATCCATTCTTTACACTTGATCTAATTTTTAAATAAGATCTTAATAAAGATTCATCAATTTTTGACTGAAATTCATCTGATTTTTTCAAAAGCTCAGCTTCTTCCTTTTCAGTTTCTTTCATTATTGCGTCCAACTCATTTTTTTTGTGATCTAGGTGAGTATTTCTCTCTTCTTTTGTTTGGTTAGTTTCTTCTAATTTTTCTTTTTTAAGCTCTATTTGAGCTTTTAATTCATTTATTTGTTTTTCTGAATATTCAATTTCTAATTCTTGATATTCAATTTCTTTACTTAATGACTCAAATGCTCTATTATTTCTAACATTTTTCTGTTGGTCATTATACTTTTTTATTAATGCTTTAGATTCTTCAATTTTGTTGAGTTTTTCCTTGATCTCATTTTCAAATCCATCAAGTTCAGCTTGAATTTTTTCAAGTCTTACATCTAAACCAGAAACCTCATCTTCTAAATCTTCAACTTCTAAAGGCAATTCACCTCTCACACTTCTAAGTTTGTCAATTCTTGAATCAATTAATTGTAAATCATATAATGCTCTTAATCTTTCTTCTACTGAGTACTCAACTTTTTTTGCCATATCTAAAAATAATTAACAGGGTTTGTATTTGTTTTAGCAATAATGCACGCAAACTTAGGAATTTTTTTCTTAAGATAATTGAAAATCAACTCTTTTGTAAATTTCTCACTTTCATAATGACCAATATCAATCAAAAGTATTTGATTATTTGCTTTAAAAAAATCATGATATTTTAGATCCGAAGTTATAAAACAATCTATTTTTTTTTCAATTGCCTTTTCAATTCCAAAACTTCCAGAACCACCCAAAACTGCAATACTTTTCACTGATTTATTTAAAAACTTACTATGTCTAATAAATGACAATTTCATATTGGATTTAATATAATCTATGAAAGATTTTTCATCGTAGGATTTCTTAAGATCACCAAACATTCCCATTCCAATACCTTCAATTAATTCATTAGGTATTAAAAAATTTAAATTTTCAAGTTTTAATTTTTTACAAATCTGATAATTAACTCCTGTTGGATTATTATCAAGGTTAGTATGAATTGCGTAAATATTAATATTATTATTTATTGCTTTGATTATTAATTTTTGAACTCTTCCTTGTGTATTGATTGCCTTTAAGGGTTCAAAGATTAAAGGATGAAATGTAATTATTAGGTTACATTCATTTCTAATAGCTTCATCTATAACTTCATCTGTCGTATCTAGAGTGATTATGGCTTTATTTATCTTGCTTTCAAAATCACCAATAATTAATCCAACATTATCAAAATCTTCTGCATGTTCTTTTGGAGCCCAATTTTCTAGTACATTAATTATTTCGGTTAATTTCATTATAATTTATTATCAAATATAATTTATATTTTCGTCTAATGTCTTTGCTGAGAAAATTGCTTTTTCCGCTTTCACTTTTGTTTAAATTTATTCAAGAAGTACGTAATTTACTTTATGATTTAAATATCATAGCTAATACCAAGTTTAACATACCAACAATAAGTGTTGGTAATTTGTCTATGGGAGGAACTGGTAAAACTCCCATGGTTGAGTATTTGTTATCAAACCTATTAATCAAATATAAAATTGGAATCCTTAGTAGAGGGTATAAAAGAAAATCAAATGGGTTTTTGAAGCTAAATGAATATTCAGATATTAGTGTGGTTGGTGATGAACCTTTTATAATACAAAAAACTTTCCCTGATAGTAATGTTTATGTTTGTGAGGATAGAGTTACTGGAATAAAAAATATTTTAAAAAATGATGAACTAGATTTTATAATTCTCGATGATGCATTTCAACATAGAAAACTTAAAACAACTCTTAATATAATGTTATCAAGTTTCTCAAAACCTTTTTATAATGATTATATTTTTCCTGTTGGTGATTTAAGAGAATCTAGATTGTCATATAAAAGAGCTAATATTATTATTATAACTAAATGTCCAGCTAACTTGAGTCAAAATGAAATGAATGATATTAAGTTAAAAATAAATCCATTAGAAGATCAAAAAATATTCTTTACTACTATCTTATATAAAGACATATTATTTGGGAATAAATCAGTAAACATTAATTCAATAATTAATAAAGAAATACTTCTTGTAACAGGTATTGCAGAAACTGATAGTATTATTAGATATTTAAATAGTAGAAGCATCAAATTCAAGCATCTAGAATATTCAGATCATCATCACTACTCTAATAATGATATAAATAATATCTTAAAACTTTCTAGAAACTCTTTAGTATTAACTACTAAAAAAGATTATTATAAATTAAAAGATAATATTAACAACTTACTTTATTTAGATATTGAAACAAGATTTTTGAAAAATGAAGATCAATTTTTGAAGGAGGTATATAAAATTTTAAATTAATGTATATGTTTTTGAGCCTTATAAGACGACCTAACTAAAGGCCCACTTTCAACATGAATAAATCCTAGATCAAGAGCAATTGTTTCGTATTTTTTAAATATTTCTGGATTTATAAAATTTTTAACTTGTAAATGCTTTTTAGATGGTTGTAGATATTGACCAATTGTTAATACATCAACATTAGCATTTCTTAGATCGTGAATGGTTTTTATGACCTCATCTTCTCTTTCACCAAAACCAAGCATTAGACCTGATTTTGTTCTATTAACTCCATTGGCTTTCAAATATTTAAGTACATCCAAGCTTCTTGAGTATCTAGCTTGAATTCTAACCTCTCTTGTTAATCTTTCAACTGTTTCGATGTTGTGTGAAATAACTTCAGGCTTAACTGCAATAATTCTATCTAAATGTTTTTCAATTCCTTGAAAATCTGGAATTAAGGTTTCTAAAGTAATACCAGGATTGAGTCTTCTGATACTTTTAATTGTTTCAGCCCATATAATAGACCCCATGTCTGTTAAATCATCTCTATCAACAGATGTAATGACAGCATGTTTAATATTCATAATTTGAATGGACTTTGCCACTTTTTCTGGCTCTTCCCAATCAACAGAATCTGGTCTTCCAGTTTTAACTCCACAAAATCCACAAGATCTGGTACAAATATTTCCCAAAATCATGAAAGTTGCAGTACCTTCTCCCCAACATTCACCCATATTAGGACAACTACCAGAGGAACAAATTGTATTTAATTTATATTTATCAACAAGTGATCTTAAGTTTGAGTATTTTTTTCCTACAGGTAACTTTACTCTAATCCAATTCGGCTTTTTTTTGAAGGATTGAATTGAATTTAAGCTTTCAGTTTTTTTTAAGGATTTTGCGCTTTTTAAGACTTGAGTTTCCAATTCAAAAATTATAACAACAAATATACCATTATATAATTATATTATATCAATGTTATATACCAAATAGAAAAAAATAATAAAAATATAATTCCAGAGATAGAATATACTTTCATCCATTTTGATAGCCTATGTTTTTTTGGCATTAAATCACTTGATACTAGTGTATAGTTTATGATTGCATATAGTGGTGCTGTAATAAAAGATAATACAGTTGCAATTTTCACAAGACCACCCATTTCAGACATAAAAAAAATAAAAATTAAAATTGTTCCTACTGATAATATGGCTATCCAACTATTGTAATCATTGAATTTATTAAATTTTAATAGATCCAGTGTTTTACTCATTGCTCGTGGTGAAGCATCCAAGCAAGTAATGGTTGTACTAAACATAGTAGTAAAAGCAGCGATTGCAATAAATACCATCATATTTTCACCAAGATTTGATGTATATAAATTAATGAGCTGTGAAGCAAAAACACCACCAGAGTCAGAAAACTTTTCACCTGATTGGTACATAACATAAGCACCTAATCCAACAAAACATAGGCCTAAAAAAACAGTAGTTAAATAACCTACATTAAAATCAAATTTTGCTGTTTTAAAATCAATATTTTTTTCAATTTTCATTTTTTCTTTAGTCCAAATTGATTGCCAAATTGATATATCTAAAGGTCCTGGCATCCAACCCATGAATGCTGCCAAAAAAACAATACCTTCAATATTATCAGGTATAATTTGATTGAAGTTTAAAATTGATTCATAATTAAAAGATGCTGATACTAGAGCAATTATAGTTGATACACCTAAAACTATAATAATAAACTTCATTAAATTATCGAGAAGTTTATATTTACCAATCATCAATAACAGAAATGAAAAAACAACTATAATTATAGCCCAATATGTTATATTTTCGGTAATTCCAAACAATTCCATTGCAAGTCCAGCTGTTACAATTGTTACAGCTGCCTGAATTGTAAATATTGTGACAAGTGATAGAATTAGATAAATTATTAAAACAGTCTTATTTATTTTTAAATATCCATCTAGTAGTGTTTCTCCAGTAGCATGGGTGTATTTGGTGCCAAAAAAGAAAAAAGGATATTTAAAAAAATTACAAAGAAGGAGTGCCCAAAGTAGTCCAAAACCAAATTCTGCACCAGCTTTTGTGGATTGAACTAAATGAGATACACCAATTGCTGCACCTGCAAAAAGTAACCCTGGACCAAGTTTTTTAATAAAATTTATCATTTTAATTCTAATATATCACTTAAAATTCTCTTAGCTCTATAAATTTTTATTTTCACTGTATTAATTGGCTGATCAATTTTTTTTGAAATTTGATTAATTGATAAGTCCTCAATGTATTTTAGTTTTAATATTTCTCTATACATAGGTTTCAATTCATCAATCTTTTCATTTAAGTGATTATATCTTTCTTTGTTTATTAGTTCTTCTTCAGGATTTGAGTTTTCTTTAAAGCTCTCTTTTTTAATATTTTCAATATTTTCAAATCTTATTTTATTTTTTCTCAAATAATCATTTAATTGATTTTTAGCAATCGAAATTATCCAAGTTTTAAATTTATATTTTTCATTAAAAAGATCAATTTTTTCAAATGCTTTTGAAAATGATTGGATTGCAATTTCCTCTGATAAAAAGTCATCATTAGTTTTTTTTAAGAGAAATTTAAAAACATAATCCCAATTACTATTTAATAAATCATCAAATGATAAATTAGATTTTTTCATACTAGCACATGTTCCAGAAAATTTTCCATCTTTCTTCATAATTATCTTAATTGAAATTCCTATAAACGCAGTTGCTAGTAATACTATAGTTATAATATAAATTTCCATTTTAAACAATATTAACTTCCTCTTCCAGCAAGATATCAAATTTTTTTAGAACACTTTCTTTTATTTTTTGAGAGAATTTATAGATATCAATACCTTGTGCTTCACCTAAATTTACAATTACCAATGATTGATTGTTGTGGACGCTTACATTATTAAACTTTATTTTTTTAAATCCACATGTTTCAATCAACCAAGCAGCTGGAATTTTTACTTTGTTTGAATTAGAATTAAAGTATGGAATGTCTTCATAATCAAATTTTAATTTCTTAAATTTTTCTTTATTGATTAGAGGGTTCTTAAAAAAACTTCCGGCATTTCCTATTACTTTGTAATCTGGGAGTTTAGATTCTCTTATTTCTTTTATAATATTAGCTATATCAATTATTGATGGATTTAAAATATTATTCTTCTTCAATGCAGATTTCACTGATTCATAATCTGAAAAAATTGAATGATTATTTTTTTTCAAGACAAAATTAACTTTAAATCAGGTTAATGATTTAAAATGAGATGAGAGCTCAACTCTAAAATTCATAAAAAAGCATCTTTTGAAAAAATCGTCAAAACAAACATCCAGAACCTTAAGAGGTATTGTTAGAAAATCTAATAAATCCAGAGGATTCTATGTTGATGACCTGAAATATGATGCTCAGTTTAAACTTGGCAAGAAGGAACTGTATAAAGCTATGCCCGGAGACCTGGTTCAATTTTCTCTCACCCAAAGAGGATGGGCAAAAATCCAAAGGGTAATTGAAGAAAATACAACTGAGTTTGTTGGCAAGATCTTCAAGAGGGGTAAAAGACTCTATACCAGTCCAATAGGATACGAAAACGAACTTAGAGTTTTGATCAACGAACCTTATCCTAGAGATCTAAAGGATGGAGGAATTGGAAATTTTTGACATAGAGAATGAATTTGGCTTGGCTTACGAAATGGCAGTCACTAACCACAACTTAAAAAGAGAATGGCCTAAAACTGTTATTAATGAATCCAAGAAACTTAAACATAAGAATTTTGACATAGATAATGTTGAGGACCTAAGAGATAAAGTCTTTGTAACAATTGATGGAAAAAATGCCAAAGACTTTGATGATGCTGTATTAGGCGAAAAAGATGAAGAAGGAAATTTAATACTTTATATAGCAATAGCTGATGTTGGCCGTTACATAGATATAGGGAGCAATCTAGACCAAGAAGCCTATGAAAGAGGCACATCAGTATATTTTTCTCAAAAGGTTATTCCTATGTTACCTGAAGAACTTAGCAATGATCTTTGCTCATTAAAACCGAATGAAGATAGATTTTGTCTAGTATGCAGAACAAAAATAGATGCTGAAGGCAATTTATCTGATACATCTTTCTTTGAGGCATTAATTAACTCTAAATCTAGACTCACTTATTCAACTGTTTCAAGAGAAATTGAAAGGCAACAATTTAAGAGACCCTATGCCAACTCGCTTAAAGTACTACTGGAGATTTACAGGAGATTAAAAAGAAACAGGATAGCTAGAGGTTCTTTTGAATTGGAGGTCCCAACTTATATACCTAAAGTTAGCAATCAAAAGATTTTAAAATTTGAAGATTCTCCGAGAGAGATTTCCCATATGATGATTGAAGAGTTTATGCTTGCAGCAAATATTTCTGCAGCTCAATTATGCTTAAATCAAAAAATTCCCTCGGTGTACAGGG
>LUMP01000114.1_pt1 | contig 21185 bp, 17 predicted proteins | sample 729641 | NCBI WGS metagenome assembly LUMP01 (sample SAMN03860260, study PRJNA289734) | marine metagenome | biome: seawater column; feature: ocean; material: water; isolation source: Red Sea water column Station 12 - depth 47m | place: Saudi Arabia: Red Sea | collected 2011-10-15 | depth 47 m | reverse complement strand
ATACTGAATTGCTAATATATTCAAAAATCATCTTTATACATCTTAAAATAAACTATTAAAATCATTTTTAATTATTGAGTATTTGTATTTTTGTATAAGAATGTCAACAAACAAATTTGATGTAGTTGTTATTGGATCGGGTCCTGGTGGATATGTTTGTGCTATAAGATTATCGCAGTTAGGTTTTAAAACCGCAATTATTGAAAAATACAATTCATTAGGTGGAACATGTCTCAATGTAGGTTGTATTCCATCTAAATCTCTGTTAGATTCATCTCATCACTACCATGATATTTTAAAAAATGCTTCAAAACATGGAATTGAGATTGATGGAGAGGTTAAGTTAGATTTTAATAAAATGATTGACAGAAAAAATAATGTTGTTAGTCAGACTGTGAAGGGAATTGATTTTCTAATGGATAAAAACAATATTACAGTATTTAATGGCCTAGGATCATTTATTGATTCATCATCAATTTCAGTTGAAGGCTATGACAATCCTGTATATTTTGACAAATGCATAATTGCAACAGGATCAAAACCGATTTCACTTCCTTTTATAAATATTGACAAACAAAGGATTATAACATCAACTGAAGCTTTGTCTTTAAAAGAAGTTCCAAAGCATTTAGTAATAATTGGCGGAGGTGTTATAGGTTTAGAACTTGGTCAAGTTTATAAAAGACTTGGGTCTGAGGTGTCAGTTATTGAATATTCAGATAAGATTACCCCTTTCATGGATAAAGATATTTCAAAGGAATTATTGAAAGTCTTAAAGAAAGAAAAAATTAAATTTTATTTATCTCATGAAGTTTTTGAGGCTAATTCTGACGGCAACTCGGTTACAGTCAAAGCAAAAGATAGTAACGATAAAATAATTGAATTTAATTGCGATTACTGTCTTGTTTCTGTAGGTAGAAAAGCATACACAGATGGATTAAATCTTAAGAATGCTAAAGTTAATTATAACCAAAACGGTAAAATAGAGGTAAATAATAAGTTTCAAACATCTTCTGAGAACATATATGCTATTGGGGATGTAATCAATGGACCAATGCTTGCTCACAAAGCTGAAGAAGAGGGGATAGCTGTTGCAGAAATGCTAAAAAATCAAAAACCTCACATAGATTATAATCTCATCCCAAATGTTATTTATACATGGCCTGAAGTTGCTTCAGTTGGAAAAACAGAAGATCAATTAACTAATGATAATGTTGATTTCAAAGTTGGTAAATTTCCAATGAGAGCTTTAGGAAGGTCTAGAGCTAGTAATGACTTAGATGGTTTTGTAAAAATATTAGCAGATTCTAAGTCTGATGAAATTTTAGGTGTTCACATTATTGGCGCAAGAGCTGCAGATTTAATTGTTGAAGGTGTTACAGCAATGGAATTTAGAGCTTCCTGTGAAGATATATCTATGATGAGTCATCCTCACCCAACTTATTCAGAAGCGATGAAAGAAGCTGCTCTGTCTGCTCTTGAAAACAGGCCTATTCACATTTAGAGGTCAAATATTTTATTCATCTTTAATTCAATTTCATCAAGACATAAATTATTAATTCCTCCTATTATCTCATGTTTAATGTCTTTTTTAGGTACGAATGATTCGTTCTTAATTTCATTTGAAACTTGATTATATGAGTCTCTGAAACTTTTTCCGCTTTTTACTAATTCGTTAAGGTTTTCAACAGAGAAGATGTATTCATATTTTTTATCTTTAAGAATATCTCTTCTTACCTTTATTTTTTTTATTGAATAATTAAAGATTTCTAAACAATTCACAATTTCATTAATAGCCTGTATTATTTTTTCTTTGTATAGTTGTAAATCTCTATGATAACCACTTGTTAAATTGTTAGACATTATTAGAAACTCATTTGGAAGTGATTTTAGTGAATTACATTTTGCTCTCACTAATTCAAAAACATCAGGATTTTTTTTATGAGGCATTATACTAGAACCAGTGGTTAATTCATCTGGAAATGATATAAAATTTAACTCTTGCGTCATATATAAACAAATGTCTGAGCAAAATGTTGATAGAGTAGATGCTATAGAGCTAATAGCAATTGCTAAACTTTTTTCAATCCTACCTCTGTTCATTTGAGCAGCAACAACATTGTATTTAAGATCACTAAAGCCAAGCTCTTTAGTTGTCATTTTTCTGTCAATATTAAATGAGCTTCCATAACCAGCTGCACTTCCTAATGGATTTTGATCATTAATTTGAAATGCAGTATTAAAATACAATACATCATCAATCATATTTTCAGCATATGACGAAAACCAAAGTCCAAATGATGAAGGCATAGCTGATTGTAAGTGTGTATAGCCTGGCAGTAAATGTTTTGAATTTTTCTTAGATAGAATTATTAAAGTGTCAAACAACTCTTTAATTTTATTTTTAATTATTAAAATTTCATCTTTAAAATATAGTTGTAAAGCAACAAGAACTTGATCATTTCTTGATCTTCCAGTATGAATTTTTTTACCTAAATCTCCTAATTTATCAGTCAAGTAAAATTCTATCTTGGAATGAATATCCTCAAATTTTTCTTCAATTTTAAATTCACTTTTTTCAATTAATGAAAGTATGGTCTTAAGTTCCTTAACTAATAAACTTTCTTCATCATTATTGATCACTCCAATTTTTGATAACATTTTAGCATGTGCTATACTTGCTTTAACATCATATTTGGCAATATACATATCGAAAATTCTATCATTTCCAACAGTGAAAGTTTCAATCTTATTATCTAGTTTATCATTTTTGTTCCAAAGTTTCATTACAATATGTATTCTTCAATTAATTCAATATATTTTTTAACACCATTCTTAATCTCATCAACATATATAAATTCATCTGCTGTATGAGATCTCGTTGAATCGCCTGGACCTAATTTAATAGAGTTGCATTTAATTTTTGCTTGATCAGATAGAGTAGGAGATCCATATTTTGTAAATCCAAGTTTGTTTCCAGCTTTTATAATTTTATGATTTTCTGGAATTGAAGATGAATTAAGGTCTAAATTTCTTGGTACTACTTCACAATCTAATTCATCCTTTAATACATTATAAATTTCTGTATTAGTATACTTATCATTTATTCTCGCATCTAAAACTAGTTTAACTTCTGCTGGAACTACATTATGTTGTACACCTGCATTAATTTGAGTAACTGTCAATTTAACATCATCAAGAAGATTTGATTTTTTTTCAAATTTAATTTTGGATATTTTATTAATTATATCAATAGCCTTATAAATAGGATTATCTAAATTTTTATGTGCTGCGTGACTTGATGTTCCTTTGACAATCAAGTCAAATACAATTAATCCTTTTTCAGCAACAGCAATATTCATTAAAGTAGGTTCTCCGACAATAGCCAATTCAATTTCTGGTAAAATTGGCATTATGCTTTTAATCCCATTTGGTCCTGACCTTTCCTCCTCAGCTGAGGCTAATAGTATAATATTGTGACTCAAATTTTCTTTATCGTAAAAATGTAAAAAAGTTGTAATTAGACTAACTAAAGCACCTCCAGCATCATTGCTTCCCAGTCCATAAAGTTTACCATTAACAATTTGAGGTTTATATGGGTCAAGTGTGTAAGCTGAATTCGGCTCGACGGTATCATGATGAGAGTTTAATAAAATATTTGGCTTTGTTTGGTCATAGTGTTTATTGTAAGCTATAATATTATTAACCTTTCTATCACTCTTAACACCTCTTTCTTTAAGCCAATTATTAATTTTAGTTGCTGTTTTGTCTTCCTCAAACGAAAAAGATTGAATACTAATCAAATCCTTCAGAAGATTTATCGCATCGTCTTGTAATTTATCTAACTTAAACATATCTCTGTAGAATTATTAGGATTTTCAAATATATTAATATCTCCAATGTAAACTTTTTTAACACCATTTTTAATTGAATCAAAAGCGTTTTCAATTTTTGGAATCATTCCATCTTTTATGGTTTTATTTTTTAAAAGATTAAGGTAATCATGATAATTAATTCTTTTAATAACTTTATTGTTTTCTAATACTCCAGATTTATCAAAACAGTATAATAACCTCAAATTATAATATTTAGACATTTCTATAGCAACTTTAGTTGCAATCGTATCGGCATTAGTATTTAACAATAAGCCATTCTTATCAGCAGTAATTGGGCAGATTACCGGATAAATATTATTGTCAATTAAAAGTTTAAGAAATATTCCATTAATACTTGTAATATCACCTACAAATCCATAATCAACTTCTTTAATTTCTCTTTTTTTACTTAATATTACTTTTGAATCCACACCACTTAATCCAATATATTTTTTTTCACTTTTGTTGAGTTTTGAAATTATATTCTTATTTATCTTTCCTGAGTATAGCATCACTAATTTTTCAATTGCTATTTTGTCGGTAATTCTTCTTCCATTAATCATTTTTACAGGGATGTTATTTTTTTTAAAATAGTCATTAGCAATATTACCTCCACCATGAACAATAATAACATTACCATTAGTTTGATTAATTTTTTTTAAATACTTTTCTAAAAGCTCTGAATCTGAAATAATTTTTCCTCCTATTTTAATAATTGTTAATTCAGATTTCATTTAATATGTTCTTTAAAATTAATTGAGCACTATAAACTCTATTATTTGCCTGTTCTATTACTAACGAATTATCACTATCAATAACACTGTCAGAAACAACAAGATTTCTTCTAACAGGGAGACAATGCATAAATTTTGCATTATTTGTAATATTCATTTTGTCATCATCAATTATCCAAGAGTCTTTAACATCAAGGACTTTACCATAATTGTCATAGCTTGACCAATTTTTTGCATATACTAAGTTTACACCTTCAAACGCTTCCTTTTGATTATTAATTATTTCGATTCCATCAGTTATATTTTCATTTAGATTATATCCAATCGGATTTGTAATCTTAATATCATAATTCATTTTTTTAGCCATATTGATAAATGAATTAGCAACAGCGTGGGGTAGTGGTTTGATATGAGGTGCCCATGATAGTACTATTTTTGGTTTTTTTACTTTTTCCTTAATAGTAACTGCATCTGCCAATGCTTGAAGTGGATGATAGATTGAGCTTTCTAAGTTTATAACAGGGATATTAGCATATTTCTTAAATGAGTTAATGACAATATCTTTTTCGTCATGAGTTTTATTAATTAGAGATGGAAATGATCTTATTCCTATTATATCACAATATTGACCTACAACTCTAGCTGCATCTTTAATATGTTCAGCCTTATTTGAATTCATTATTACTCCATCTTCACATTCTAAATTCCAACCTTCATTATTGAAATTCATAGAAATCACATTCATACCAAGAATTTTTGCTGCTTTTTCTGTACTTATTCTTGTTCTTAAACTAGGATTAAAAAAGAGTAGTCCTAATGTTTTGTTTTTTCCTAAAGAATTCAGTTCATATGGGCTTTTTTTAAGACTTATGCAATCATCTACTGATTTGTTATAATCTTTAATATCATTTATGTTTATAAAATTCTTCATATATAATTAATATGTTGATCCTTTAAGTTTAAGTCCAGTGGTTTGATCAATTCCGAACATAAGATTCAAATTTTGTATTGCTTGTCCTGAAGCTCCTTTTATTAGATTATCTATTGCAGTAGTAATTAATATTTTATCATCAATTTTGGTTAAGTGAATTAAACATTTATTTGTATTAATAACATCTTTCAAAGAAATTTCATTATGACATACATTTACAAATGGGGCATTGAGGAAATAATTTTTATATAGGTTGATTATTTCATCAATTGATTTATCAGATTTAAAATAAATACTACAATAGATTCCTCTTGTAAATGTTCCTCTATATGTAAGTAAGTTAATTGAGGATTTATAACTTGAGATATTTAGGAGTGTTTTTTTAATTTCTTTTAAATGTTGATGTTTAAAGGGTTTATACCAAGAAACGTTACTGTTTCTCCAACTAAAATGTGTTTTTTCAGAGGGAATTATGCCAGCTCCAGTACTTCCAGTTGTAGCATTAATATTTATTTCACCATTCACTAGCCCATTACTAATACTTGGACTTAATCCTAAAAGAATTGCAGTAGCAAAACATCCAGGATTTGCAACATTTGAGCTTTTTTTAATTTCGTCTTGGTTAATTTCTGGTAAACCATAAATAAAATTTCTTTTTGATTTTTTATGTGAATTATCATTTCTAAAATCTTGACTTAGGTCAATAATTTTAATTGTATCATCTAATTTGTTATTATTTAGAAATTCTATTGATTTATTATGACCGCCACACAAAAACAAAACATCTATATCCTTTTCAATTTTATCAGAAAAAATCATTTCAGTTTCCCCTGTGAGGTCAATTAAAATATCTGATATTTTTTTATTCTTATTTGTTTTGCTCAATGCAAATTTTAATTCAATATTTGGGTGTAATAATAATAACCTTATTAATTCACTTCCAGTATATCCAGATGCTCCAATAATTCCAACTTTAATTTTATTTTTTTTCATTTATATTCTGATATATTTTGTTTTGAGTTGATAATATTTTAATAAAACCTTTTGCATCATCTGATGACCATAGTTTATTTTTCTCACCATATGATCCAAATTGTGTATTCATTAGATCATTTTTTGAAATTACTCCCTCGAGTTCAAACCTGTAGGGATATAATGATACAATAACACTTCCAGTTACTTTACTTTGACTTGATTCCATAAAAGATTCAATATTCCTCATGACAGGATCTAAATATTGACCTTCATGAAGTAACATTCCATAAAAATCTGCAAGTTTGTCTTTTTGAAATAGTTGCCATTTTGTTAATACGTGTTTTTCCAAAAGATGATGAGCCTTTATTATTACTTGAGGCCCACCAGCTTGAAATCCAACTCTTCCTTTAATTCCAACTATTGTGTCTCCAACATGAATATCTCTTCCAATAAAGAATGAGTCACATAAATTAGAAATATATTCAATTGCCTTAACGCTATTTAATTCTTTACCGTTTACACCACAGATTTCACCTTTTTCAAATTCTAAAGTAATTTTTTCTGTCTTTTTATCAGTTATCTTGCCTGGATAAGCATTATCTGGAAGTTTTTTATTTGAAGTAAGAGTTTCATCACCACCTACACTTGTTCCCCACAATCCTTTATTTATTGAATACTTCGCTTTATTCCATTTTAAATCAATATTATTAGACTTTAAATAATCTAATTCTTCTTGTCTAGATAATGAATTATCTCTAATTGGTGTTAAAATTTGAATTTCTGGAGCTAAAATTTGAAATATCATATCAAATCTTACTTGATCATTTCCTGCTCCAGTACTTCCATGAGCAATAAAATCACATTTATTTTTTATTGCATATTCTACAATTTCTATTGCTTGAATTATTCTTTCTGAGCTTACTGACAATGGATAGGTGTTGTTTCTTAAAACATTTCCAAATACTAAGTATTTTACTATTTTATTATAAAATTCTTCAATAGCATTTATTGATTTATACTTAGATGCTCCAAGTTTATAAGCATTTTTTTCAATTTCTGCCAGTTCTTTCTCTGTAAAACCTCCAGTATTTACACTAATTGCATGAACTTCAAATCCTTCATTACTAAACTTTTTTAAACAATAAGAGGTGTCTAATCCTCCACTATAAGCTAAAACTATTTTTTTCATTTATTTTTTTTTGGGTTATAAAGCATTCCAGTGCATAAACACATCTTCCTTTTAGTTCTTTGTAAAATATCATAATTATTACATGTTTGACATCCTTTCCAAAACTCATCATCATCTGTAAGTTCTGAAAAAGTTACAGGTTCATAACCTAGACTATAGTTAATCTTCATTACAGGTAGCCCTGTAGTAATTCCAAAGATTTTGGTTTGAGGATATTTTTTCTTAGAATATTCAAATGTCTTCTTTTTAATCAATTTAGCTAAACCAATTCCTCTAAATTCAGGAGCAACAATTAATCCTGAATGCGCAACATATTTTCCATGACCCCATATTTCGATATAACAAAATCCAGCAAATTTTTCATCTTTTAAAGCAATTATTGCGTTTGCATTTTTAATTTTTGTTTCTATATACTCAGGACTTCTAAGAGCAATACCGGTACCTCTAACTTTGGCTGATTCAGCTATGGTTTCTGAAATTATTTTACAATATTTTATATGCTTCAAAGAAGCTATTTCGATTTTCAATTTATAAAGTTTTAATTATGATTTGCGATTAAGTTATCTAGATGACTAGATAAAAAAGATATAAACGCCTAGCGGCGAGTTTTACGTTGATTACGTTTTTTTAAATTTCTCTTATTAATCACAGAGCAAATATCAAAAAAAAATATTAAACAAAATATTTTTTATAATTATTTTTAATTGTTGGAAAGATTAAATAAACTTTTTACAGTTGATGATATAGAGAATTTTAAGAGAAAAATTCTTCATATTTCCACCCATTTTGAAAACTCTATAATTTTAAATTCAAACCATTCCACTACTGAATATGATTTGATTTTCGCATATGGATTACATTCCTTTTTGTCTTCAAATAAAAATTCTCTTAAAAAATTAGATGATTACGTGAACCATAGTGCAGATTGGTTATTTGGTTTTTTTTCATATGATTTAAAAAATGAAATTGAACCTTTAAAAAGTGAAAATTTATTAATTCATGAAATTCCAAATATTTATTTTTTTCAGCCTAAGGTTGTTATAACTGTTAAAGAAAACACAGTTGATATAAAATATATTTCAGGAATTAATCCAGATGAAGAGTTAAAAAAGATTCTAAATTTTAAATATATTTTTAAAAACCATTCTCTTAAAGATAATTTAGAACTGAGATTTAATAAAAGTGATTATGTGAAGTCTGTAAACAATATTAAAGAACACATTAGAATTGGAGATGTTTATGAACTTAATTTTTGTATGGATTACCATTCTAATGATATAATTATAGATCCAATTAAATCATATATTTCTCTTAATTCGCTTACCGAATCTCCTATGAGTGCTTTTTTTAAATTAAAATCTCTTCATTTATTATCCTCTTCCCCTGAAAGATTTATTAAAAAGAAAAATAATAGAATTATAACTCAACCAATTAAGGGTACAATTAGAAGGGATAAGGATATTACTAATGATTTAAAAAACATTAATTATTTAAACAATAATTCTAAAGAGCTTTCAGAGAATCATATGATAGTTGACCTAGTGAGAAATGACTTGTCTAGAGTTGCAAAAAAGGGTACAGTCAAAGTTAAAGAACTCTCAGTTTTGTATTCATTTAAAAATGTACACCAATTAATTTCAACAGTTGAAGCTGAGATTAGTAATTCAACTAGAATTTCAAAAATTTTGAAAAGTACGTTTCCAATGGGAAGTATGACGGGTGCACCAAAAATTCGATCTATGGAGTTAATTGAGAAATTTGAAAAAACTCAAAGAGGAATTTATAGTGGCGCGGTTGGATATATTAGTCCAAAAAAAGACTTTGATTTTAATGTTGTTATTAGATCAATAATATATGACTCTGGAAGAAATAATTTAAGTATTAATGTCGGTAGTGCTATAACATTTGCTTCTGATCCTGAACAAGAATTTAATGAGTGTAAACTTAAGGCAGAAGCAATGATTAGTTCATTGAAATAGTATATTTGAATTATGCTAAATAGATTTAAGAATAGATTTAAAAATTTAAAACAGAAATTACTTGTCTCAGTCAGTGGTGGCTTAGATAGTATGGTTTTATGTGATCTTTTATTAAAATCGGATTTAGATTTTTCAATTGCACATGTAAATTATAAGTTAAGGAAGAAGGAAAGTGATTTTGATGAAAATTTTGTAAAGAATTATGCTAATCAAAAACAAATTAATTTTTATTCAATATCTCATGATTTATCAACTTACAACAAATCTATTCAAGCTAAAGCTAGAGAAATTAGATATGAATTTTTATATAAACTTACAGATGAGAATAAATTTGATTACATTTTAACCGGACACCACCTTGATGATAATATAGAAACTATTTTTTTGAATCTAATAAGAGGTAAAAAGAACAATTCATTTTTAGGAATAAGAGAAAAACATAATCAACTTTTAAGACCGCTTATAAATTTTACTAAAGACGAAATTAAAAAATATGCACTTGAACACAATTTATCATGGAGGGATGATTCAACAAATAAGGAAAATAAATATGAAAGAAATAAAATTAGAAATCTAATTATTCCAGTATTAAATAAAGTTAATCCTCAATACAGAACTAGTTTCAAAAATCTTTTTGAAATTTCAAATCTTGAATTCAATATTAAGAATAGATACTTTGATTTAGACTTATCTAAATTTTTTATTGAAAATAAATCAGGTCAGCTATCGTCAAATAAAAAATTTTGGAAATCTTTCGATGTAGAATCATTTGAGTTAGAGTATTTTCAAAGATTTGGTTTTTTTGATAAAGCTGAATTATTTAAAATTATAAGATCTAGTTCTGGAAAATCAATAAAATCTGATTCATATACTATTTTATCTAATAGGAATGAAATTATCATTCATAAAAATAATCTTGAAACTATTGACGAAGTTTTATTGAATAATGGATCAAATCATTATCCGATAAAGATTGATCTAGTTTTTTCACAAAGTGCTTCAAAACCATCAAGAAATCACATCTGTATTTCTGAAAATGTTGATAAACCACTTAAGCTAAGGAGATGGAAAGAAGGGGATTACTTCTATCCTAACGGAATGATTGGTAAAAAAAAGCTCAGCAAATTTTTTAAAGATGAAAAAATGTCGATTTTTGACAAGCAAAATCAATGGATTCTGTCAAATTATAAAGATGAAGTATTATGGATTGTTGGGTTAAGAGCAGACAGAAGAAATTTAGTAAAAAATGGTAAATGTATAAGAGTATCTATCTAGTTTTACTTTTTTTAACCAATTTAATTTATTCTCAGGATAATCCTATTAATTGGTCAACATCTGTAATAGACAATGGAAATAATGAATATACACTTGTCACAAAAGGTGTAATCAAAGATGGATGGAGGTTGTATGCACAAACTCTTCCTGAAGGTGGAGCTCTTCCTACTGAGTTTGTATTTGAAGATGAATCTCCGTTCAGTTTTTATGGAAATGTTGTTGAACCAACACCTATAACCAAGTTTGATCCAATATTCAATATGGATCAATCCTATTTTATTGATGATATAACTTATTATCAAGATGTTACAGTAAAAGATGATTATTCAAGTGAAATTATTAATCAGAAACTTTTTTATCAAGTTTGCGATGATAGAGTCTGTATATTCAGAGATGTTGACTTAGAATTTAATTTAAAATCTAATTCATTTATTTCTTTAAAATCCTTTGACTACAGCTCTGTAAGTAGTGATTTAATAAAAGACTTTGGAAATGAAGAATTAATTGTAAATAACATCTCTTTAGTTAGTGATGATAGCTTTTCAAGACGACTTAATATTCTTTTATTAGGTCTTATAGGAGGTTTTTTAGCATTATTGACACCATGTGTTTTTCCGATGATTCCACTAACTGTTTCTTTCTTTTCTTCAAAAAATGAGAATGCAAAATTTTATTCGATTTCATATGGTTTGTTTATTATTTTAATTTATTTGTCCTTGAGTATTCCTTTTTATTTTCTTGAAAATATTAACCCTGAAATTCTTAATCAAATATCTACAAGTCCAGTTTTAAATTTTTTATTTTTTACAATATTTATAGTTTTTGCTCTTTCACTTTTTGGATTATTTGAAATTACTTTACCTAATTCGTGGGTTAATAGTGCAGATTCTAAATCAAATGTTTCAAAGGGATTACTATCTACTTTTTTTATGTCTTTAACTCTTGTTTTAGTTTCCTTTTCTTGTACTGGACCAATACTTGGAACTTTACTGGTAGGAAGTATTTCAGGTGATGGAGGTTCTGTTGATCTTACTTATGGAATGTTAGGTTTTGGTATAGCTCTTTCAGTGCCATTTACTCTGTTAGCTTTTTTTCCAAATGTATTAACCAAACTACCAAAGTCAGGTTCATGGACGAATTCTGTAAAAGTGGTTTTAGGTTTTATAGAGTTAGCTTTAGCTTTTAAGTTCTTGTCGAATGTGGATTTAGTTCAAGGTTGGGGTATATTAAAGAGAGAAGTTTTTGTTTTAATTTGGGTGATAATATTTATTGCATGTGGAATATATCTTTTAAAAGATCTAAGAAAAAGTTTTTCATCAATTATAAGTTTAAAATCTCTAATTGCTACACTTTTTATATTGACAGGTCTTTTTATGTCTAAATCTCTTACTAACAACTCTGACACTAAACTTAGTTTTTTAAGTGGTTTATTACCTCCTGAGTTTTATTCAATCTATGAAGTAGAAAATGATTGTCCATTATCATTAGATTGTTATAAAAGCTTTGACGAGGGATTAGAATTAAGTAAAAAGTATAATAAACCAATTTTACTAGATTTTACTGGTTGGGCTTGTGCAAACTGCAGAAGGGTAGAGGAGAACACTTGGTCAGATCCTGTAGTATATGATTTAATAAATAATAAATTCATTTTAATATCATTATACGTAGATGATAGGACCGATTTAGGTGATGATATAATAACTTTAAGAGATAAGAATGGTAATAAAAAGATATTAGAGACAATAGGTGAAAAATGGTCAGCTTTTCAGACTCTAAACTTTAAAATTAATTCTCAACCATATTATGTCTTGATTTCACCTGATTTAAACATTTTAAACACACCAATTCAGTATACGGATACTGAAACTTACAAAAACTGGTTAAATGAGGGTTTAGAATCTTTTACTTCTCAAAATAAACTTCCTTAAAAGGAACTCTAAATTGCTCCGAATAAATACCTTTTTCAGATCTTATTCCACATCCAATTATCATATTTATTTCTGCTGAACTTGGAAGATTAAGTATTTTTTTGGCTCTTACAGAATCAAAACCTTCCATTGGACAGGTGTCATAACCTGAAGATCTCATACTAAGCATGAAGTTTTGAGCAGCTAATGCAGCACTTTTATGAACAACAACTCTTAAATCTGATGAAGTAACTTGTCTATACATTGGTCTAAATAACCCTATAATAGATACATTTAAATATTTTAAAAATCCTGTAATTTTCAAGAAGTTGCCATAAAGAGTTGGAATCAATAATTTGTAATAATTAACAGCATTCTTTTTCTTTCTCAGTGATTTTTCATCATTTAAATCTTTGAATTTATCTAATATAAAATTTAAATTAAAATCTCTTCTTTTTTTCCACAAATCCTTTCTGGTTACAATAACTACAAATTGGTTGGCTGTTTTTGCAGCAGGTTGATCAAAACATGATTTAGAAATATTTGATTTTATTTCATCATTAATAACATGATAAAACTCCCACAATTGTAGATTACTACTATTAGGTGCTAAAGTTGCATTTTTAATACATTCTTTTACTGTTTCAGTATTGATATTTTCTTTTAAAAAAACTCTTACTGATCTCCTGGATTTTATTACTTCATTAAAATCTTTAATCATACTGATATATATCTAAAAATTTTTTTCATAATTCTAAACGAAAATGATTTTTCATCAACCTTGTATTTGAAATTTAGATCTAAGAATTTTGATTTAATAATGTATGGTTTAAAATGGCTAAAAGTGTTGAAAGATTCTTTACCGTGATATTTACCTTGACCTGAATCTCCAATTCCACCAAAAGGTAATCTGTGATTAACAATTTGTCCAATTGTATCATTAATTGCACCACCGCCAAAAGAAAAATCTTTCATTAGTTTTTCTCCAAATTTCTTTCTATTTGTAAAAACATAAAAAGCTAATGGATTTTTGTAAAAACTTAAAATCTTATATAATTCACTTTCATTTTTGAATTCAATGATTGGAAGAATTGGGCCAAAAATTTCCTCTTCAAGAAGTTTAGTTTTATGATTTTCAATTTCAACAATTGTTGGTTCAAAAAATTTTGTTTTTATATTATAATTTCCTCCGTAAATTATATTATTATTATTCATCAAATCTTTTAATCTTTCGACATGTTTTGAACTTATGATTTTTGAATAGTTTGATGAATTATATGCATCTGAATTATATATTTTTTTAAGTCTATTAATTAACAAGCTTATAAATTCATCTTTATTGTTTTTATGACATAAAATAAAATCAGGAGCAATACAAGTTTGACCACAATTTAAAAATTTACCCCACACGATCCTTTTTACAGCAACCTTTAAATTTACCTTTTCATCAATTATACAAGGATTTTTTCCTCCAAGTTCTAATGTTGTTGGAGTTAAATGTTCAGCAGCCTTCTTAGCTACAATTTTTCCGATTTGAGTGCTTCCGGTAAAAAAAATATAATCCCATTTTAAATCTAGAAGATTCGAACCAACTTCAGGTCCTCCAAGCACAACACTTACATGTCTTTTATCAAAACTTTCATTTATGATTTTTTTTAAAAGCTGAGATGTGTTTTCAGAATATTCAGAAGGTTTTAATACTACAGTGTTTCCAGCTGCTACTGCTCCAATAATTGGTGAAATTGCCAGTTGGAAAGGATAATTCCATGGAGATATATTTAAAATTGTTCCGTATGGTTCAGGTAATATGTAATCTGATGACAAAAAATTAATCAAAGAAGATGAAATTCTTTTTTTTGATGACCATTTTTTTATGTTTTTTAATGCTAGGTTTATTTCATTGTAAAGTAATGAGATTTCAGAAAAAAAAGTTTCTGCTTCACTTTTACCTAAATCATCATTTAAGGCTTTGAAAATTTGATCCTCATATTTAATAATATTTGACTTTAACCTCTTGAGTGAATTTATTCTAAATGAAATTGGAAATGTTTTTTTTGAACTAAAAAATTCCTTTTGATCTTTATATATTTTGTAATATTCTTTCAATTTAAATGATAAAAATATATTTATTTTCAATATAATAAGATATTATTAGATAATTATAGAAAATTAAAAACATAAATACTATATTTACTTTTCACTCCATTTATATGGGGTTTTTTTTTACTCTAAAATGGAGCTAAATAAATATAGTAAAGCAATAACTACACATGGCGCTCAGCCAGCAGCTCAGGCAATGTTACATGCTATCGGTCTTAAAAAAGAGGATTTTAACAAACCATTTATCGGAATAGCAAGTACTGGATATGAAGGTAATCCTTGCAATATGCACTTAAATGATTTATCACTTGAAATAAAAAAATCTATTGATTCAAATAAATCTGTTCCATTAATCTTTAATACTATTGGAATCAGTGATGGCATATCTATGGGAACTGATGGAATGAAGTATTCTCTTCCGTCCAGAGATTTGATAGCTGATTCAATTGAATCTGTTGTTTCTGGTATGTCGTACGATGCATTGATTTCTGTAGTTGGATGTGATAAAAATATGCCTGGAGCTTTAATGGCAATGATTAGATTAAACCGTCCTTCAATACTAGTATATGGAGGTACAATTGCTCCTGGCTGTTATAAAGGAAAAAAGTTAGATGTTGTTTCTGCATTTGAGGCTTGGGGTCAAAAAGTTTCTGGTACTATAACAGATGAAGATTATGATAATGTAATCAGTAAATCATGTCCTGGTCCAGGTGCTTGTGGTGGTATGTATACTGCTAACACTATGGCATCTGCAATTGAAGCTATGGGTTTATCACTACCTTTTAATTCGTCCAATCCTGCAGTAAGTAATGATAAAGCTCAAGAAAAAAAAATAATTTCAGAAGCTATATTTAACCTTATTAAAAATGATATAAAACCATTAGATATTCTAACCAAAAAGTCAGTTGAAAATGCCGTGAGATTAATTACGGTTTTAGGAGGTTCAACCAATGCGGTTCTTCATATTCTAGCTATTTGTAAAACAGCAAATATTGATTTCACAATAGATGATTTTCAAAGAATTTCAAATAATACACCCTATTTAGCTGACCTTAAACCAAGTGGTAAATTTTTAATGGAAGATTTACATAACATTGGTGGAATACCTGCAGTCATGAAATTTATGTTAAATAACAATATGATTGATGGTAGTTGTCTAACTGTAACTGGAAAAACAATAGAAGAAAATTTAAAAGACGTTAATGGACTAAAAGAAAATCAAAGAATCATCATGCCATTTGATGATCCAATTAAGAATACGGGACATATTAGAATTTTATATGGAAACTTAGCTAATAATGGTTCCGTAGCAAAAATTACAGGAAAAGAAGGTCTCTATTTTAAAGGTTCTGCTAAAGTATTTAATTCAGAGTTAGAAGCTAACACTGCAATAAGTAATGGCTTAATTGACAAAGGTGATGTAATTGTAATAAGATATGAAGGTCCAAAAGGAGGTCCGGGAATGCCTGAAATGCTTAAGCCTACATCAGCAATTGTTGGAGCTGGATTAGGTAAAGATGTTGCATTGATTACAGATGGTAGATTTTCAGGTGGAACACATGGGTTTGTTGTTGGTCATATTTGTCCTGAAGCGTATGTAGGTGGTAATATAGCACTAATAAAAAATAAAGACATTATTGTAATTGATGCAGAAAAAAATGAAATTAATGTAATGATTGATGAAGATGAATTAAACGAAAGAAGAAAAAAATGGGTTCAACCAAACTTAAAAGTTTCTAATGGTGTACTAACAAAGTATTCGAAACTAGTTTCTGATGCTTCTAATGGATGTGTAACAACTTAAATTATTAATCTTGAAAAAAATTTCTGGTGCTGAAGCAGTAATTAAATCATTAATCAATGAAGGTGTTGATGTTTTGTTTGGATATCCAGGTGGTGCTATAATGCCTGTATATGATGAGTTATACAAGTTCGAAAATGAAATAAATCATATACTAGTTAGACATGAGCAAGGCGCAACTCACGCTGCTCAAGGTTATGCCAGATCTTCAGGAAAAGTTGGTGTAGCGATAGCAACTTCAGGCCCTGGTGCTACCAATTTAGTAACAGGTATCGCTGATGCTCAAATTGACTCAACTCCAATGGTATGTATAACTGGACAAGTTGCAACATACCTTCTAGGATCTGATGCTTTTCAAGAAACGGATATTATTGGAATTTCAACTCCAGTTACAAAGTGGAATTATCAAATAACAAAAGCCTCTGAAATTGCTGAAATTTTTGCTAAGGCATTTTATATTGCAAGATCTGGAAGACCTGGTCCTGTACTAATAGACATCACCAAAGATGCACAGTTTGAGATGCTAGATAAATTTGAGTATAAAAAGTGTAATAATGTCAGAAGTTATATATCTATCCCAAAAATTGATTCAAACTCACTTTCAGATGCAGCTGATTTAATTAATAATGCTAAGAAACCATTTATAGTCTGGGGTCAAGGTGTTATTTTAGGAAATGCCGAAAAAGAGTTTTTGAATTTTATTGAAAAATCAGGAATTCCATCAGCTTGGACAATTTTAGGATTATCAGCAATTCCTACAGATCATCCTTTAAATGTGGGAATGTTAGGAATGCATGGAAATTATGGTCCAAATAAATTAACCAATGAATGTGATTTATTAATTGCTATAGGTATGAGGTTTGACGATAGGGTAACTGGTGATTTAAATACTTATGCTAAACAAGCTAAAATTATTCATTTTGAAATTGACCCTGCAGAAATCAATAAAAATGTAGAAGTTGATATTGCTGTTTTAGGAGATGTAAAAGAAACACTAAGTCAAATACTTCCTAAGATTAAGAAAAATAAACATAAGTCATGGCTTGATAAGTTTAGAAAACTAAATGAAATTGAATTTAATAAAGTAATAGATAAGGAATATAACAAAAAGAGTGGAGGAATTTCAATGGCTGAGGTAATTAAATCAATAAATAACAATACTGACGGAAATTCAATTTTAGTTACTGATGTTGGACAACACCAAATGGTTGCATGTAGGTATACAAAATTTAATCTAAGTAAATCAAATATTACATCTGGTGGATTAGGTACCATGGGGTTTGCATTGCCAGCAGCATTAGGTGCAAAAATTGGCGATAATAAAAGAGAAGTTATTGCCGTGATTGGAGATGGTGGTTTTCAAATGACTATACAAGAACTTGGTACAATTTTTCAAACACGTGCTGCGGTAAAAATTGTTATTTTAAATAACGATTTTTTAGGAATGGTTAGACAGTGGCAGAGTAGACAGCAGAGATGAATTAGAAAGTTCAGTAAAAGAAATGTTAAATTTTGATGGACCATACCTATTAGAAGTATGCGTAGAAAAAGAAGAGAATGTTTTTCCGATGATACCTTCAGGATCATCTGTTTCAGATATAAGATTAGAATAATATGGGATTAAATAAATATACTATTTCAATATATACTGAGGATAATGTTGGCTTATTGAACAGAATATCTGCAATTTTTTTAAAAAGACATATTAATATTATAAGTATCACATCTTCTGAATCTGAAATATCAAACATATTTAGATTCATAATCGTAGTTCAGGTTGATTTTATTCAAATTAAGAAGTTAGTCCTTACGGATTATTACAATTTGTAAGATCTGGCAGAATATCAGTCTCAAAAAAATCAATGGAGATTTCAAAATTTTTAAAATTAAAATAAATTATATGGGAAATTATTTCAACAATCTAAGTGATATAGAAAAGAAAAATCAGTTAAATATGTGTCGTTTTATGAACAATGATGAATTTTCTGATGGAGTCAATGCATTACTTGGAAAAAAAATTGTTATTGTTGGTTGTGGCGCTCAAGGTTTAAATCAAGGATTAAATATGAGAGATTCTGGCTTAGATATATCTTATGTTCTTAGACAATCGTCAATTGATTCTAAAAAAGAATCATATTTAAATGCTAAAAAAAATAATTTTAATGTTGGTAATTTTGAGGAATTTATCCCAGATGCAGATGTTGTAATAAATTTAACACCTGATAAAAATCATACTAATGTTGTTTCTACGGTTGTTCCATTAATGAAAAAGAATTCAGTTTTATCTTTTTCTCATGGTTTTAATATGGTTGAAGAAGGTACTATTATCAGAGATGACATTACTGTAATAATGGTAGCTCCAAAATGTCCTGGAACAGAAGTTAGAGAAGAATATTTAAGAGGTTTTGGTGTTCCAACATTAATAGCAGTACACCCAGAAAATGATCCACACAACATTGGATTAGAATTAGCTAAAGCATATGCTGTAGCTACCGGTGGTCATAGAGCTGGTGTTCTTGAATCTTCATTTGTAGCTGAGGTTAAATCAGATTTAATGGGTGAGCAAACTATATTGTGTGGTGTCTTGCAAACTGGTTCATTACTGTGTTTTGAAAAGATGTTAAGTTTAGGTTTTGATAAATCATTTTCAGTTAAATTAATTCAATTTGGCTGGGAAACTATTACTGAAGAATTAAAACATAATGGAATTACAGGAATGATAAATAGATTAGATGATAAATCAAGATATGCAGTCCACGAGCTTTCAGAACAATTAAAGAATATAATGACGCCATTATTTAATAAGCATATGAATGATATTTTAGACGGTACGTTTTCAACAGAAATGATGAAGGACTGGAAAAATGATGATTATAATTTATTAAAATGGCGCGAAGAAACCGGAGATACTTTATTTGAAAAAACTTCTTCAGGATTTGATGATATTTCTAATCAAGATTTTTTTAACAAAGGAGTTTTAATGATTGCATTTGTTAAGTCAGGTGTTGAGCTAGCATTTGAAACAATGGTTAATAATGGAATAATAGATGAGTCAGCATACTATGAGTCATTACATGAGTTGCCATTGATTGCTAATCTAGTAGCGAGAAAAAAATTATATGAAATGAACAGAATTATCTCTGATACTGCTGAATATGGCTGTTACTTGTTTAACCATAAGTGTCTTCCATTGTTAAAAGATTTTATGGATGAATTAGACAGAGGTTTTATTGGTGAAAATATTCCAGATTCGTATAGTTACGATCAGAAAAAATTAGTAGAATTTGATAATTTAACATCATCTCATCCAATAGAAAGTATTGGAAAAACACTCAGGATGAACATGAGTAATATGAAAAAATTAAAATAATTGTTTTGGTTTCATTAGAAAAAGTTAAACTAGCTCTAAATAATTTAAACAATATCACTTTAAGTACTCCATTAGAACTTATTGATAGTTATTCAAATTTATTTTCTTCAAATGTCTATGTTAAAAGAGAAGATTTACAGATAACTAGATCTTTTAAAATAAGAGGTTCTTTCAATAAAATATTATCATTATCTGATAAACAAAAAGAAAATGGAATTGTATGTTCAAGTGCAGGAAACCATGCGCAAGGTGTATCATTTTCTTGTAATAAGTTAAAAATAAATGGAATTATTTTCATGCCTAATACAACTCCAAACATTAAAGTTAAAAAGGTTAAAGAGTTTGGTGGAAAATATGTTCAAGTAAAACTTATTGGGGATTCTTATGATGATTGTTATAAACAAGCATTAGCTTACTGTAAAAAGAATAATAAAACTTTTATTCATCCATTTGATGATAATAAAGTAATAGAAGGTCAAGCAACTTTAGCTTATGAAATATTTCAAGAATTAAGTGACACTATTGATTATATGTTTATTCCAATAGGTGGAGGAGGTTTAATTTCAGGTTTTATTTCAGTATTTAAGCAATTATCACCTAAAACAAAAATAATTGGTGTTGAACCATCTGGTGCTGCATCAATGGATATTTCAATCAAGAATAATAAATTAACTGAACTAAAAGAAATAGACACATTTGTAGATGGTGCAGCTGTAAAAAAATCAGGAAAAATAGCATTCAACTTATGTAAAGAATATTTAGATGGCATAATTCTTGTCCCAGAAGGATATATATGTCAAACGATTTTAGATATGTATAATAATGAAGGAATTATTGCAGAACCAGCCGGAGCTATGAGTCTTGCTTCTTTGAAATTTTACAAGGATAAGATTAAAAATAAAAAAGTTTTATGCCTGGTTTGTGGTGGTAATAATGATATAACTAGGATGGGAATAATCAAGGAAAGAGCCCTTCTTTATTCAAATTTAAAACATTACTTCATTATTAAATTTCCTCAAAGAGCAGGTGCTCTTAAGGAGTTTGTAACT
>LUMP01000068.1_pt2 | contig 21206 bp, 22 predicted proteins | sample 729641 | NCBI WGS metagenome assembly LUMP01 (sample SAMN03860260, study PRJNA289734) | marine metagenome | biome: seawater column; feature: ocean; material: water; isolation source: Red Sea water column Station 12 - depth 47m | place: Saudi Arabia: Red Sea | collected 2011-10-15 | depth 47 m | reverse complement strand
TTATCAAAAACATAATTTTTTCACAAAATTTATTGAGAGCTCATAGCCAATTTGTTCAAATAATTCTTGTAATTGGTTATATATAATACCTTTTTCATATGAAAATAAACCTTTAACATTTTCATAAACAAAAATATGAGGCCTGATAATATCAATCGCCCTATAGTATTCTAAAAAAAGAGTAGCCCTAGGATCATCCTTAAGTCTTTTTCCTGATAGAGAATAGGCCTGACAAGGGGGGCCACCAATTACTACATCAATAGCATCTTTTCTTACTAAATCTGCAAAATTTATATCTGATATACATTTTGATAATACTTTAGTATTTGAAAAATTAAGGGAATATGCTTTGCACATATCCTTATCATTATCATTTGCTAAAATTGAGTTAAATCTATTAGTATCTTTTAGACCAAGAGAAAAACCTCCTGCTCCACAGAATAGATCAACTACATTATACTTTTTTAATTTGCTTCTATTGGAGCCCATGCAAGTAAGGTTTTATCATTTGAATTAGAATTTGGAACTAATTTGATACCACCTTCTTCAGCCATTGTTTTATAATCCATCCATGAAACAACAGCCTCAACTGGCGTTCCAGGTCCAGAGTCAAAAACTAAGGGACCGTATATATTCGCAGTATAAATTAAATCCTCATCTGTAACTCTTTGTGTTTCTTCATGCCTTGCACCTGCAGGTTCATAAAACCACATGCCTGGGCCATATCCTTCAGGAGGGCCTGCTCTAACACCTAAAGCACCACTCAATACTAAAAAGTCACTGGCACCAATATGAGAATGCGGAAGAGCTACTCCATTATGTCTAACAATCATAGACACAAATCCAGTTTCTTCACTTACTCGTAAAAGCTTTAGACCAACATCAGGCATAGTTGGCATAGTAAACCAAGGAACTTCTCTAGTATCAACAAAATGAGGATGAGAAATTTCAGATGATAATACTGATCCTACATCAGAATCCACTAATGTCGCTGCATTAGAGGAAGCGATAGCCAAAGGCTCTCCTGGACCATCATAGGTCTGAGGTCCTCTTTCCCAGCATTCAGTTGAAGAGTTAGGGACAAGAGAAATATTTTTTTCAGTCGCAAGCTCTTTTAATAGTGCTAATGCACTATAGAAATTAGCTAAAACTTCAGTTTCTTCAATGGCAGTTATTGAATTAACTCTTGAATTTGCTGCTATAAAACCCCAAGTTCCTGGAGCTAGAACACTTTCTTTATCCTCTTGAGTATAACTCAGTTGACCTGATAAAACTAACATATCCATTCCGCCAAGATAGACAGAGCTAGGAAATGAACATCCTTTCTCTAATTTATAGATCAAAGAAAACATTCCACTTTCTGGACTTACTCTTATTGGCTTAATAAATAATCCTTTTACATCTTTAACTGATATCCAAGGCATAGCATTAGTATCAATTGAACCTTCAGCACCAAGCGGATTGTATTCAGGATTAAAACTTTCTTCTTGTTGACTCATAATATTTCCCCCAATTTCAAAGAAACTATAAATATAAATCTTTATTGTGTCAAAAAGGTTAGATAAATGAATTATTTATTAAGAATAATCTTTAAGCATCTTTTTTAATTCAATTGTATGCTGTTCTTCTTGACCAATCATTGTTCTAGCATACTCCTCAAGATATACTGATGCATTTTCAACACAATCGAGTAAATCTTTATATAAATTTAATGCACGGATTTCATGTTCAAGGCTTTCTTCAAGAATATCCTCTATGGAGTGTCTATTGCTTTCTTCGATTTTAGCAATTTTCTGACTCGGATGACCATCTAAGCCCGTCAAAAACTCCCCCGCTTGCTGAGCATGATCAAGAGATTCGGTTGCTTGGCTCTGTAAAAATTCAACTATTGGTATTCTGTTTGGACCAGAAACCATTAGAGATGAGTGTGTATACCTAACAACACCGGCTAATTCATATTCCATAATCTGATTTAAAATTTCACAGACTTTAGCTGGATTTAATTCTTCCATAATAAACTCCAATTTAATTTAGGGCGTTTATAACATAGCAATTCTTTCTTGTCTGATATTGCAATTTAATTGCAAAAACTAATTATTATTTGGATTGATTTATTCTTTTTGAAAATCCAAAAGAAAGTGAAAAAACTGTAGCAACCGACATTAATGCTATAAATTTTTGTATAGTAGCAGAGGTAATCATTGCCTCTTTGTTTGATAGAGGATTTTCTCCAAAATTTAAATAAATTACATATCCAGTGACAAGAAATAAAAATGAAGCTATGACAGAAATATACCTTATTCCTAATGAGCTTCTTAAAAAAACTATCAAATATATTAATGATGCAGGGATCATTAACCTAAAAGAGTTAAGTGCAAAAAAAACATGGAGATCAAAGAAAACATCATAAGGAGTAAAACCTACACCAGCAAAAAACATGGATCCGATAAAGAAAAATGAAGAGCCTATAATTGCTAATATAAAGGTAGTCTTATTTTCTTTAAATAAGATAGGAACAAACAAGAAAGAAATACCGATAAAGAAAAAAAATAACATCGATAAATTAAAAAAAATTGAGGATATAATATTACCTTCACCTGAATGAGATTCTAATCCACCTAAATCACTTAAAAAATTATGTGTAAATGAATACCCTAATTGATTGCTATCATGGATATTTCCGCCTGGATAGAAATAAGACGCAGCAATAACTGCAATAACAAAGAAAATTGTAACAAATCTTATTACTTTAACTGTCCAAAAATTTATCATTAGAAGGTAGGCTTTATTGCATTTCAATGGCTATCTTAAAAGCTGGCCTATTAGTTATATTTTCAACATAATTTTTAAGATTAGGCATTTCATCAGGGACACAACCCATTCTATTGCTCATAAAACATGCATGACCTAACATAATATCTGCGGCAGAAAAATTACCAATTAAATATTCTTTTCCTTCAAGAGCTTCATCGACTGGTGCTAATGATTTTGTAAGTAATCTTTGTGCTTGACCTAAAACAGTTTCATCCCTTCTATCTGGTGGAAGGAGAATTGTTTGTACAACTATTGTATTGATTGGAGGCATTACCATTCCTTCACAATAATGAAACCATTGTAAAAATTCAGGATAATTTTTATCTTCTACAGAAGGTTTTAATCCACCATTTTTATGTCTTTCTAATACATACTCTACAATCGCACCAGACTCATAAATCCGTATATCGCCATCATCAAGAACTGGAATTCTCCCAAGAGGATGTCTTTTTCTGTGCTCATCCGATTTTAAATCACTTGGGTGAAACGCCATATTATTAACTTCATAAGGAAGAGATAGTTCTTCGAGTAGCCATATAATTCTACCGGCTCTAGAATTAGGAGCAAAATGAACTTTAAGCATAATTTAATCCTTTTTTTGGTATATTTATTTTATTAACTAATTTTGTTACTCTAAATCAAAGATTAATGAAAAAATAAAATTTTACAAATAATTTTACAGGAGTTTATTAATGATTGGACCCTTAAATCATGTTGGTGTCGCGGTACCTTCAATAGAAAAAGCCATAGATACTTATCAAAATTTATATAATGTTTCTGATATTTCAAAGATTGGAGAAATGCCTGATCAAGGTGTAAGATTTTGTTTTGTGAATCTTCCAAATAGTCAAATCGAACTGATCGAACCTTTAGGTGATAACTCTCCAATTCAAAATTTTCTTGATAAAAACCCAAAAGGAGGTCAACACCATATTTGTTTTGAGGTAAAAGATATTCATGAAGCAAAAAAGGAGATGGAAGATAAAGGAGCAACAGTATTAAATGAACCAAGAATTGGGGCTCATGGGACACCTATAATCTTCATACATCCTAAAAACTCAGACGGAGTATTAATTGAATTAATGGAAACCCCTAGGGACTAATAATAAAATTATCAATAATTTGATTTGTAGGAATCATTTTAAAATTTTGATTAATTTTTTTTGCCTGTAGGGAAACGCCTTCTAATTCAAAAGTTTCCATGTTCATATCATCCTGGGCTATCAATATACCCATTTCAAAATCTTCACTGATATAACCTGAATAAATTTCTATCCCATCAGTTCTAGAAACACCGTCAATTTGATTGTTTTTTCCTATTGAAAACCTTCCTAAATATCTACCGCCTTTTTCAATATCATAAACTGTAAAATCACTTGATCCCTGCGAAGAGGCTATTAATAATTTACCTTTTTCGTGATTTAATATTGCCAATCCCTCGGTATCACCATTTATATATCCACCATTTCCTTTAATCTTATCTAGTGCAGTAATTTCATTATTTGTTGGCTCTGCATCGATATAATATACACCAGATTTTTCATCCTCTTGAGCAAAGTATAAAACACCACTCTCATCATCAACAACACACCCTTCTGATGTTGTTTCAGTTTGAATTTGGCGAACTAATTGAGCTTTTATAGGAAAGAAATTTAGAACTCTATATTGATTAATTGTAAATGTTAGGGCATCGCTTACGAAAATATATGTTGAACGAGATTTATCACTTTTATACATACAAAGCCCATATACACTTTCAAGTTCTGTTTCAAATTCATTTTGATTTAATTTCTCAATTATCCCATCTTCATTAATCAAATAAATTATTATTGAATTATTACTAGCATTAGACCCTGCTAAGATAGAAAAATTTTTTGCGCCGAAACTATAACCGCTTCTACTATCAATATTATTAATTTTACCAGAGGAAATAAACTGCATCCTTTTGCCTTCTAATGAGAATGAGTGTAAACCAGATTTTTTATCTGTTCCAAAAATTACACTTCTTGAAGGATCTTTTTGATTATACCAAAAAGCAGGATCATCAGCAGCATCACCGGAGCTAAAAACAGGGTCTGTTTCTTTTGTTGGTAAAATTATTATTTCTGAAGCAGAAACACTCGTGAAAGTTAAAAGCAAAATAATTAATAAATACTTTATCATATTTAATGACTTATCATTAATTAAATCATTTATCTATATGGGATATATAAAATCAGATAAAAAAAAGAGGCAGTTAAAACTGCCTCTTTTAAGAAAAGTTTGCTATCGAATTATCTTTGATAAGATAATTTCAATGCGATTGTTCTTCCAGGCTTAACATAAGCGTATCTATCGCCTTTAAATCCAGCCTCTGTTCCAGTTCCACCTCCAGTAGATGGTGCATCTGTTCCTCGAGTCTGAATATATTCATCACTTAGGTTTCTACCAACTAATGCTAGTTTCCAACCTTGATCAGGTGATGAAAGGTAAATACCAGCGTCAACTGATGTATAGCTTGGATTATATGCGTCAGGAATAACATCATTAATTTTATACCTACTTGAGTACTTCATATTAGCGTTTAAACCAAATTCAAGTCCGTTACTAAGTGTATTATTGTAATTAAGACCAAAATTAGCTCTATTTTCGGGAGCAAGAGCTCTTTTACTGCCGTTCAAGTTCTGAAGCACAAGTCCACCATCAGGAATATTACAGCCCTCAGATGGTAATTGACCTCCAGCACATGGGCCAACAAACTTAACATAATTAGAGTCATTATATCCGTATGCAGCTGTTAATCTTAAGCCATCAATTAACGGTGGAAGGTACTTTAATTGAACTTCAAAACCTTCTGATTCAGACTCCTCAGCATTCAATGTTCTATAAGCAAATGTAGCAGAATTAAAATAGTTTAACTGGAGATCGTCATATTCATATGTATAAATATCAAAATTAACTTCCAGATTTCCATCAAATACTAAAGCTTTTACACCTGCCTCAAAACCGCTAACATTTTCAGGTTCATAAGTAATATCTCCAATTGGATCAGCATTAAGAGTACTATCAATAGAGCCATTATCAAATCCTCCCGACTTCCAGCCTTCTTTATAGGCAACGAAGTAAGTAATATTATCTGATGGTTGATAACGGAATGTAACCTCAGGAACAAAATCATCAAATGATTGGTCTGCTGCTAAAATCCTATCTTGTACAAATAAGAATCCAAACGCAGGGTTAACATATGGCTGGGTAAAATATGAATCTTTTTTCTCATCAATATAGCGTCCACCAGTTGTTAATTGCATAGTATCGTTAATATCCCATATTATTTCACCATAAACTGAGAATGTTTCACCATCAGTTTCAGATACTTTATCATATGCAACATATCTGTCTGATGGATCAGCTGCAGAATTTTCTGCTCCAGCAAACATAACCTCTTGAATAAAATATCTCTCTGTTTCTTGCCAGTAAGCGCCTAATGCCCAATTAATTGAACCAGCATCTGTTGAAACCCATTTTAATTCCATGGAGGTATTCTCAAATTCATTATATTCACCAGCAAAAACACTAGTTGCAGCGTTATAATCAGCATCAATAACCCAAGCTACTTCTTGCTCATGCATATTAAGAATAGCTGTTAATTGAGAATTATCAAAATCATGTTCTAGTTTTGCAGTATATATTTTTGATTCATATTGGTCGCCTAAACCACCGCCAAACACACCTGCAGTATCATAATCGTTTGCAAAAGATGGAGGAATATTATTTAAACCTGTTCTTCTATCCTTATTACAATCTCCACCTAGAGGATTAGGATTTGGAACGCCTCCAGTATTAATCTGAGGTGTATCGCCTAAATAACAACTAAATAATTCAGCTACAGTAGCAGAAGCTACAAAAGTCTCAGCCATACTAGCTTTAAGAGTTAAAGTTGTTCTTTCAGTTAACTCACCTTTTAGGGTAAGCCTTGCAAAGCTCTCTTCGGTAGCAGGATAGAATTTTTGAGTAGGCGCAGGATTATCGTGAACTGTTGCTGCAAATCCATTTGCAGCATCCAGAGTGGTATATGTAGAATCACCTGCAACATTTTGCATCCATCCTTCGTCCATCTCACTTTCATATAAAGCTAGACGAGCCCCCCATTTATCACTTATTGGGCCAGAAATTACAAATTCATAAGTATCTGTTTTGTACTCAAATTCATGGCCAATGCTTAAGTTTAATTCAAATTCATCTGTAGGATCATTTGTCATTATTGATACTGCACCAGCAGTAGCATTTTTACCGAAGTAAAGGGCCTGAGGACCTTTTAGAATTGCAACTTGGCTTGTATCATATAATCCTTCGTTAATAACCCTTCCTTGAGGGAAATAAACATTATCAATCATAACCGCAACAGATTGCTCAATACCTAAACTTCCAGGACTTGATGCAATACCTCTAATAGCAATTTGAACACCACTTCCACTGTTAATTCTATTTATTTCAAGTGAAGCAGATGAGGCTGCAAGATCATCTAAAGTATTTATATTTAGATTTTCCATTTCTTCTTCGGTATATGCAGTAATTGCAACCGGAATGTCTCGAACTGACTCATCTGTGGCTCGAGCTGTAACAACTATTTCTTCAATTGATGAAGAAAGTGAACTGACTTCTGAATCTTGAGCATAAATCGTTAATGCAAAAAATGCAGAAAAAGAAAATAGAGATATATTTTTTAAATATGACATTAAATTCCCCTCCCAGGTTTTAATTCTTAAAATATTAAATATTTATATTATTAATAATATTGGAAATTAGCTAAAAATATATAAAATGTAAAATTATTATAAATATTATTTTGATGCAAATTTGAGGTTAGAAAATGCCCTTTAATGGCCCAGTTGAAGATAAACTTGAAATTCATGAATTAGTTATGGTTTATGGAGATGCGGTAACTAGAAAAAATTCTAAAGATTGGAGTTCTACATGGGCAGAAGATGCTATTTGGAGCGTTCCCAATTTTCCAGGGCTAGAAAAAGTTGAAGGAAGAAAAGAAATAGTAAAAAAATGGGAAGAAGCAATGGAAAATTATGAATATATAGTTTTCACTGCACTACTAGGTTCTTTAAATATCGAAGGAAATACTGCCTCAGGAACAACATATACAATCGAAGTTAGTACAGATATTAACGGTAAAAAATCACAAATTCACGGGCAATATTTAGATGAATTTACAAAAAGAGAAAATAAATGGTTTTTTCAAAAAAGAACATTTTCAATTTTACATGATTAATAAATAAAAAGGTATTTATGGATATTGATTTAAAAAAAGAGAGAGAGAAAAGCGTTAGCGGTTCGGCTAATGTGATCTATGATGAAGAAGTAAAAATTACTGGAGATAGATATACATCTCATAGTTTTATGGAAAAAGAGATGGATAAAGTCTGGGCAAGAGTATGGAATATTGGCGGATGGAGCAATGAAATTCCCGAGTCAGGAGATTATATTACTCATGAAATAGGCCGAGAATCTATTTTAATGGTCAGACAAGAAGATAATTCTATAAAAGCATTCCATAATGTCTGTCCTCACAGAGGAAATAGATTAGTTCATAACGATAATGGATCTTCTCCAAGCTTTACATGCACATATCATGGTTGGAAATTTAATAATGCGGGTATTCTCGTTTATGCTCAGGATGCGGAAGATTTTCCTCAAGGAAATCCATGTGGGAAAATTAACCTAACTGAAATTCCTTGTGAAATGTATGGCGGTTTTATTTGGTATAATATGGATGAAGACTGTGCTCCATTATTTGATTTTTTAGGAGAAGTAAAAGAATACTTTGATATGCATAACTTAAACGGTATGAAAAGAGTCTACTATAAAGTGAGTGAAGTACCTTTTAACTGGAAAGCATTAAGAGATAATTTTAATGAGTCTTATCATTTACCAATGACGCATCCTCAAATAATCGATTACTTTGATGATGATTATAAGAATACGGATTTTGAACTTTTTGAAACTGGTCATAATTTAATGAAAATGAAAGGCTGCTTACCTTCATTAAGAGATAAAGGAACTTTCGAAATGAATGAGAAACTTGAAGGTGATTTATTAAACTGGAATTTAAACCCCGATGATTTTGAAGGTAAGGCTCATTTAGTAAGAGAAGCTCTGCAAAAGCAAAAAAGAAAGATCGGTTCAAAAAGAGGTTTTGATCACTTTGAAAGAATGCCAGATGCTTGGTTAACCGATGCCTTTCATTTTAATATATTCCCAGGTACATCAATTACATTTACAGCTGAGGTTTGTACTCTTCAAAGAACTGAACCTCACCCTACCGATCCAAATAAATCGATATATGATCATTGGCAAATGGCTTTGAGAGCAAATGATTCAGAAAACCCTGAAACCAACCCTACAATGTTGGTTGCTAGTCCAGAGGATATGGTTGAATGGAAAGAGGTTGATAAACATGTTGTTGTGTTTGGTGAAGAAACATTAAGTGATGTTGCTGATCAAGATCTTGATAGGTCAAGCGCACAACAATTAGGTTTTCATTCTCGAGGATTCAAGGGAGCATACCTATCAGGGCAAGAAAACAGAGTTCAACAATTTCATAATTTTATAGATAGATATATCTATGATAAATTTTAAAATTATGTATTTTAATTTGTAAAAATTTTATTAAATTAAAAAGTTAATTTTTTTAGGGGAAAAAATGGATAAAATAATAAAACATCCATCCGTAATAGATGGTAAAAATCCAAATGAGTTAAGAGGTGACTCAATAACTAATGATCGTTATTTTTGCAAAGATTTCATGGATAAAGAATGGAACCATATGTGGACCAAGGTATGGTTGATCGCTGGTAGAGAAGTACAAATTGAAGAACCCGGCGATTATATTGTTCATGATTTAGTTAAAGAATCCGTTATTATTGTTAGGCAAAAAGATGGTTCTATAAAGGGTTTCTATAATAGTTGTGCGCATAGAGGTCAAAGACTAGTTGAATGTGATAGTTCACAAGACTCTTTTCGCTGTCCATATCATGATTGGCAATTTGGGTTAAATGGGGATGTAATAAGCGTTCCTGATGAAGATGATTATCCGCAAGGAAGTCCAATAGGTAAAAGAAAACTTGTCGAAGTTAGAGTTGATACTTGGGATGGTTTCATTTTTTATACTATGAGCGATGAGGCTCCTGATCTTATGGATTACTTAGATCCAATTCCAGAAATATATAAAAATCATAATTTTAAAGATCAAATAAGAGCGCAGTGGGTAAGAGTTGAGCTAGATGTTAACTGGAAATTCTTCTGTGATAATTTCAATGAGTCTTATCATACAAGATTTGTACATCCTCAAGTACCCTCTGTTATTGATCAAGACCATTTTACTTCAAGGTATGAAATGTTTCCAAAGGGTCATGCAAGAATAATTCAAATGGGCCGCCCATCATTAAGAGATAGAGTAAATGAAGATGAGGATCATCCCTTTAAGATGATACTTGAAGATTGGGGGATAGATGTGAGTCAATATCCTGATTACGAAACATTATCGCAACAAGGATGGATAGATCTAAAAAAAGCAAAACGAAAATTATATAAAGAAAAGGGTTATCATCATTATGAAAACCTATCTGATGAAGAATTAACTGAAAGCCCTTTCCAATTTATTTTTCCTAACATTGCAATGGGGGTACAGGCTGATGGTTGTATTCTTTTAAATTGGTTTCCACATCCAACAGACCCTGAGAAATGTTTTTTTGATCTCTGGGATATGGGTTACCCAATAGGAGGTTCTGCAAAAGGTATAGGTAAAACAGGAAGAGACTCGAATCAGGAATTTACCTCAACATCTGCAGGTATAGGTAAAAGAGATGAAGATGATGTTCAGGAATTTGTGAGCCGTACGAAAGTTAACCCCGTTAAACTTCAGGAAGTTGAATTAGATCATAGAGATTATGATGGAGGAAAAGGAGTTGAAGACTTATGGGACCATGTCGTCTATCAGGATTGGCAGCTTACTGACGGTTTAAGAAGAGGTGTAAGATCAAAAGGATACCAAGAACCCTATCTTGCAGCTCAAGAAACAAGGGTGAGGTATTTTCATGAGACACTTCATGATTACCTTAACGGAAAACAACCCAAATAAAAAAAAGCGCCTTAAAAAAGGCGCTTTTTAATATATATCCTTATAAGATTAATTTTGTTTAGGTAACCAAATTTGACCTAAAATAATTAACCCTGATACTACTATGAAAGCAATGCCTAATGGTAGAGGCAAGGTTACAGCTTCGGTAGTTCCAACATAAGCAATATAACCATCAGCAGTACTTGAAACTTCGGTACCATTTGCTTTTAATTCACTTAAACTACGTGCAGCAGCTATCCAAGTATTTGCTATAGTTGTAAAGTTTATCCAGCAAAAAGCTAATACAACTAATCCGAATGCACTAGAAATAATTTTGGTTAACAAATTTGTTTCAGGATTATTTCTTGTATTCAAAGCAATTCTCATTGAAAGCCAAACACTGAGTATTGCCCCTATACCAGTCAAACTAGAACCTATTCTGTTTGAGCTCCATATTTGCCATATTTGAAATTCTTCCATTTTTTTCTCCTTTCTTAAGTAATGTATAAATTTATAGAACTTTTTATTATTTTTATTTCTTTATCCAAATTGGTGCTAGAAGAGCAATAACAACCACTATCCACCAAGCACCCATTATCGGATCCCAAGGAATTAAAGAAAATTCAGGAGGTTCGGAAATTGGTAAAAAATCTGCAAACCTTTGAGCGTGAGGAGATAAGCTTTCCAATTGCCCTAAAGAATATGAGGTACTTCTCCAATTAATAGCAAAGAACCCAGAAATTTGTAATCCGCTATAGACGACACCAAGCCCAAATAATGAACTAATAATTTTTGTAAATACATTAGCACCTTGATCGTAAATTCTTAATGAACCTCTTAATGCTGCCCACAAAAGAACAAAGACACCCAATTGAAACATTGCATTGCTTATAGCCTGCATCCAAAACATATTTAAAATTTGATATTCAGTCATATTACCCTCCTTATTATTTTTAAAACTGAGAATGATTATTATCTAATAAGAAATTCAAAACATTTACGATGTTTTTTTTTAATTTTTTGTGGATAACTTTTTATAAAAAAATTTCTAATTGGATTTATTAAGTTGTCTTAATTCTTATTTTTTGTCTTTTGATTCTTAATCTATGAAGATGAGAATATAAATTTTGAGTTCGTTTACTGATAATTGATTTAATATTACTTCTTCTTTTTCTTGCTCTTTCTGATCTCAATAAGCGTTCTGATTTATCCATATTTTTATTTTTATTGATTCTTAAAAATTTTTCAAACCAAAACCTTACATCTTGGACTCATGTTCCTCTACGATGTAGGTCCTCATTAGTGATAAATCGAAAATTTTTTCTTCATCATCGTTTATTTCTTTTTTAATCTCAGGCTTTTGGAGGTTTTCTGCACATTTTTCGAATGTTTCCATATCCGGATACCATATTTCCATCAATACATCGAAATCTGGATCATATATTTTACCTGAACGATCAGGTAAAGGATTAGTAAAACGCCTTATATATTTTGTGGCATAACCTGTAAGATATTTCTCACCAATTATTCTATGTTTTGTTTCATAATACTCTCGAAATTCATCGATTGTCATGCCTTCCCTTCTTCTCATAGGCATAATAACTTTTATCATTCTAATTCTCCTTCTAATTATCCATTACTTTAAAAGTTACACCAGCATTTGGTAGACGATCAATAAGGTTATCACCCATTGCGGAGGCAGGAGTCCAAAAACCACCACCAACACTTAACTCATCTTGAGCAAGGGAGAGAGCACTCTCAGAAATCATCTTAGCGGTCGATTTATATCCTGGGTCTTTGTCCCCATGTATCCATACCCTCATATCTTTTGATCTATCAGTTGGGTGAATGCCAAGTAATTCAATTTCAAAGTAACCATTTTCCATTATTTCTTCTGAAGGTCCTTCACCAGGCTTTGGTAAAAAGCTCTTTAAAATACTTCTTGTTGGAGAAAATGCTGCCATTCCTGCCATTCCACCTGTCACCATCCCAGAAGTAGTCGCCCCAATTAGGCCTTTTGGCCCTTTGCCAGTAATGCTACCTTCATTATATTCAAAATCTTCACCATAAATATTATCTAGTAATTCATTTGTTCTTCTAACTATTCTTGTATTTATTCCTGCCATAATAAATGGACCAACCCAAGCATCAAAATCATCATCAAAATATGGTGACATTTTATCAGGGCCATCTAATCCCTTATATTTGTCGTTTAATGCATATGGATTTGCAATTATTTTCAGAATGGAGGAGTCTTTTTTGGCTTGTTCCATCATTGACATAAGACTATCGACTGTTCCTCCGCTAGCCCCTCCTGAAAACCCTCTTGTTCTGTATTTTATTTGTTTGGCATTTACACCATGCAATTCGCGCATGTTTTTTTGAAGAAAATAAACTCCAATATCTGATGGAATGCTATCAAAACCACAAGTATGAACAATTTTCGCTCCACTTTCTTTTGCAGTATTTTGGTATTTTGAAATCATATGTCTCATCCAATGCACTTCTCCAGTTAGATCACAATAATGAGTTCCATTTTCGGCACATGCTTCTACTAATTCAGATCCATATCTCGCGTATGGACCAACAGTTGTTAGAATTACTTTTGTTTGTTTAACCAGATCAACTAAAGATTCTTTATCATGACTATCCGCTATGAGAATTGGGATATCTTTTCCATCAAGAACTTCTGAAATCTTTGATTCATTTCTACCTGCTACAGCCCATGTCAAATTACTATTGCCTTGATTTTTATAAATATAATCTACAGCTAATCTTCCAGTAAAACCACTAGCTCCCCAAATAATAATATCGTAAATTTTTTCCATAGTTCCCTCCTTCGCAATCATTATTCTAGATCTCTAATCTTTATTTGAAAACATAATCAATTAAGACTATATAATTTGCATGAGATTACTATTAATTTTTTGTTTAATTTATTTTTCAACCTCAATGTCTTTTGCTCAAGAAAGATTTTCTAATTCTGATGGAATGAAAAATGAAAAAAGTCTCAGTGAAGTTCTAAAATGGAGCTGGAGTCGGGAAGAACCCAAAAAAGAATTTATAAAAACTAATGAAAATATAAATCTCAATTCTTTAAAAGATCGTGAACATTATGCTTTGTGGATTGGTCATTCAACTTTTTTAATTAACAATGGTGACCTTACCATCCTTACTGATCCTATTTTTTCTGAAAGAGCATCTCCATTAAATTTTGCTGGACCAAAAAGGTTAATTAAACCTGTAATTAAAATAAAAGATTTACCTGAAGTAGATGTTATTACAATCAGTCATAATCACTATGATCATTTGGATATAAATAGCTTAAGAAAAATACAAAAGAAATTTCCTAATGTTAAAATTCTTGTTCCTAAAGGTGATTTAAAATTACTAAAAAATTATAATCTAAATAACGGATTTGAGTTCTTATGGTGGGAAGAAATAATATTCGACAATACAAAGTTTATATTCACACCTGCACAGCATTGGTCAGCAAGAGGTCTTAGAGACAGAAATAAGAGTTTATGGGGAAGTTGGTTTATTAAAAATGAAGATAAAAATATTTTTCATGCTGGAGATACAGGTTATTCAGATGATTTCATTGAAATAAGAAATAGACTTGGTGCTGTCGATTTTGCGATGATCCCAATAGGTGCATATGATCCACAATGGTTTATGAGTTATTCACATGTTAATCCAGAGGAAGCCTTGAACATAGCTAAAGATCTCGATGCCAAGAAAAGCATTGGAATGCACTGGGGAACATTCATATTAACTGATGAACCAGTATTAGAACCAAGGGAAAGATTGAATAAAATTACCAATCAAACGAATATTAATTTCTACACTGTTACTCCTGGAAATATAATTGAAATGTATTAGTTAAAAATAATTCTTCTATTTTAAATTGAATAAATTATTAACTTATTCTTACCTTCTGCCTTCAATATAATCATTTAATACTTCATGATATCTTCTAACTCTTCTTTCTTGGTTAGTTAAAATTGCATCATCAAAACCTTTTGATTTAACACCCTTTTGTTGACCTATTGCCATACTGATATCTTGATCGGTAACATAACCCATAGAGCCTTCTGGATACACTACCCACTCATGCTCAGCAGGTCTTAATGGTCTTGGTCCAAGAGGTGTTTCTGTCATATTCTCACCAGCAGTATTTTCAGTGGTATCTGAACCCATAAAAGTCGCTGAAGCTGATAATTGCTCCATATCCGGAACAAGCCACCAATGTTCAAAAAGACACTTTTCTGGATCAGTTGGATGAGGTTGAGGTCTTTGAAACTGAATTCCATCTGGTGTCATCGTAATATCATAATTAGGAAAACAATTATAAAAATAATAATCCGTTAATTGTTCATCAGTTAAAAATTCATAATGCCAAAAACCCCTATCTTTGGCCAATTTCCTTTTTTGTTTTTGAATAGCTAATCTTGTTTCTTGAGCCTTACCTTTAAAATCTTCAGGATTTAAATCCCATGCCTCTAATGCAGCATCTAAAGGAAAATTAACTTCGTTTGGAGATTGATCTCCTAAAGCAGGTTTGTGACCAGGCATTAACATTCTATTATGTCCATTATCATACATATCAAACTGCGAAAATTTATAATCATTTTCAATATGAACAGAAAGCTCAGGGTGTAATGTTGGTAAATGATATGATTCATTAAAATTATCGTGAATTATTTTCCAATTACAATCAACTTCACAAGTAAGATTTAAAACTCTTATATATTTTTCAGGTTGATAAGGGCTCATATGACTAATTAAAGGATTAAGAGCTTCTTCAAATTTCTGAGGGTTTTCAGCAAGAGTAATCCAAACAAAACCAAGCGCAACTTCGCAATGAATTTCTTTTAACTTAATTTTTCCACAAGGGTTGCCATCATCAAAATCCTCAGGGTCTTGTAAATTCCTTAAAATTCCTTCAGTATCGTACTCCCAACCGTGATAGGTACATTTGAAAGTGTCTAATGTACCATTTTCAACATGCACAAGTATATTTCCTCTGTGAGGGCAAACATTATAAAAAGCTTTTATAGAATTATCTTTTTGCCTAACCACTAAAACTTCCTCTAATCCAATTTTATAAACAAAAAAATCATCTGGTTCTGGAATCTCAGACGCAATACCTGCAATTTGCCAAACTTTAGTCCACATATGATCCCATTCTTTTTGCATAAACTCTTTTGAGTAATATCTTTCACCTGAAATTCTATCACCTCTTAACTTAGGATCAGGATGCTTATCTCTTGGTGTAGGTATAATTTTATTCATTATAATTATTCTCCATAAAGATTGCTAAATGATCTCTTAGAAAATTTCCATTCACCATTTTCTTTAATGCATTCATCATCATATTGACCACAAGGTCTTAATTCAGTCCCATCAGGTAAAACTGCTGTGTACAAATGGATATCCTTTCATGGCCTCATTCCAAATATTAACAATATTTTCTTTTCCTTCATTTTTGATATCTAAATGAGGAATTTCCCATACTGCATTTTCTGACCATGTACTGCCCCAAATGCCCGAATCTCTCTGATTAACGCCGTCACAATATCGATCTAAAAGCTCTCTTATCGCTACTTTATCATCATTCATGCTCATAACTTTCCCCTAAAATTTGCAAAAAATTCCTTCAAAATTATAATAACTGAAAATATTTATATTTTAATTGTTTTTTTGTTAATATAATATCCGAAATTAATCACTTTAGGGGATAATCATGAGTGAAGCAATTAAAGATAAAGATGGTGTAGCAAGAACTCCAGATACAAGTTACACTGAGTATTTAGAACAAGACTCCAAGAAAGTTCCAGATTTTATTATGGAAGAGAATTTTGAATTTCTTGGCTCAGAAGATATCGCAATGGATAGATATACCTCCGAAGAGTTCTTCCAAAAAGAAGCTGATTGTATGTGGACTAGAGTTTGGCAATTCGCTTGTCGAGTGGAAGATATTCCAGAAATAGGAGACAGCCTAGTATACGATATTCTTGACTACTCTTTCTTAATAGTTAGAACTGCTGAAAACACTATTAAAGGATACTATAATTCCTGTCTTCATAGAGGGCGTAAATTAAAAACCGAACGTTCATTTAGTAAAGATCTTGAATGTCCTTTTCATGGATTTTGTTGGAATCTAGATGGAAGCTTAAAACATACCCCAGCTGAATGGGACTTTCCTCATGTTAAAGCAGAAGAATGGAACTTACCTGAAGTAAGAGTAGAGCTATGGGAAGGTTTTGTTTTTATTAACATGGATGATAATGCTCAATCTCTTGAAGACTACCTAGCCCCCCTTCCTGAACATCATAAAAGATGGAATTTAGGAAACTGCAAAAAAGTCATTCATGTCTCAAAGGTAGTTCCTGGTAATTGGAAGACAGTACAAGAAGCATTTATGGAGTCATTCCATGCAACAAAAATTCATCCAGAAATTATGCCTTTTCAGGCTGATGAAAATGCAAGATATGACATATATGGTGATCATATGAATAGGAATATTTCACTTGTAGGTAAACCTAGCCCGAATTGTCCGGAGGTAGATGAGCAAGAAATTTTGGATACCATATTTTATGGGACAGGTAGAGTATTTAACGAGGATAAAATTCTTGTTCCTGAAGGATCTGAAGCGAGAAAGGTTGCTGCTCAAGCTATGAGAGATAGCTTTCATGAGGCAGATGGTCATGATTATTCAGATAAATCTGATGCAGAAATGCTAGATGCTATAGTTTATAATGTATTTCCTAACTTTTCTCCTTGGGGAGGATTTCCAAGAAATCTTATTTATCGATTCAGGCCAAATGGGACAAAAGTGGATTCATGTATAATGGAAGCAATCTTTTTACAAAGAAATCATGCAGATCCTGAAAAACAGGAAAAATATGAACCAATTCCTATACATTATCTTAATGAAGATCAAAATTGGGATGATGCAGAAGAGCTAACTGGGATAGGTTTAATTTTTGATCAGGATATGTCAAATATACCCGAGGTCGAGGCTGGAATGAGAGCATCAAAGAAAAAAGCTCTGACTTATGCTAATTATCAAGAGGTACGACTGCGCCATTATCATAATACTATTGATAAATACATTGCGATGGGTCCTTTTAAACCTTAAGCTGTACTTCCTCCATCAACAGAATACACTGAACCTGTAACAAAAGAACTATCATCACTTGCAAGAAAAAGCATTACTTTTGCTACATCTTCAGGCTTACCATATCTTCCAAGAGGTATATTGGATAGCATCAGATCCTTTGCTTGATGTGACTCTCCTGGCATCAATCCTTCTTCTAGACTTCTCATCATTCTTGTTTCAACAGGTGATGGATTAACTGTATTTACTCTTATGTTATGTTCGGCACATTCTTTTGCAGCAGATTTCATCAAACCAATCACAGCATGCTTACTAGTTGCATATGCACCTATTTGTGCTGCACCCGATAAACCTGCAATACTGGAGGTTATTATAAAGCTTCCCCCTCCTCTATCAGACAATACTGGAATAGATGCCTTTAAACCTAAGAAAGGTCCTTTTACATTTACAGCCATCACCTGATCAAACTTTTCTATATTATAGCTTTCTATGCTTTCTACATCACCTTCAATACCAGCATTAGCAACAAAAATATCTAAACCACCAAATTTTTCTTGAGCTATTTCTACTGCTTTTAAATTATCTTCAAAGGAAGTAACATCACCTGCATAATAGCTCAGGTGATTTGATCCAATCTCTTGGCATAAATCTTTTAAATCACTTTCATTTAGATCAAAAAGTAATACATCAGAACCTTCATTCAAAAATTCTATTGCCGTTGCTTTTCCTATTCCTCCAGCTCCACCCGTAATTATTGCTACTTTATTATCTAATTTTTTCATAATTAAAAAATACTAAGAAGTGTCTTTAACTAAATCGTTCTGAGAAGGTAGTGATGAAAAATTATCTTTCTCTTCGCCAAAAAGTTTTTCAGGACTTACTGAATCCATTGTACCTTCCATATCATCAGGATCAGTATAAAAACCAAGCACATACCCACCTTTTGAATACCCTATGAGAGATCTTAATTCAGGTGAAAAATTCTTAGCAACCTCAGGTGGGTGGGATAAATACTGGTTTTCCTCTTGTCTTAACCAGTTCAAAGCATAATGCATAAAAACTCCAGTCCTAATCTCATTATCTGTAGAGTTTTTTCCACCTCCATGTAATACGGTTCCAGTATAAAGCAAAACTGATCCTTGAGACATTTCAGCATACGCTATCTCATCCTCATTTGGTGTTCTATCTTTTTCCCATTTATGTGAACCAGGAACTACTTGTGTCGCTCCATTTTCTTTAGTGAAATCAGTTAAAGCCCATATTGTACTAAAATGTGTTTCAATTTTTCTTGGAATATATCCACCCCAGATACCTCTATCTCTATGAAGTATTTGTTTAGTTTCTCCAGGACCAATACTGACAGCAGAAGTAAAATGAAGTTGATAACCATCTCCATAAGGCTCAAGAAAATTGCAAGCCAAGTTATTTATAAGGGGATGAAGAGCTAAATTTTGACAACCTAATGATCTAGCTAATAACCCACCTACTCTTTTAGTCTCAAAGCCAGTAAACTCAGTCTTTCCCTTAATGTAATTATTTAAGTAGGGATCTAACTCACCTTTAATTTGGTTTAACAAATCAGTATTTATAACATCATCTAGGATAACTGCTGCATCACGATCAATAACACTCAAAATATCTTCTTCAGCTATATCTGCTTTTAAGTGAACTATCTCAGCCATACTTTAAATCCATCGCCTAACTTTTTTCATATATGCTTTATAATCCTCACCAAAAATCTTAATCATAGCATTTTCTTCAGGAATAATTTGAAAAAAAGTAATATATCCAACAAATAAAGGTAAAAACACCAAGCCAACAATTAATCCATTATAAATTGATAAGCCTAATAAAAATAACAACATACCTAAATACATAGGGTTACGCGTGATCTTGAAAAAGCCATCAGTTACCAATTGAGATGCTTCTTCAGGCTTAATTGGGTTAACAGTAGTCTCCTTCTTTTTAAAGTTTCTAGCAGAAGAAAAGGTTATAAAAAAACCTAATAATACAAAAGATAATGAGATATATATTTTAAATGGCAGATCAACATGTGCAAAACTATCTGAAAAATAGAAAATCATAACAGCAAACAATATAGCAACTATTGGTGGAGGTATTTTTGTATTCAGAAACATTATTGCTGACGAATTCCTCTTGAAACTAATCTATGACGGTATATTTTCCAATCGCCATCAACTCTTTTCATATCTGTTTCATATGTTGCCCAAAGCGTTAGTATTTCACCCTCAGGATCTTTCAAATAATGCAAAGCTTGAACATCTGTTCTGCAGTGAGCATCATCACCATTAATTGAAGCAAGCTGAGGCCCAAGCATGTGCTGAGTGGGGCCGTAATTTGAAAGAGCGCCCTTTACATATTCAACCCAATTATCTCTTCCGTTTATAGGTTCTTCTCCGAAATCTAAAATCTCAACATCTTCGATAAAGCATGAAGCATAAAGATCAAAGTCACGCTCATCAACGCCTGCCGCATATCTAAGCATAACATCTTGTAGTGCAATTCTATCTGCTACCTGGTCACTCATAATATTCCCCTCTCAAAAAGTATTTTATTTAAGCATAATTTTTGTCATAGTTTAAATATTAAGTGAGAATAATAAAGATAATGTCAGATATAAATCCTTTCAAAATTGATATTTCTAATGATGATATAAATGATTTGAGAGCAAGAATTGAATCTACTCGTTGGCCAGAAAAAGAAACTGTAAAAGATTGGAGTCAAGGAACGCCTTTATCCTATATGAAGGAAATAAGCCATTATTGGGTTAATAACTACGACTGGAAAGAAAGAGAAAATTTTTACAATTCTTTTGACCAATATATTACGACAATCGATGAACTCGATATTCATTTTATACATGTTAAAAGTGAAATTGAAGATGCGATACCATTAATCATGAGTCATGGATGGCCTGGTTCTATCGTTGAATTTCATAAAATAATTAGACCTCTTGTTGACCCCCTTAATCATGGGGGGCAGAGGGAAGATGCATTCCATGTTGTTTGCCCTACTCTTCCAGGGTATGGATTCTCTGGCAAACCATCTATGAATGGGACAGGTGTCGAAAAAATTGCTGAAATTTGGGATCAGCTAATGAATAAAATTGGTTATAAAAATTACTTTGCTCAAGGGGGAGAT
>LUMP01000084.1_pt1 | contig 21280 bp, 25 predicted proteins | sample 729641 | NCBI WGS metagenome assembly LUMP01 (sample SAMN03860260, study PRJNA289734) | marine metagenome | biome: seawater column; feature: ocean; material: water; isolation source: Red Sea water column Station 12 - depth 47m | place: Saudi Arabia: Red Sea | collected 2011-10-15 | depth 47 m | reverse complement strand
CTTGATGACTTAATGGGTTATTATTCTAAACATTTAGAACAAATAATTGTAAAAAACTATGTAAATTCTATAGATCTAGAATATGATCATAGAATTATGCATAATCTAGATAGTTTTTTGTGCCTAGAAAATAATTTGAAAAAAATATCTCAAATGAACAATAGATAAGTTCTCAGCGGATTTTATATCTAAAAATCAGTTATTCTATTCATGAAAAGCGGTTCTAATGATAACCTACAAAATTTTGCCGGTATAGCCAACCATTACGAGAATTGTCATTTTGTATGTAGGATTTTTTATTGTTAAGAACCGCTTTTTAGAAATTTATCCCATTGGAGGCATTCCAGGAGGCATGCCACCGCTAGAACCGCCAGAAATTGCTATTACGTCATCGATTCTTAGAATCATTGATGCAGCTTCAGTTGCAGATTTGATAATTTGTTCTTTAACTACAACTGGTTCAACTATATTTTGAGAGAGCATATCAGCAACTCTTCCTTCTTTTGCATTGATTCCGGTCCATTTCTTACCTTCGCTTTGTTTTGCACGAAGTTTAACCATTGTATCAATTGGATCCATTCCTGCATTCTCAGATATGGTTAATGGAATAATTTCTAGAGCTTCTGCAAATTTGTTAATTGCTAATTGTTGACGTCCTTCAAATCTTTCAGACCAATCCTTCAAGAATGCTGCAAGTAAGGCTTCAGGAGCACCACCACCGGCAACAATTTCTGGTTTTTCAATTACATCTTTTACAACCATAAGTGAATCATGGATAGAGCGGTCAACTTCATCAACTACTCTTTGTGAGCCACCACGAATTAGTAGTGTTACAGATTGTGGGTTTTTACATCCTTCAATGAATACCCATTTATCAGATTCAACTTTCTTTTGTTGAACTAGATTTGCTGCACCAAGATCATTTGCAGAAATATCATCAATGTTTGAAGTAATTCTTCCACCAGTTGCTTTTGCAAGTTTAGTCATATCACTTTCTTTAACACGTCTAACTGCTAAAATTCCATGTTTAGACAAAAAGTGTTGTGCCATGTCATCAATTCCTTTCTGACAGATTACAACATTGGCTCCAATTGAGTGGATTTTGTCTACCATGCTTTTGATCATTCTATTTTCTTCTTCAAGGAACATTTGCATTTGAGTAGGATCGTTAATTCTAATTTCTGCACTCATCTCTGTTTTTTCAATTTCCATTGCAGTGTTCAACAAAGCAATCTTTGCATGTTGAATTTTTGTTGGCATTCCAGAATGAACTACTTCTTTGTCTAAAACAATTCCTTTAATCAAAGAAGTATCTTGTATTGAACCACCTGCTTTTTTCTCAACTTTGATATTTTCAAGGTCAACAGTAGAATTACCATCTTTTGTTTCAGTAATATTTAGAATCGAGTCAACCACAATTTTTGAAAGTGAGTCGCTATCTTCAGAAATTAATTTTGATTCCATGCTGGTACTTGCAATTTTTAACAAACTTTCTCTGTCATCTGAAGAAACTTTCTTAGATATTTCAGCTAAAATTTCTAATGCTTTTTCAGATGCGGCTTGAAAGCCTTCAATTATTACTGAAGAATGTACGTCTTTTTTGAGTAGTTCTTCAGCCTTTGCCAAAAGTGTTCCAGCAAATATTACAGAAGATGTGGTTCCATCACCAACCTCAGTGTCAATGGTTTTTGAAATCTCAACCATCATTTTGGCAGCTGGGTGTTGTGCGTCAATTTCTTTTAGAATTGTTGCACCATCATTTGTAATTGTAACATCACCTAGAGAATCAACTAGCATTTTGTCTAGTCCGCGAGGACCTAAACTGGATTTTACTATATCAGCGACAAGTTTTGCAGCCATAATGTTGTTTTTTTGAGCATCCTTACCTTTTTCCTGTAAAGCGCTTTCCTTTAGGACTAAAACTGGTCCATTTGGTGTTTGTTGTATTGAGGCCACGGATTTTTTTCCCTAAAATCCCCTTATTATCATTTCGTCTGGATCGCAGGTAGATATTCCCTAGACTTTACATCAACTATACCACTATACAATATTCGTATATCAGGCAATGCAAGAAAAGGCAGAAACAAAGGAATCAGATGAGGTTTGTTGAATTTGCATCCAGCATCTAGCAAAACATCATTGACTTTTTCAAAGTTCTTTGTCACCTTATCAATCGGATCAGTTGAGATTATTCCTCCCATTTGGAATGGCAATGATGCCAAGGTTTTCCCGTTTTTAACAACAATTATTCCACCTTGAGATTTTGTAAGTTTGTTTACTGCATCAGCCATGTCTTTTTCATTGGAACCAATGACAATCATATCATTTTCATGAAAACTCCAGGTAGACGCAAAGGCACCTACATCTGCACCAAAGTTCTCCAAGAATCCTACAGTCTTGGTTTTACTTCCAAAAGTTCTATCAAGAGCAGCAACTTTCCACACGTCTTTATCATGTGAGGCAAGAACATTGGAATTTTCTACATTCAAGTCTGTGTTAGATTTTTTTGTAACAATTTCAGTTTTCATTGATATAAGATTTACAGATTCAGTGTTGTTTTTTGATCCTATTTCAAAAGTTTTTGGAGTAACTTTAGGAAGTTTGACCGTTTTTGTAATCCAAGTAGGAATTTTTGGTGAAGAAATTTTTGCTAAAATTTTTCCGTCTGAAACAACAATCTTTCCACCAAGAATAACTTTGTTAATTTTAATTTTTTTATAATCGTCAAGAATTAACATATCGGCAATTTTTCCAGGCCCTATTCCTCCAATTTCATTTCCCATCTTGTAATAATCAAAACAATTTTTTGATGCCATAGATATTGCATCAATTGGATTCATACCAAGTTTGATTGATTCTCTTACACAATGATCAATGTGACCAATCTTAGATATGTCAGAAGGATCTAATCCATCAGAACAAAACATTAAACGATTTTTGTATGTTCCATGTGACAATACAAGAGGAACTATTTCTTTCAAATCTCTTCGAATTGAACCTTCACGAATCATTATCCACATTCCAAGACGTAATCTTTCTAAAACCTGATCAAAGTTTATTGGTTCATGACAAGAAAATATTCCTGACGATATGTATGAGTTTAATTTTTTACCACTTGCACCTGCAGTATGCCCATTAATTATGCAGTGATTTTCATGCATTTGTTTTAATGATTTTATGGTCTTAGTATCACGTTTGGTAACTTTTGTCCAGGCAAAAACTTCACCTAATCCTACTATCGATGGTAATCCAATTGCCTGTTTTTCTTCTTGAAGAGTTAGAGTTTTTCCGTGACTGAATTTTCTATCAACAGGCAAACCACCAGGGATTGTGTGAAAAAATCTCATAGGGAGATTTTCTGTTTGTTTTAAAAATTCTCTAAATCCTTTGTAACCACCTACACTTACAATATCAATAGAATCTGGAAAAAGTGATGTTACTCCGCAAAGTAATGATTTTTTTATAAATTCCACAGGAGTTAGAAAATGATCAATGTGTATGTGAGGATCAACAAAACTAGGACAAACATACTTGTTTTTTACATCTAAAATTTTGGTTTTTGGACCACGTGTATGTGATGCATCTTCACCAACAAATGCAATCCTATCATTCTTTATGGATATCTGAATTTTTTCTTGGATCTCATTTGTATAGACATTGATTAAGGAACAATTTTCTAATATAAGATCTGCATAGTCATCGCCAATAGCTACCGAGTTTATTTCAGCAAATATTGATGAGAATTTAGAATGCATAACACACGATAATCTCAGATATTATTATACATTGAAGCGATGTTTAAATTACGGTCAGCGAGGCAAAATACTATGAATTTGCCGAAAGAAAAGAGAGCATATTGTCCAAAATGTAAAAGTCATCAGACAATGAAAGTCTCAGTTTACAAGGCTGGAAAGAGAAGAGGTTCAGCAGCAGGAGAGAGAAGACATGCTTTAAGAAAAAAGGGATACGGTGGACAAAAATTCCCAAAACTTGCAAAACCTGCTAAAACTACTAAGAAAGTTACACTAATTGAAACATGTACAACATGTAAAAAGAAAATGATGAATAAGGGAATTAGGATTAGAAAATTCGAGTTGGTTGCAGTATGAAAAAAGATCACGTGTTGGTTCCAGAACCAAATAGCAAATTTAACAAAGTAAAATGTCACGAATGTGAAGAAGAACAAATAGTTTATTCTCACAGTTCAACACAAGTAATATGTAATTCCTGCGGAAATGTTTTATCAAAAGCAACTGGTTCAATTGCTCAGATAAATGGAAAAATTTTAGAAACTACCGAGTAAGTCATACTCATTTTTTGTATTAATATTGAAACATATGCGTTTATCATCAATGATGACATAATCTTCTTCGACACTGTCCAAATTACTAATTTTACTTGCATTGACAATTGAAATGCCAGTATGTGCGTAATTTTGATCATTTAATGTAGTAATACATTCTGGTTCAAGATTTAATGAATTTTGAAAAGATTTTGTAGTTAAGATACTAGTCCACGTTTTGTCATGATTAACATTATCAATTATTTGTTTAACAATATCTCCATCCAACAAGGGTAAATCTCCAGAGGTGACAAAAACAAAATCATCTAATTGTTTCAAAATAGTATTTAGATCTATGACAAAACCTTCACCCGATGTTTCAACTGTCAAAATATTATTTTGGGTTAAAATATTATGGGTTTGAGGAGAGTTAGGGCTTGTTGCAGCAATTATTTTTTCAAAACAATTTGAGTTTTTTAATGCATCAATAACATGTAAGATCATAGGTTTTTTGTAATGCAGTAATAATTTTTCTTCATTACTTTTCATTCGGGTGCCTTTACCACCAGCCATTACTAGACCAATCATAATGAAACAAAAATCAATAATGAAGAGAGTCTTGTTAATTCATTACTTGCACCCATTACATCACCAGTAATTCCTCCAAAACTACGAGTAGATAATCCAACCAAAAACATTGTGAGTACTATGCCAGCTGCAAAAACAATGAACCCATTCATCTCACCAATTATGATAAATGGAATAATTGTGATTATTCCAGCTACCAACAATCGTTTTTTGTCCTTCATCGAGTCCATAAAAGGAGAGTTTGAGCCTATTGCAGCAGAATTTCCTAGTCCTGCCATCAAGACCATTGAGAATTTTGCCATAATTTCGCTGAGTAAAATTATCTTGAAGAGTTCCATTCCACTACTAAGAGATAATGCTATGATAACGCCAATTGCATACAATACAATTGAAAAAATACCTGCAGAGCCTACAGAGAGGTCTTTCATTGCTTTACGTTTCTTTTCTTTTGAGCCTTTTGTCATCAGTCCGTCTGCAAAGTCAGCAAGACCATCAGTATGATGAATTCCAGTAATTACTGCCAAGGATGCAACTACAACTAAAGATACAACCAGTGGTTCAAGATATAGGGACAGACCATAACCTAAACTTCCAATGACAAGGCCAATTACAATTCCAACAATTGGAAAAAGATACATGTTTTTTGCAATAGAATCAAGATTAGAGTTTGACGTTGGTATTATTGTCAAAAACGAAAAGATAGAACCAATTTGTTTAAGCAATTAAAATCGACTCCAGTAGTGAAATGAACAAGATGATAGGAATTGAAACAATTCCAAAGAATAGTAATGATGTGACTTTCATCAAAGTAATTGCATCCTTGACTTTTTGAGAGGTTATTTCTTGAGTGTCAGTTCCTAAGGAATAATGTTCAATTTTTTCAAGTTTAGTTCCTAATGCGCCTGCTAGTGCAGCCATAGGATAACCTGCATTTGGACTATCAGTTTTTTTGCCATCGCGTTTGAATATTGTGTAACAATTTCTCCAATCATGACCTAGTATCATAGACCCCAATACCATTGTCAATCCAGTTAATCTAGAAGGGATGTAATTTAGAATGTTATCACAATTTGCACCAAACCAACCCAGATTTTTGAACATTTCTGTTTTGTATCCCACCATAGAATCAACAGTATTTACAATACGGTATGCAAATGCTCCAGGTAATCCAAATAAAGCAAAATAAAACATGGGTCCAGTTATACCATCAACAATATTTTCACTTAGACTTTCTAATGTTCCTGACAAGATATGTTTCTTATCAAGATCTTTGGTGTTTCTCTTAACAATCATTGAAAGGTTTTTTCTTGCCAATATCAGATCATCTTTTTGCACTGCATCAAGAATATCTAATGCGTGAGTTTGCATTCCTCTGATTGCAATAGTCATTTTGAATAATACTGCAAAGATAATTACTGAGAATACAATGTATAACAATTCAAAATTAATTAAATTAACACTGAATTGCAAAGCAGTTAAAATAATGCAGGATACAGAAACAGGGATTAAAACAATAAAAATCCCACCTACTTTTTCCAGATGATTGTTTTCATTTTTCATACGCGTTGTTATAGTTCCAATTAAACTTCCAATCCAGGCAGTAGGGTGATATCTATTTCTTGGATCACCAAAAACCAAATCTAGTAAAATGGCTATGCCGACAACAGCAATTGATTCTAGAATCATTTCAAAAGTTTCTCCACTTTACGAATATTAAGACTTGACTTTACAACTTTGGCGATTTTGTTTATTTCCTTATCTAATTTTTTTAGATTGGAAGAATTCCAGTTCAAGTTTTTAGAAGAATTGCCTATGGAATCTTCATCTGGAATTTCAAATTCTGTCATAGGAATTGTGCCTAATACAGGCAAGCCAGTTTTTTGCTGTAATTTTTTGTAACCAGGTTTCAAGATTTCAATATCTCCACGAAATTTGTTTATGATAAAACCTTGAACGAGTTCAACATATTTTTTTTCTATTAATTCCATTGTACCAACAATACTTGCAAATGAACCACCTCTTTCAATATCAGTTACAAGTAATACTGGAGATTTTGTTTTCTTTGCCATTTTCATATTAGTAATATCATATTTTTGTAAATTAATTTCTGCAGGAGACCCTGCACCTTCAAGAAATATGATTTCATGGGACTCTGAAAGTTTGTTAAATGAATTCATGGATTCTTTAAGACCATCTTTTAAAACAAAATTCTCATAATAATCACTAGCATGCATTTTTTTGAAGAATTTTCCATTAACAAATACAGAACTACGGTAATTTCCTAGAGGCTTTAACAATATGGGGTTTTGTAATGGAGTTATTTCTGTTCGTGCAGCAACTGCTTGAATTGCTTGTGCTCTAGATATTTCAAAATTTTTTCCAGTATAAGAAAAATTTGACATGTTTTGTGCTTTGAATGGAGAAACAGAATAACCCATATCAGAAAAAATTCTACAAAGAGCAGTTACGAGAATTGTTTTCCCAGCTCCAGAGGATGTACCTTGTACCATTAGAGACTTTACCATTTTATTTCACCTAATGCTTTTAACAATAATTTGTTTTGAGATCTATTTTTTACTGCAATTCGTATATAATTTTCATCTAAGCCACAAAATGTACTACAATCCCTAATCAAGATGTTTTTCTTAAGGAGTTTTTTTTGTAAAAGCTTTGAATTGATTTTTGTTTTAATTAATATGAAATTAGTCGAAGATTGGAAACAAGTTAACCATTGAAATTTTGATAACGAATTCATTAGGAAAGAATTTTCTTTTTTGATGTTTTCTCTTGATTTTTCTAAAAAATCTGAATAGCATAATGCAGCACTTGCAGCAGATTGTGCCATGTAATTAACATTCCAAGGAATTTTCACTCTCTGTAAAATTTCAATTATTTTTTTACTTCCTAAACCATAACCAATTCGTAGTCCAGCCAGACCAAATGATTTTGTAAATGAACGTAAAATGAATAAATTTTCATATGATTTTATACTTTTTACAAGAGAAGGATTTGAATCAGGTACAAGTTCAATGAAAGTTTCATCAACAAATACTAGTGTTGATTTTTTTTGTGCAATTTTTACAATTGATTCAATAGATTTTTTTGATAATAGTTCGCCTGTAGGATTATTTGGATTGCAAAAAAATACAATGCCGTTAGGTGGTATTTTAGATAAGAATTCAGGCAAATCATCATTAAGATTTAGAGATTTGAAGTGGATTGGTTTTCCTCCAAAGAATTTTACAGCTTTTTCATATTCAGAAAATGTAGGACAGGGAATCAAGACTTTGGTTTTTTTATTTACAAATATACTACAAAAATTATAGATAATTTCAGTTGCGCCATTTCCAACCAATATTTGTGACGAATTAATTCCAGTGAACCATTTTAGATTTGAGCGTAATTTTGTGGATTCAGAATCAGGATAAACATCAATTTGATGAAGTTGTTTTTTTAGATATTTTTTTACACTGGGATGACATCCTAATGGATTTACATTTGAACTAAAATCAATTGTTTTTTTGGTATTATTTTTAATAGAAAATAACCCACCATGGGCTGCAGGAATATGAGATTTGGCGTTAGGATTAGGTTTGATTTTCAATATATGGAATAAAGTAATTCAGTATAGTATTCTTTTGGTTTTTCTAAAGGAATATTAACTGAAAATTGCCTGATTTAATCTATGAAAAAAAGAGTAGCCATAATTGGAGTAACAGGTTCAGTTGGACAGGAATTTGTTCAATCATTAAACAACCATCCATGGTTTGAGGTTACTCAGATTGCTGCATCTGAACGCTCAGCAGGAAAAATGTACCTTGATGCAATTAGAGATGCAAGCGGCATAATTGCATGGGATGTAGGAGGAGAAATTCCAGAATATATCAAAAACATGAAAGTTCTAACAATAGATGAGATAAACGTTCAGGAATTAGATTTGATATTTTCAGCAGTTGAATCTCAAGCTGCAAGAGACATTGAAACAAAATTTGCTAAAGATTTACCAGTTATTTCAACATCATCAGCTTACAGATATGAAGAAGATGTTCCAATCTTAATTCCAGGAATAAATGACGAGCAAGCAGAATTATTAGAAACTCAAAAGAAAAATCGAGACTGGAAAGGATGGGTTGCACCACTTCCAAATTGCACAACAACTGGATTGGCAATTACATTAAAACCGTTATTTGAAAAGTATGGTGCAAAAAAAGTCATGATGACATCAATGCAAGCAATTTCCGGTGGAGGTAAAACTGGAGTTTCTGCAATGGGCATTACAGATAATATTTTACCATATATTCCTAAAGAGGAAAATAAGGTTAAGATTGAAACTAGAAAAATTCTTGGTAAATTAAAAGATGGAAAAATTGAAGATGCAGATATCAAAGTTAGTTGTACTTGTACAAGAGTTCCTGTAATTGATGGACACACAGAATCTGTCTTTGTTGAGACTGAGAAAGATATTGATCCTAACAATGCTAAAGATACCTATAATGAATATAACAAAGAAATTTCTGTAGAAGGATTACCTTCAGCACCAAAAGAGTATTATGCATTTCATGATGATCCAACAAGACCACAACCAAGAATGGAAAGAGAGGTTGGCGATGGAATGACCACATCAATTGGCAGAGTAGAAAAAGAAGAGTTATTTGATAAGGGACTCAAATACATGCTATTTTCACATAACAAAAAGATGGGTTCGGCAAAGGGTGCAGTTTTGTTAGCAGAAATGTTATACAAAAAAGAGAAAATTTAGTCTAGAATTTTAGAAAATTTTCAATAATATCTTTATTAATGGTATTAATTTCTAAAATGCCGGTGAATTAATTGGCTAAAGTAGACGACCTTGATTTAAAAATTCTTTCAGAGTTAAGTAATGATGCGTCAATTTCTGTTCCAAAACTTTCTGAAAAAATTAACATCAATTCATCAGTTGTGTATAGTAGAATTAAACGTCTCTTAAAACAAAAATTAATTCACAGATATACAATCGATGTAAATGACAAAGAGTTAGGATATTCAGTAAAATCAGTTACAGGAATAAACATGGATTCCAAAAGACGAAATACAATAATTGACGAATTATTCAAAATTGACGGAGTAAGAGAGATTTCAGAGGTCACAGGAAGATTCGACATAATGGTCACAATGTATGCAAGATCCCTAAATGACATGCACAAAGTAGTTTCAGAAAAGATCGGCAAGATTGAAGGTATTTTAGGCTCTGAAAGCTTCATTGAGATGAAAAGAAGGACAAAATCTATGCCTTACATGCCATAGTAAACGAGTGATATTTATTTTTCTGGAGAAAAGAAACCGCATGCAGGAAACTACAACAAAAATCAAAATTAAGACGTATTATGAGCTGACAAAACCAAAGATTTGGTATCTGTTAGTTTTCACAGCATTTGGAACAGCAATTACTGCATCAAATATCTATAATATTGAAATTTCAATTGCAACTTGGGCTTTGATGCTATTTGGAGTTGCTGCAGGTTCTGCATCAGCAAACACTTTGACAAATTATCATGATAGAGATATTGATGAAGTGATGGAGAGAACAAAGGGAAGACCAATTCCAAGTAAGAGAATTTTTCCAGCTGAAAAAGCAAGGGATTTTGGATTAGTTTTAGCAGCAATATCAATTGCGTGCGCATTTGGAATTGCATTTACAACATCATTTTGGAATGGAGTATGGTGTGGAATCTTTATGGTATTTGGTTTAGCAGATAATATTTTGATTTATAGTCACGCATTAAAAAGAAAAAGTCAATTAAACATCATACTGGGAGGATTTTCTGGTGGCGCACCTGCAATGATTGGTTATGCAGCAGTAACACTAACTGGTTTATGGGACTTTGGATTAATCATGGCAGGTTTAGTATTCATTTGGATCCCAATGCACATTTGGGCGCTAACATTACACTTTAGAGACGATTATCAGAAAGTAAATGTTCCAATGCTAACTGCAGTGTTATCTGAGAAAACGTCAGCAAGAGTAATTGCTGCAACAACAGTCATGATGGTAGTATTCAGTGTGGTTCCATTCTTTTTGACAACAGATACTGGGGAACCGGTAATGGGTGACGTTTACTTGTACACAGCAATAGCATCAGGAATACTAATGGTAGTACTTAGTGCATGGGTTGTCTCAAAACCAACTGAAAAGGCATCATGGGTATTATTCAAATTTTCAAGTCCATACCTTGCAGTATTATTTATTGCATTGATGGTCGATTCTGCATTGTAGATACCGAATCACTTTTTTAACCCGCAGTTATGAAAAAACTATGACTTTTGAATTAGTGTGTAAAGATTATGGATATGATTGTGATTTTGTAGCGACAGGTGAAGATGGAGAATATGTGATGAGAGAATTTGGTAAACATACAGATGATGAACATGGATTATGGTATTCAGAAGAGTCACTAAAACAGCTTTTTCAGAACAAATACAATAAAAAATAATATCATTCAGGTTTGAGAATTATTTTTCCAACAAGTCCTTTTCCATTTAGCATTTTGTTATGAGCCTCAACTGCATTTTCAAATGTAAATATGGAATCAATGATGACCTTAATTTTGCCTTTACCCATCCAATAGAATCCTTCTTCTAATTCTGCTCTAGTTCCTTGTGTTGAGCCTAAAATGTTGATTCCTTTGAAGAATATATGACGTAAATCTGCAGGTACATCATAGCCTGTTGTTGCACCAGTAGTTACCATTGTTGCGCCATATTTCAAAAGTGTCAATTCTTTATTAAAATGGGAACCACCAATATGCTCAAAGATCACATCAATTCCAGGTATACCGTCTTTTGTTTTTGCAAGTTCTTTTGATATTTTGAAAACTTCTTTGTGCCAGTCTTCTTTTCTATGGTCTACAGCATAATCTGCACCAAGTTCTTCAAGCTGTCCTAGTTTTTCAGGACTTGCAGTTGCAATCACTGTACAACCATACAATTTTGCAATTTGAATTCCAAAGATTCCAACCCCAGAGCTTCCACCCATGACAAGAACAATTTGACCAGGTTTTATCTTGGCTCTACCAACCAACATATGCCAAGAAGTCAAAAGTGTCATGGATGCAGCTGCTGCATCTTCATAAGAAATTGAGTCTGGAATTTTCATTACGTTAATTTCTGGCAGATGAGCAATTTCGCAATATCCTCCCCAAAGAGGACCTGTTTGAAAACCCCAGATTATTCTTTTTTTACAATCATATTCTCGTCCAGATGTACATCTTGAACAAACTCGGCAAGACATGTTTCCATGTGAAACGACTCTGTCACCAACTTTGAAATTTTTTACATCTTCGCCAACTGCAATTACTTCACCTGCTGCATCAGTACCAGAAATATGTGGTAAAGGAACAGCTAGCGGTTTTCCTCGCATTCCCCAAATATCATCATAATTTAGTGCAGCTGCTTTCACACGAAATAACACTTCATTTGATTTTGGAGTTGGATCGGGAACTTCTTTTAATTGTAAGACTGATTCAAAATCATTATTTTCTGCATATTTTTCATAGACCAGAGCTTTCATTTTGTTAATAATTGTCTAAAGAGATTTTATCAAGTTTTGGAATTTTTGCAATTTCAAATCCTTCTTTTCTTTTATCTAGTGGGCGTGTTGCATCAATTCCAAGTTTAGCAGTTTTTAGCTTTTTCTGATCACTAGAAGGATCCAAGCTAGAACCACGAACATTTTTTATCAGTACAATATCTTTGTCTGCCTGAAATCTTGTTGCCATTGCATATTCTACCTGTTCAGAATCTGAAGGTTCAATATCATCATCAACAACAGTAACCATTTTCAGAGAGCGATGAGATGCAAAAATTTCATTAATTATCTTTTTTACATTTGTAGAAGGTTTTTTGGAAATTTGTGCTACAGCGTGAAGCCAATGTGAGCCTCCGTTTGATAAAATCACCTGCTTAGTTGAAGGGAATTTTTTCTTAATTATTCCATTTAGCTTTGACTCTATTGGCATTCCCATCAGCAGGTGGTGTTCACCATACCCAGACAATATATCATGGAATATCGGATTATTTCGGTAGTACATTTTTTCTAATTCAAAGAGAGGTTGTTCTCTAGGATGGTCATATGTACGGAGCATTTCAACCATCCATTCCTTGTCAGTCTTGTCTTGTAGAATTCTACCTTCCATGACAATCTCAGTTCCAGATGGAACATGCATTCCAGAATACGGACATTTTGAAAGTGTGAGCTTATTTCCTAATAATGAATTTGCGATATGTAATTCATCTTTACCCCAGTCAGCTTGATATGCACCGGCGATGGATATTGCAGGATGGACACCTACAGTAATTGCAACTTTGAGGTCTTCTCCATGTTCTTTTGCGTTCATAAAGTTTCGGTGCGAATGTCGCCCCTCAACCATTCGAATTGAAAAATGTGTTTTATCAACAGGCATCAATCTATGAAATGCGGAATTCTGTGTTTTGAATTCATGGTTTTGAGAATAAACAATGGCAGATGTGATGAATGGTCCGGATTCTTTTTCAAAATGTGTAACAATTGGAAGTTCAGATAAATCTTTTGAGCTGTTTTCAAAGAATTTACCATTGCTTATGATTTTGGGTTTTTTTGCATTTTTGATTGAAGTAAAAATTGAATCATGAATTTTATTTTCTTTTGAATTGACTGCTAAAGCAAATCTCTTTCTGGTGCCTACCAAATTACTAACTAAGTTGAAATTGTTTTGTTTGATATTTTGAAAAAGTAAGGCAGATGTCCCGTCAGCTTTTGCAGTAATTCCCGCAATTTCAAATTTTGTTGAAACCTTTTTCTTGATGATTTTGATTTCTTTAGATTTTTTTAATTTGGAAATATATTCACGAAGATCGACTGTCATTGTTGAATTTCTCCCATAATTTCATGCATTAATTGTTTTGTAGTTTCACTATCCAGTGGTTTTTCAAAATTTGCTGTGACAAGACAAATTCCTTTCATGAATAATGAGATTTTCTGTGACAATAGTTTCAAAAATAATTCCTCAGATTTTGTGGGAATGATAATAGAAGTTGAAGGGACAGGTCCAGAATTTATCGATATTAACATGGGACCAATCTTTTGAGAATTCTCAGTGATTGAGACAATGATACCATTTTCAAAATTCAGCATATTAACTAGGAAAGTACGATTCTCGTATGCAATTGTCTTTGTATTATAACCGGTTTCCACAAAAAGACTTTTTCAATTATGCCTTTATTGCTATCGGTTCAGACTTTGCGTCGAATGCTTCTTTGACTAGATCTCTTGCTTTTTTGATGGTCATGCGTTCTTCAGATTTTCTGAGTTCTTCAACGGTCTTTGTCTTTGTCCATCCTTCAGCAACAGCAGTTTCTAATGTTGTTTTAACAAAATCAGATGATGATGCTGCAACTGTTGCCACTTGTGGTGCTTCAACAGTTTGTGCTTTTTGAGATGCTGCGTCAGCTTCAACTCGTGCTCTGAGTTTTGCTTTATACTTCAAGTTACGTGGTTTAGTTCTTAATCGGTAACCACAGCATGGGCACCAAAGTCCTTCCCAATTTATGAAGATTTCACAGATCTGACATCGTCTTTGACCAGATGCATAACGACCAGTTCCTACTGGTTTTTGTGCTTTGTATCTAGAACAGATTCCTTTACATGTCATTTTGTTTGCATATATTGTAGAATTTACAACTATATAAAACAGATCTAGTGATTTTTTTCAAAAAATAAGATTTTTCTTGTAAATTTTTTATTGATTTATATTTAAAATCTGATCAATTTCAAAAAAAATCGAAAATATCAATAAATATCTTTGGGTTTTCGGACTTTGTACTAACCGACAGCAGATAATGGCAAAATAGATTTTGCAATTCCACTTCGTTGAGAAATGAATTGTGCTGAAAGCATATCTCTTTTTCCACGTTGATTGAAATTTTTAATTTTTAGTGAAGTACTAGACTCGTCAACAAACTCAATTTCAAACTTTGAGCAAAATTTTAGATTCAACATTTGAAGAATTTTTGTAGCAGTTTTCATATCACCATTTCCAATTTTGATAATTTTTCTAGCAGCAGGCAGTTCGGCCATAATGGCAATCATGTATGGAATTAACTTGTCTATTGAAACAAAGAATGCTCGTGCAATGTGATTTTCAAGATATGTCACAGATACGCCAATTCTTTCCCCAGGATCTACCCCTAGAACTAGCTTTGACGAGTTAGTTTGAGAATTGAGCATTTTGGTAATAATTCCTTTTACAACTATGGGATCCTTGCTCAGAATTTCGTCAAATAGTATTGGAATTGAGGGCTGGATTGGAGCCTCCTTTTCAGTAGTCACCACCAAGTCACCATCAAAATCATCAATTTCACTTGGAAGTATAGAGTCAAAGGGAATCTCTAGTTCCTTGAAAATTTTGGATAGTTTGAAGTAGGGTTTGCCATACTCGGTGGCGATTCCAATTTTAGCATTTTCTATACGAGTGATATTTTGAGTATGTTCAGGACAAATTTAGTACTTTTGGGCATAAATTTACTACATTTTTGGTCAAAAATTGCTTTGAATCATGAATTCTAGAAGATAAGAGAACTAGAAAATTTAGGATTTTAGAATTGTGGATACTGCATTATCAACTGCAGAATCAAAATTAGAGTCAATTTTTTGCTGAATTTCGGCAACTTTAGCCTCTCCATCCTGGGTAATCTTTTGGGATTCAGATTCAGCCTTTGATTTAGCCTCAGAAATCATAGATTCAGCTTCAGAATTAGCCATTTTTTTGGTCTGTTCTAAAAGGGAATCAATCTCTCTTTGAGCAATGGAATTTAGTGATTTTTTCATTTCAGCCAAACTGAGATTTACTGAATCAATATCAGATTCTAGTTCAGATAGTGATGTGATAATTCCATCTACTTTTTGACTCATTTTGATTTAAACCTCTCACTCCATTATTAAAATCTTCAATTTGTGGTCAGCATTAAGATCGCTCTTGCCAGATCGCCTTCAGCGTCATTTAGTGCGTTTTTTGCTGTTTCTTCATCAACATTTGCCTGTTGGCAAACAAGAGATATGTCCTCATCGCTAAATATTTGGACCTCTAATTCCTTTTCTTCATAAGATTCTGCCACAACCTGGAAAATTGAGCTTTCCTTGGTTTTCATTTCTGTAACTGCTGGCTTGTTAATTATGATCTCTTTTTTGTCAGTCTTGATTATAACTTCCTGTACATTGTTGACCTCTTCCATGTCCATCCCCATTTTATCCATCATTCTTCTCATCTGACGATTTCCGCCACGTCCACCCATCATTATGATTGACCTCCATCATTCTGAGATTTTAAACTATCTCGAATTCTCACAGCCATGCCTCTAGATTGAGATTTTATCATATTTGAAGAAAGAATCGATTTTCCTACAGCAATTATCTGTTTTTTAAAGAAAATAGGCACGTCTGAGCCGATTTCTATCTTTGAGCCACATTTTTTTACATGTTGGCAAAATACGGATTTTCCCTGTTCAACAAATGGCTTTGATTCAGCATCAACTTCTATACAATAATCATTTGCAAATTTCTTGTTTTTTGAAAAGAGTTCAGCGCAATAAATCGACATGGCAATTCCACCATCGGTCCTTGGAGTAAACAGTAAAAGATCATTGTGGTAGACGGCTCTAATTCTGCCAGTCTTTTTTGAGAATTTGAAATCAATGTCTTTTGGTATTTGTTTTGAAACACCAGCACCATAAAGTGCATCCACTGTATGGGATATTTTTTCAAACTTATCCATGATTCAAGACAAGTATTTCGGAAATATTAGTCTGAGTGAAAAATGATACAAAAAGTATCATTTCATTAGGGGAAAAAGACCAGAAATATACCATTTTTTCGACAAAAACAATAGATCGCAAAAAAAGCCTTATTTCATAAAAAAAACCATATATTTAATAATTCTATATAGTATAGCCGGTTATGGGAGATAAAGACCAGATTAGAAAAATCCAGTTTACCGGAAAATCATCATACATCGTTTCATTACCAAAAGACTGGATAAAAGACCAAGGTCTAAAACAAGGAGACCAAGTAACAGTCGGGAGAAATGGAAGTACAGTTTTAGAAGTCAAGCCTGTAAATTTATCAAAATCTTTTGGAGATGAAACTTCAAATCTTGTAATTTCGCCTGACGATGAAAAATCTGCTATTGTAAGAAAACTCATAGCTTTGTACTTTTTGAATTCTAAAACCATAAATGTCAAACCAAAAACAGGAACTAGAATTTCACCAACCCATAGAATTGCAATTCGAAATGCCGTCAAGAAAGTTTTGATGGGCTCAGAAATTACAGCAGATTCAACGGATGGGATTACTATCCAAGTGTTGATTAATCTAGTCGAATTATCAGTTGATGGCGCATTCAAAAGAATGCTGTCTATGGCAAAATCCATGCAAACTGATGCTCTACTATCTCTCAAGGAAGGAAATGATGAGCTTGCTCAAGAAGTCATCAATTCAGATGATGATGTAGACAGATTTGGATTTTACATTATCAGACAATTAACAATAGCAATTCAAAATGACCACATGCTTGAAGAAATGGGCTTCAAAAATGCCAGAGACTGTTTAGGATATCGTGTCATTGTGAAAAATATTGAAAGGATTGGAGATCACGCAGTTACTTTGGCACAAGATGCCATAGATATCAAAAAACCAATCAAAGGTAAGATTATGACCAGTATCGAAAAAATGAATGAATTTGCTTTAGAAGCAATAGATAACACGTGTTTGGCATTATTCAAAAATGACTATCAAGAAGCAGAAAATGCCATCAGTGAAACAAGAAATATCAAAAAATACGAAGATGACGTTCTAAAGGCTCTAGAACAATCAAAAAATTCTGAAGAGGTTTTCAGGGTTAGAAGAATTGCCGAAAATATCAGAAGAATTGCAGAATATGCATCAGATATTGGTGAAATTGTTCTAAACATGAATATTGAGAAAATAGCCAAAAAGAACTAGGAAAAATTTTGAAATCGTGTATCTTAATCACATATGACAATCAAGATATGATTTCAGAGGCAAAATCACTGTGTGAGGCAGCACAATACAACGTACTTTTCACAATCAGAGAAGATGAACTTCACTTTACGAAATACGGAATTAGTGAGGGGAAAATGCCTAATTTGGAAGATGCAATTGAGAAACACAAACCAGATGTAATTGTATTTGATGAGGTCCTAAAGCCAAATCAAAATTACAGCTTAGCCTCGAAATTAAAACTAGAGATTTTAGATAGAGAATCATTAATTTTACAAATTTTTGAAAGTAGGGCAAGCAGTTCTGAATCAAAACTGCAGGTAAAACTTGCACAGTTAAGATATGAAAGGTCTCGTGCAAAAGAACGAGTTAGACTATCAAAGATGGGAGAGCAACCAGGATTCATGGGAATTGGAAAATTTGAAGTTGATGTTTACTATAACGATATTCAAAATAGAGTCAACAATATCAAATCAAAATTAAAAAAAGCAGGAAAACAACGTGCACTGCACAGACAAGGAAGAGACAGACTAGGATTCAAAACAATTTCACTTGCAGGATATACATCTGCAGGAAAAACTACTTTATTCAATAGTTTAACCGGTGAACAAAAAGAAAAAAGTGCAGAGTTATTTACAACATTAACAACTACAACGCGTAGACTAAAACTTGGAAGAGAAATTTCATTAATTACAGATACTGTTGGTTTTATCAGTAAACTTCCAGCATACTTGATAGAGGCATTCAAATCTACTCTGGAAGAATTAATCTTTACAGATATTGTTCTTGTGGTAATTGATTCACTAGACAATGATCAGCAAATGAAAAAAAAGTTTTCTAGTTGTTACAGAACTCTAGTTGAATTAGGAGTAGAAAGAAAAAATATGATTTTCCTTTTTAACAAGTCTGAGTCTATAGATGACAAAAAATTGCTACACATAATGAATAATTTGAAAATTGATGAGGTTGAAAATTGTTTAGACATATCTGCACTCACAGGAAAAAATCTCACAGAACTAAAAAAAATATTAGAACGGAGATTTTATGGAGAGAGTAATTGAAAGTCGAAGTTTTAAGAATTGGTCAGAGAGTTGTTCGAGATGATAGAGTAACAACTCATGTTGCACTAGTTGCAAGGGCATTTGGAGCCTCAAAAATATACATGAATGAGGTGGATCCTGAAATTGAAAATACCATCAAACGAATGAACAAAACATGGGGCGGAGACTTTGAAGTTGAATTTTTTGAGGATTGGAAAAAAGTTCTAAAATCAAAGATTGATGATTACAAAATTGTACATTTGACAATGTATGGTGAGAAAATTGATGATGTTGCATCAGACATTAGAAAAAATCAGAACATTATCATTGTAGTTGGAGCAGAAAAGGTACCTAGAACCATTTATGAAAAATCAGATTTTAACGTCTCAGTATCAAACCAGCCTCACTCTGAAATTAGCGCATTGGCAATTGTACTTGACCGACTTTACAAAGGAAAGCAATTTGATATGAAATTTGACAATCATGCAAGGAAAATCATCCCTACAAAGAAGGGCAAAAAAGTGGTTACAAAGTAAAAATGGATTAATACAGGAAAAAATGTGAGGTAATATGGTCGACAAGTATGAAGATCCTTTTGTAAAAATTAGTGCAATGATTGGAGGAGACGAATATCTCAAGGTTGCCCGTTCGTTGTTAAAAACAGAAGATGCAACTGACGAAGAAATTGCTTCCTCAACAGGTCTTCGTATAAACATGGTTCGACGTGTTTTGTACGACCTATTTGGAAAAGGCTTGATTACAGGCGTTCGTGTAAAAGATGAAAGAAAAGGTTGGTTTGTGTATAGATGGCGTTCTAGAAGAGACGAAGTTGAAAATTTCATTGAAAACCAAAAAAAGAAAATTCTTGACAGACTACAAAAAAGACTAGACTATGAAAATTCTTCAGATTTCTATCATTGTGGAAATGAAGATTGTTCAAGAGCAACATTTGAAGATGCATTAGAATTATTTTTCAAATGTCCATCATGCGGTAAGGTTCTGAATCTAAAGAAAAATGAAAAGATAAGAAAACACTTTACCAAGAAAATTGATCAGATTCGAGGCGACATTCGAGTTTAGAATTTATAATTTAAAATAATTTCACTACCAGTTTTTTTAACATTTTTTAATTTTAGAGGCAATTTCATTTTTAATTCTGGAAAGGAAATTCCTTCAAACAAATCTATAGTATTTTTTGAGCCTAGAACATAAGGAGTCAATGCAATAATCATTTCATCAATTAGATTTTGCTTCAAAAATGAGCGATTTAGTGTTCCACCACCTTCTAAAAGTATGGTCTTAATTTTCCTTTTTGATAAAATCGATAGTAGTTTGGGTATGTTCACTTGATTTTTTCCACAAACAATGACATCAAGAGGTGATTTTTGTAATCGATTTAGATTTGATTTTGATGCAAGTTCAGATACAACAATTATTGTTGGAACACGTTTACATGTTTTAATTATTCTTGAATCATTTTTTATTGTTCCATGTGAATCAAGAATTATTCTAATTGGGTTATTTCCTTTTGCATATCGAACAGTTAGGAGTGGATCATCTTGTTGGACAGTATTTTTACCAACAAGTATGGCATCAGATTTTGCTCGGAGTTTATGAACACGTATTTTATCAGATTTTGATGACAATACAATGTGCTTATTTTTTTGACCAATCTTTCCATCAAGAGTAATAGCTGCACTTAGAATTATTTTTGGTTTAGAGTCTACCATGAACAATTTCGCCTCCAATCATTACAGCTTTGATAGATTTTTCAGACGCACGATGAACTATTGATGCATAAACATTGTTCATAGGTTCCAGATCAAGTGAATTTTTATCTATGAAAATACAATCTGCAAGATAATTTTCTTTGATACAACCAATTTTCTGATTAAGCATTTTACCCGCATTAACGGTAGCCATTTTCAATATCTCTTTTGGATCAAATCTATCTTGTGACATTCCCATAGTTACCTTCCAAAGATAATCCATTTCTCTAAAAATATCTGGAGAATTAATCATTACATTATCTGTTCCAATTGTGAGGTTACAACCATACTTTTTCATTAGTGAGATGTTAGGAATTCCTTCGGATAATGCTGAATTTGCGCGAGGGCAAACAACAATTCCACGTGTATTTTTTGCTGCAAGTTTCAAGTCGTTGTTTGTTGCAAAAGTCATGTGGATTAGAAATGATGGATTGAGCAACATTGCTCTTTGAACCTCTGTTTTTCCAGTTACTTTCTTTGATGTATTTGCACTATCTTGTGTTTCAGCTGCATGTATTGCACGAATTTTTTTTGTTTTTGCATATGATTTTAGGTTTGAATTAGCATTTTCATT
>LUMP01000300.1_pt1:10000-21497 | contig 21497 bp, 18 predicted proteins | sample 729641 | NCBI WGS metagenome assembly LUMP01 (sample SAMN03860260, study PRJNA289734) | marine metagenome | biome: seawater column; feature: ocean; material: water; isolation source: Red Sea water column Station 12 - depth 47m | place: Saudi Arabia: Red Sea | collected 2011-10-15... | reverse complement strand
GTCTTGAGAACATTAATTATGTCTTCCTTGGATAGAACTGAGTTGCCAACATCTTTATCAATACCAACCCTTCTATTGAACTTCATTCGTCCAACTTCTGATAGGTCATATCTTTCTTCATTGAAGAAAAGGTTAGTGAATAAGTTGTCTGCGGCCTCTTTTGTTGGAGGTTCGCCTGGTCTCATCATTCTATAGATTTCAATCAGTGCTGATTCTTTATCAGATGAAGGGTCGATACTGAGTGAGTTTGAAATATAAGGCCCTTGATCAACATCATTGATGTAGATTGTTTTGATGTCTTTAACCCCGTTTTCTTTTAATGCCTCAATGAGCTCAGCTGTCACTTCATCATTTGCATTGGCAATGACTTCTCCAGTCTTTTTGTTAATGATCTCTTGTGCAAGAACCTTTCCTATCAAGTCACTTTCATCGATTTCTAGATACTTCTTTCTAGATTCCTTAATTTGTTTTATGTGGAGTGCATTGATTCTTTTGCCTTTATTAACAATAAGCTTTCTACCAAACTTAATATCAAATTCAGCAATAGTTCCCTTCAAATGGTCTGTATTAATCTCAACCTCAACGGTCTTCTTTGATAAACGATAAGAGTCCTTCTCAAAGAAGATATCGATGATATCTTGATCAGAGAAGTCAAGTGCATGAAGCAAGATAGTTGCTGGTATTTTTCTCCTTCTATCGATACGAGCAAAAATGTTATCTTTTGCATCAAACTCAAAATCTAGCCATGAGCCTCTGTAAGGAATGACTCTTGCTGAAAACAATAATTTTCCAGAAGTCTGAACCCCCTTGTCATGATCGAAAAATACGCCTGGAGAACGGTGAAGTTGAGAAACGATGACACGGTCGGTACCATTTATGATGAATGTACCATGCTCTGTCATTAAAGGTATTTCACCAAAATAAACATCAGTGGTATCACCAGTCTGCTTGATATCTTTTACTTCTTTTACGGTTTCCTTATCTGTATTCTTGTCATAGGTAATGAGCTTGGTCTTAACTCTCAATGGTGCAGCATATGATAGTCCTCTAAGCTGACATTCGCGCTCACTGAATTCAGGCTCTTCAAGCCTATAGCTAACAAATTCTAATCTTGCATTCTTAGAAAAACTTTCAATGGGGAAGAGGTTGTTGAAAGTCGCTTGTAATCCAGCATTTTCTCTTTTTTCAGGATCAACATCCCTTTGCAAGAAAGCTTCATATGAATTGACCTGAAGGGTCAATAAATCTGGAACATCGAGAGCAGCTTTTTGCTTTCCGAAATCTTTCCTAATTCTCTTTTTCTCAGTAAATGAAAACGACATATCTTTGAACACCCAAAAAAGCCAAGTCAATCGCTAAGATTGACTCGGGTTAAAATAAATTTAATTAGCTAGCATTAAAAACAGAGAGATTATTGAATTATTTTAATTCGACTGAAGCGCCTGCTTCCTCAAGCTGCTTCTTCATCTCTTCTGCTTCATCTTTTGATACAGAGTCTTTAAGTGGCTTAGGAGCTCCTTCAACTAGGTCCTTAGCATCTTTAAGCCCTAATCCAGTGATAGCTCTAACTGCTTTAATGACAGCAATCTTATTATCACCCGCTCCTGCAAGAACAACTTCAAATTCTGATTGCTCTTCTCCTGCTGCTTCAGCTGAATCGCCAGCTGCAGGGGCAGCCGCGACAGCTACTGGTGCTGCTGCTGTGACGCCAAACTTTTCTTCCATCTCAGAAATTAGCTCAACAAGATCCATAACGGACATTTGAGATATTGCTTCTAAAACATCCTCTTTACTTGCTACATTAGCTTTTGCCATTTTTTATCTCCTTACACTCATCCCAAAAAAAGGATTGGGAATTTTATACAAATTTAATTAATTAAGAAACCTCTTCTTGCTTATCTTTTTGAGCATTAACAACTCTGACAAACTTGGTTGGGATTTCATTCATCAAACTCACCGCTTTCTCTATTGGTGCTTTCATTAATCCGAGCAACATTGAGTAAGCCTCATCTTTGGTCGGTAATTTAGAAATTCTATCTATGTCTGATGCAGGAAATGCCTCTCCATTGATAGCTAATCCAACCGTTTTGAGCTGCTCGTTGTCTTTTGAAAAGTCATTGAATAATCTTGCTGGTGATGCAAGATCTTCTTTTGATAATGCAATAATAATCGGCCCATTTAAATCATCCACAAGACATTTAAAATCTGTTTCTTCAAATGCACGCTTAGAAAGAGTATTTTTGACCACTTTTAGATAAACGCCAGATTCTCTTGCTTTATTGCGCAGAACTGACATATCTTGAACGCTGAGACCACTGTATTCTGCAATCGCGCCAGAGACTGATTCATTAGCAAAGATATTCAGCTCTTTTACTACTTCCTTCTTTTGTTCAATATTCAATGGCATATCTAGATACTTCTTACGACTCTTTAATTTTAATTCCTGGCCCCATAGTTGAGCTCATGGTGATTGTCTTGATAAAAACTCCTTTGGCGGATGAAGGTCTTGATTTTTTAATGTCATCGATAAGCGCATTGAAGTTTTCTTGAATTTCTTCACTTTTAAAACCGACCTTGCCAATTGAGCAGTGAATAATCCCAGCCTTATCATTTCTATACATGGCTTGACCTTTCTTGGCATTGGTTACGGCATCTTTAACATTTTTTGTAACGGTTCCATCTTTAGGATTAGGCATTAAGCCCTTTGGACCTAATATTTGACCAAGTTGGCCTACAAGCTTCATGCTTGATGGTGTAGCAATGACCATATCAAAATCCATGTTTCCTGATTTCACTTCTTCTGCAAGATCATCCATTCCTATTTTATCTGCTCCCGCTTCTTTCGCCTCTGTTGCTTCATCACCTTCTGCGAAAACTGCAATTCTTAGAGTCTTTCCTGTTCCGTTAGGAAGTGCAGCAGACCCTCTAATGTTTTGATCAGTTTGCTTTGGATCTATGCCAAGATTGATTGCAACATCAACGCTTTCTTCGAACTTTGTTTTCTTAGAATTTTGAAGAATTGATATCGCCTGAGAAAGCTCATATCTAGCCTCACTATCAACGACTTCCCTATTCTCTCTATGTCTTTTTGAAATACCCATTTTGAACTCAAAAATTACTCTACTTCCAGCCCCATACTTCTTGCGGTGCCCGCGATTATATTAAATGCTGCCTCGTCGTCAACTGCATTTAAGTCATTTCCTTTAATTTCTATAATTTCTTGTATTTGTTTCTTTGTAACTTTTCCAACTTTTTCAGTATTGGGTGTGCCACTACCCTTATTTACACCAGCAGCTTTTTTCAACAATGTTGATGCAGGTGGTGACTTTGTAATGAATGTAAAAGACTTATCCTTATAGACAGAAATCACAACCGGTATGAGGACGCCTGGTTCAGAATTAGCTGTCTGCGAATTAAATGCATTACAAAAATCCATGATATTCAGACCTGCTTGACCAAGCGCCGGTCCGACAGGAGGGCTTGGATTAGCTTGTCCAGCTGGGATTTGCAATTTTACGATGTTTTCAACTTTCTTTTCTTTTTTAGCCATGGTTCTTTATGATTTTTCTACTTGATTAAAATTTAAATCCACAGGTGTCGGTCTTCCAAGAATTTGAACTGCGACACTCAATTTACTTTTTTCATAATTCACATTTTCAACAACACCACTGAAGTCATTAAATGGACCATCAATAACTCTGACAACTTCTCCAGGCTGAAATGTAATTTTTGGTTTGGGCATATCAGCTGAGTCTTCTACTCTATTAAGAATATTCATTGCCTCATTTTCAGTTATTGGAGTTGGTTTTTCGCTGGTTCCTCCTATGAATCCCATGACATTAGGAATTGACTTAACGAAATGCCAAGTCTCATCATTCATGATCATCCTAATCAAGACATACCCTGGGAAGAACTTTCTTTCAGTAGTTTTCTTTTCGCCACCTTTGAGCTCTACAACCTCTTCTATTGGAACAACCACATCCGTGATATCAGATTGAAGGCCTGTAATTTCAATACGATCAGTCAAAGTCCTTTGAACTTTATGTTCAAAGTTAGAGAATACCTGAAGTACATACCATTGATGTTCCATATCAAAATTACCCTCTAATAAAATTAGTGACAAACAAAAGCAGGAAGTCCAATAACCAGAAAAAGATTCCGAGTATTAGAACAAAGATGAAAACAGTTAATGCTGTCTGTAATGTTTCTTCTTTAGTAGGCCAAACAACTTTTCTCATCTCGACTCGTGAGCCTTGTAGGAAGCTCCAAAAGATAGAGCCCCTGTGAGTAGTAAAGAAAATGAATGTTGCTACAACGACTGAAAATATAATCAAAAGTGTTCGAATAAGCACAGATAGATCAGAATATGTGTAAAACACATAGATAGATCCAAGCAAGATCGCCAGTGAGGCGATCAACTTGAGGATCTCTGATCCTTGACTTATTTCTTTATTACTTTCAATCACTATGACATCCATCACTGGCAGGCCAGGAGGGACTTGAACCCCCAACCTGCGGTTTTGGAGACCGCCGCTCTACCAGTTGAGCTACTGGCCTATAAGTTATTCAATTATTTTTGTGACTACGCCTGAACCAACTGTTCTACCACCTTCACGAATTGAGAATCTAAGTGATTCTTCCATTGCGATAGGTGCGATCAATTCAACAGTGATGTGTGTATCATCCCCTGGCATAACCATTTCAGTGCCTTCAGGCAATGTAACAGCACCAGTAACATCAGTAGTTCTAAAGTAGAATTGAGGTCTGTAACCATTGAAGAAAGGCTTATGTCTTCCGCCCTCTTCTTTGGTCAAAGCATAGACATCAGCCTCAAACTTAACATGAGGAGTGATACTTCCTGGCTTCGCTAATACTTGTCCACGATCAACTTCCTCTCTTTTCGTGCCTCTTAGAAGAACGCCAACATTGTCACCTGCTTGACCTTGATCAAGAAGCTTTCTGAACATTTCCACGCCAGTACAAGTTGTTTTTTGAGTATCCTTAATACCAACGATTTCTATCTCGTCATTGACATTGATGACTCCTCTCTCAACTCGACCTGTTACAACCGTTCCTCTTCCTTCAATTGAGAATACATCTTCAATTGGCATTAAGAAATCACCATCGATTGCTCTTTCAGGCTCAGGGAAATATTCATCCATTGTTGCAACCAGTTTTTCAACTGCTTGTGCACCAATCTCGCTGTCATCTCCCTCAAGTGCTTTAAGGGCGCTTCCTGAAATAATTGGTATATTGTCTCCATCAAAGTCATACATTGATAGCAATTCTCTGACTTCCATTTCAACAAGCTCAACCAATTCTTCATCATCAACCTGATCGGCTTTATTTAGAAATACAACGATGTTAGGAACACCCACATTTCTTGCAAGAAGGATGTGCTCTCTGGTCTGTGGCATAGGCCCATCTGCAGCGGATACAACTAAAATAGCTCCATCCATTTGTGCAGCACCTGTGATCATGTTTTTAACATAATCAGCGTGTCCAGGACAGTCTACGTGTGCGTAGTGTCTCCCTTCGCTTTCGTACTCAACGTGTGCAGTGGCAATTGTGATACCTCTTTCTCTTTCTTCAGGAGCATTATCAATGTCCTCGAAAGCTGAAGCATCGCCGCCAAATTTAGCTGCCATAGTTTTAGTTAATGCAGCGGTCAATGTGGTTTTACCATGGTCTACGTGACCGATAGTTCCCACATTCACATGCGGTTTGTTACGTTCAAATTTTTCCTTGGCCATATTTAACTCCCGTTTAGAAAAACTATATATATTAAATTGATTGAAAAACTATTTCGGAGCCCACAACCGGGATTGAACCGGTGACCTCTTCCTTACCATGGAAGTGCTCTACCTGCTGAGCTATGTGGGCAAAAGCACATCCGAATTGAATTGGAGCGGGCGATGGGGATCGAACCCACATCATCAGCTTGGAAGGCTGAGGTTCTACCATTGAACTACGCCCGCGCAAGTTAGATGCGGAACAACCCGAAATTATTTTTATTAAACTTTTCATTTTTTCAAATTTTTATACCAATTGCTCAGTCCTTTCTACCTCTCAAACCCCTGTATTTGCAGTGGTGGAGGGGGTAGGATTCGAACCTACGAAGGCTAAGCCAGCAGATTTACAGTCTGCCCCCGTTGACCGCTTGGGTACCCCTCCGCGGACATGACCCACTATTCTCTTTTTGTGGAGTATAGGTGTCAACAAGATTTTCAATTAATTTTGTGGTGCCGGAAGAGGGAATTGAACCCCCAACCTACTGATTACAAATCAGTTGCTCTGCCAATTGAGCTATTCCGGCAACAAAACTAGTTCAATCACCTTGATAAATTTCGTGAATTATAAACATTTTATCTATGAATGAAAGCTTTCTAGATGACTAAATGGCCATTATAAACCTTCTTAATGACTCCATTATCATCCAATAAGAGTGCACCAGTATGATCAATGCCAATATTCTTGCCTTCTAAGATGTCATTTTCTTCGATAATCTTGACCTCTTTTTCAAACAAAGCATCGTATTTAGGCCAAAATTTAAAGGCGCTTTGTATTGATCTCTGATTAAATTTTTTAAGTGATTCAATGACTGTCCTTGCTAGAATTCCAGACATTTCACTTCTGCAAAGAGAAAGATCATGGTTGATCTTCAATAGATCGGTTGGAGGAAACAGATTCTCAGCCATTGAATTCAAATCTGACCCAATATCGTAGTTAATACCAACGCCTATATTGAATGAATAATAGTCTTGAGACTGGCTGGTCAACTCAACCAAAATACCACCTAGTTTTTTGCCGCCATGCAACAAATCATTGGGCCATTTGAGTGAGGCGCCTGAATAACCCAAATCTCTTAAAGCTCTTGAAATTATAATGCCACAATAAATACTTAGTCCAAGTGGTGAGGATTTACTATACAAGGAGCCAATAACTGAGAAGCAAATACCAGAACCATAAGGTGACAGCCATTGATTACTCCCCCTGCCCCTTCCTTGTGTTTGAAAATCTGCAAAACATACCGAATATTCATATTTTTCTATATCCTTCTGACTGAAATACCTGCTTGTAGTCTCAATGATTTGCTCAACTGAAAGTTTAATGTTTTCAGAATCCTCTATTTGATCAATTTCTTTCTTGATCAATTCTTCATTAAGAAAATCAACCTCTCTAAATTCATATGAATCTCCGCATTGAGTGATTGTGATACCAATTGATTCGAATAATTCAATTGCATTTTCAGTTGAAATAGTGGTTCCAATCACTTTCTCAATCTCATCATGTGAAATCTTTAAATCGTGATTTCCTTTGACAATCTTTAGTAAACCCTTATTTTCTAGCATTTTCAGAGTTTCGCTTCGATACCTTTATACATAGACTCCCATTATTTTCTAGCATTTTCAGAGTTTGGCTTCGGTGCCTTTATACATAGACTCAATATTCGTTCGATGGGTATAAAGAATGAAAATAAAAATCAATAGAGAAAATGTATGAAGATTATGATGTATTCCATGATCTATAAAAAAAGTTTGCAAAAAAAGTATAAAAAAAGCAGAAATTGTCGATAACCCAACAAAACGACTGATCAAGAAAACAAATAAAAAACCTATAACTGGGAATAAAATAAAGTAGGGATCAATAAACAAAAATGCCCCCAAAGCGGTGGCTGCTCCTTTTCCTCCCCTAAAATTAAACCAAATTGGATAACAATGACCGATTAATGCAAAAATCAATGAGAGAAAAAGATAGTCACTTGACGAAAATAAAAGAACTTCTGATTGGGAAACAATCGATTCACATAGATATAAGGCAAAATAACCTTTCAAAGCGTCGCCAAAGAAAACAAATATGCCTGACCTTGCCCCCAAGATTCTCAAAGCATTTGTCGCACCTGCATTGCCACTTCCTTGCCTTCTTAGATCAAGGCCCTGAATGTAACCGAGAATGAGGCCAAAATTAATTGACCCCACAAGATATGTAGTCAGAAATATAACTCCAAGATGTAACATTAATTTGAACCTCTGATTTCATCATAGCTCTCTGAAGAGACACATATAATCATAGCGATAATAACCACTGCAATACCAATAATTTCTATTGAAGTTGTATGCCTAGAGAAAAACAAGTAATCCCAGAAGAGTGAAAATATAGGTTGAGAAATTAGTATTATTCCGGCTGTTGTTGCAGTCACTGTCTTTAAACCTAAAATGATCATGTACCATCCAAACACATGACAAATAATTCCATAAGCAAGCATTGAATAGAGATTACTCGAATCATTTATTGCCATTGAAACGCCTTCAATCTTCATAACGATGAATAAGATCAATGCTGATATAAAGGACACATAGAATAGAGAGATCAAAGGTGAGATCTCATATGAAGCTTCTATATTGTTTTTCTTTAGGCTCAATATATAAGCAGAGTAAGCAAGCGCTGTCATGATGCCAAACATAAATCCAAGTTTTATATTTTCATTATCGATACTACCTCCATAACCCAACGTAAGATAAAGGCCAGTAATGCCTAAAAAAATTGCAATGATTTGATATTTATTTGGCGCCATACTAAAGATAAAGAAACTCATAAGAGGAATGATGAATATCTGAAAATTTGCAATCAATGTCGACATTCCAGGACCTATATACAAGATTGACCGGTGCCAAAACCAAAGGTCCAATGCAAAAAATATTCCAGCAAGAATCAAGTAGGGATTGACTGAAAAGGAATTGATATAGAGATTTCGATTTAAAAAAATTACGAATATTAAGAAAATAGAACCTATAAATACTCTGTAAAAAGCACTCACAGTGGGTTGGAGATCACTCATGCTAACCATCACTGGAGAAAAGCTTATTAAAAAGGCGCCAATCAAAACAAAGAGAATTCCCTTTCGAATCTTAAGGTTGTCTGAACTCATCTTTATTCACTTTTATCTAGAAAAATCTCTGCCAACATACATCGAACACTTCCTCCTCCATACTTTTCTATGGTAGGAATGGGAAATGAAAGCAGATTAATTCGATTTTGAATCAGTTTTTTTTGCTCAACAGTCAAAGAGTCTCTCGCTGTCTCTGACATCAACAAATATTTCTCATTATTTTTGCTTCTCACTTCCAGTGCATTACCTAAAAAATTTTTCATTTGATCAATCGAGATATCAATCACTGTTCTACCAGAGTCTGTTAATTCAGATTTTAATTTTTTAGATATGGCTTTTTCTTTTATAACATCAAAGCAAACCAATGCAGTATCCTCGCCAAGACTCATCATGACATTGGTGTGATATATAGGGATATTGGTCGTTGAAGAAAATTCTATGATTTCATAGCTCATCGTATCTGAAAAAACAGCAAGAGCTTCCCTGGTTGTTCTTGAGGAGATACAGGCATATGCTTTTTTGTTGAGCCTGTCTAAAATCATGCTCCCTGTTCCCTCTAGATAATGACCATTGTTCTCCAAGTGGCTTAAATCAATGGTCTTAGTCACAGAAAAACCCTGAAGTGATAGCTTCTCTATAATATCAATTCTTCTTTCGTTTCGTCTTTTGGATGACATCATAGGATAAAGAATAACGGCTCCGTCATCATGGAATGTAACCCAATTATTAGGAAAAATTGCATCAGGACTCCCTAAGTCCTCAATATCATCAAAAACAATATGATCGATCTTATATTCTGACAAACGATCAACCATATTAGTAAACTCAATATCTACGTGTTCCCTTATTTGACTCAAGTTTGTCGATTCTGTGAAATCATTCTGGAATTCATTTGATTCCAATGTCTCTTCATTGCTAGAAAAGTTTCTAGGTCTGATGAGCATTAAATATTTTGATGTTTGATAATTCATTGAGTCAAAAAAAAACGAAGATGATTCATAGTAAATCATCTTCGTTCTTAAATATAAACTGGCGATGTCCTACTCTCACATGGGGAAGCCCCATACTACCATCGGCGCTGTGCATTTTCACTTCCGAGTTCGGTATGGGATCGGGTGGTACCTACACGCTATGGTCGCCAGAAAAAAGAATTTAGCTTAAAACTATCACTGTTGTAAAGTTATTTGATTGTTATAAGACCAAGCCTCACGGGTAATTAGTATCAGTTAGCTTCACTCATTACTGAGCTTCCACACCTGACCTATCAACATCGTAGTCTCCGATGACCCTTCAGGGATCTCATGGATCCAGGGAAACCTAATCTTGGGTGGGGCTTCCCGCTTAGATGCTTTCAGCGGTTATCCCTTCCGTACATAGCTACCCGGCAGTGCCACTGGCGTGACAACCGGAACACCAGGGGTACGTCCACTCCGGTCCTCTCGTACTAGGAGCAGCTTCCCTCAAGTTTCCAACGAACACCGCAGATAGGGACCGAACTGTCTCACGACGTTCTAAACCCAGCTCGCGTACCACTTTAAATGGCGAACAGCCATACCCTTGGGACCTGCTACAGCCCCAGGATGTGATGAGCCGACATCGAGGTGCCAAACTCCCCCGTCGATGTGAACTCTTGGGGGGAATCAGCCTGTTATCCCCGGCGTACCTTTTATCCGTTGAGCGATGGCCCTTCCATACAGAACCACCGGATCACTAAGACCAGCTTTCGCTCCTGCTCGACATGTCTGTCTCGCAGTCAAGCTCCCTTATGCCTTTGCACTCTAAACTCGATGGCCGACCGAGTTGAGGGAACCTTTGTGCTCCTCCGTTACTCTTTAGGAGGAGACCGCCCCAGTCAAACTACCCACCATACAATGTCCCTGATCCAGATAATGGACCTAGGTTAGAACTTCAATTATGTCAGGGTGGTATTTCAAGGTTGGCTCCACATACGCTGGCGCATATGCTTCAAAGCCTCCCACCTATCCTGCACAAACAGAATCAAAGTCCAATGCAAAGCTGTAGTAAAGGTGCACGGGGTCTTTCCGTCTTGCGGCGTTTAAACTGCATCTTCACAGCTCGTTACGCCATTCGTGCAGGTCGGAACTTACCCGACAAGGAATTTCGCTACCTTAGGACCGTTATAGTTACGGCCGCCGTTCACCGGGGCTTCGATCAAGAGCTTCGCATAAAGCTAACCCCATCAATTAACCTTCCGGCACCGGGCAGGCGTCACACCCTATACATCCTCTTACGAGTTAGCAGAGTGCTGTGTTTTTATTAAACAGTCGCAGCCACCTGGTTTCTGAGACCTTCGTCAGCTCTAGAAGCAAGTTCTTTCACCAACAAAGGCGTACCTTCTCCCGAAGTTACGGTACCAATTTGCCTAGTTCCTTCACCAGAGTTTTCTCAAGCGCCTTAGAATTCTCATCCCACCCACCTGTGTCGGTTTAGGGTACGGTCACAATTTACCTGAAGCTTAGAGGATTTTCTTGGAAGCATGGCGTCAGCAACTTCTTGATTAAAAAATCAATGGTCTCGTACCTTGGTAATAGAAATCCAGATTTTCTAAGATTTCCTACCTACATACTTTCCCCGGGATAACCAACA
>LUMP01000300.1_pt1:0-5000 | contig 21497 bp, 18 predicted proteins | sample 729641 | NCBI WGS metagenome assembly LUMP01 (sample SAMN03860260, study PRJNA289734) | marine metagenome | biome: seawater column; feature: ocean; material: water; isolation source: Red Sea water column Station 12 - depth 47m | place: Saudi Arabia: Red Sea | collected 2011-10-15 | depth 47 m | reverse complement strand
ATAGATCATCAGAGCTACGAACTTTTGAATGCCAAGAGTTATATATTTCCTAAGAACTTAAAAAATAAAATTTTGGAATACTCAAGAAATCAAGAAAGCATTGATGACAATAAAATTTGCTCTCTCGGAGATGAGTTGGCTCATGTATATGCAAAATCGATAGAAGCCTTCATAGATGAATCATATTTAAAAAAAGAAACAATCAATGCCGTGGGATTACATGGTCAGACAATTTCACATAATCCAGATGATCAAAATCCCAGTAGTGTTCAAATTGGCAATGGTGAAATTGTAGCAAAGACAACAGGCTTGATAGTCGTCAATGATTTCAGACGTGCAGATATTAACGCTGGTGGCCAAGGCGCACCTCTGGCTCCTTTGTTTCATGATCGGTTTTTTGGTGAAACTAATAAAATAAGGGCTGTCATAAATATCGGTGGCATCGCCAATATCAGTATATTTGGTAAAGAACTAACTGGATATGATATCGGTCCAGGCAATGTGTTGATGGACTCATGGTGCAGAGAGATCAAATCGTGTGACTTTGATGAAAATGGAAGATGGGCAGAAAAAGGAAACTTAAATCAAATGCTACTGGATAAACTTATGGAAGAAGAATTTATTCATAAGAATCCACCAAAAAGTTCTGGTACTGATTATTTTAACATCAAATGGATAAATGAAAAATTGGAGCAATTTGATTTTCGAATCAGTGACACTGACATTCAAAGAACACTTGCTGAATATACTGCCAATATAATTGCTGAAGCAATAAAGAGTCATAGTGATATTGATCAAATAGCAATTTGTGGTGGTGGAGCAGAAAATAATTTCTTGATGAAACTAATCAGAGAAAAAAGCTCGTCTGAGATTGTAAAAACTGATTGCTGGGGGATGAGTCATGAGTGGGTAGAGGCTGCTGGTTTCGCTTATCTTGCATATCTCAGAGTCAATGATAAAGCTGTAGATACATCAACGATTACTGGCTCCGATGGGATGGTCAAACTCGGAGATATTCAAAAGCCTGATTAAACCTAAATGAACTGACTATATAGTTCAATAGACTGACTATACATATCTTCAAAATAAATCTTGGATGATTCTGAAATTGTTTCTTCAGTATATTCAGTTTTCCATAGCCTTAGAGACCGATCAATCTGAATATCAAAGATATTTTCAACATAATCCTGTGCTTCATGATATCGATCAAAGACAAAAACTTTATCAACTGACAAAACGCCATCAATGTGTGTAAATGCATATTGATCTATATAGTGTCTGTACTTTTCTATGTTGTGTTTGTCATTACACAAAATGAAATCATCCAAAGAGCTGATCTCGACCTGTTTTCTAATTTGATTATAAAGACTGACAACCTGATCAAAAGGATTTCTTAAAACAACGAACTTTTCATAGTCATTGATATCTAGGAACTCTGCGTAATCACTGATGAAGCTATGCGGGTGACCGCCTTGGCCTTTTTTCAGGTTTCTATAATGTCCATTGATAGTGAATCTTTCATAAGACATCTCTTCGATCTTTTTTCTATCCAAATTCTTAAATCCATTTTGAGCAATGAATTCTCTGTAAGCTTTCTCAGACTCTTCTTGATCATTTTTTTCGTAAAAATATTTGCTGCATATAGCAAACTCCAGACTGGTACCTCCAGTTTTGGGGATATGTATAAATAGCTGATTATTTGGAAAGAACATTTAATCTTATGAAGGGTTATAAGATTCTCAGTTTTTTAACTGATTTATGAAAATGATGAACCGCAACTACATGTGGTATTTGCATTTGGATTCTTAATAACAAATCTAGCGCCTTGTAAGTCCTCTTGGAAATCAATTTCAGCACCTAGAAGATACTGAATACTCATTGGATCAACCACTAATTTCACACCATTCTTTTCTACCATTGTGTCAGACTCATCTTTGCTTTCATCAAAAGAAAATCCATATTGGAATCCAGCACAGCCTCCTCCTGTAACGTAAACTCTGAGGTTCATGGCATTATTCTCCTCATCTTGAAGTAAGGCTCCTACTTTATTTGCTGCTGCATCAGTAAAGATTATTGCTTCTTCTTGCACTATTCATTCTCCATTGGGTGAATTATAAAAATTAATTGGCATATATAAAAGGTATAAATTCGTCTATTACCTGCCTATAGACTTCTTTTTTGAATCCAATGACTTGATTGATAGACATTTCTGGATCAATCCATTTCCATGAATCAAATTCTTGTTCAGGGCTCTGATCTAAGCTTATGAGATTAGCATCATTGCTGAAACTGAGTAAAAACCATTTCTGTCGCTGTCCAATTACCAAAGTGCCTTTGCCATTTTTTCTGATATTCTTCTTTGGGAGATTGTATTGATACCAATTAGTCGAAGTCTTAATAAGTTTGGTGTCTTCTTTTTTTAATCCGGTTTCCTCTAATAGCTCTCTCCACATTGCTTTTTTCGGGCTTTCACCCTCTTTTATTCCACCTTGAGGGAATTGCCATCCTGATTGATATCTTCGTTTTCCAAAGAAAACTTTGCCTGAAGGATTGCATATGACAATTCCAACATTTGCCCTATAACCATCATCAAAAATTAGATCACTCATTATGAAAATTTGCCGAGCTAATCGTCAGCACCTTCGAAATATTTATTTCCTGCATGCATGATTTCAACAAAATCTTCCTCGCTACCCATTGTTATGGCATCAGTGATTTCCTTGATCACTCTATTTAACTCTTCAATGGTTTGCATGCTATGAGTATTCAAATGTTGAATCTCAAAATAGAGATTGGGGTTCTCTTGAGAAACCCTCCTTGCAACTTCAATCTGGTCTTTAAATGTTGTGCTTGAAACTTTTGAAAATTCTTCACTTTTCTGACCGCTGTCATGAAGAACTTTTGAAAAAGCAATATTAATAATATGAGATAAACCCAAGACATATGAGATGGCATAGTCATGAGAATCAATCGACATCTCAATCAATTGAGCGGTGGTGGATTCGAAGAGCTTCATGATTTCAAGGTGCGTGCCATGGTCATCAAGATTCATAAACACAACATGTTTTCCAGTCAATAGATCTGTATCAGGCCCAAACATTGGGTGAATTGATGTCACCTTCATTCCTTTTGCAGATATTTTTGAGAGTATCTCTTTGATGGGAGATTTTATGGATGCAATATCAAAAAGCATGCCGCTCCTTCCTGTTTCAAGAATTGTTTCAAGAATCTCAATTGATTGCCTGAGAGGTGTGGCTATCACTGTTATGTCATAATCATCATTTGTATTAGCCCAATTAATAAAATGAGAATCATCTTCTTTATCAAGATTGATATCAGCAATATGAACTTCATAGCCTTGCATGCTCATGAACTCCGCAAACCAAGCGCCCATTCTTCCAAGGCCTCCAATGACCAAAACCCTTTTGCCATTCCCTTGTCCCTCTTCTTTTACACGAGCACTTTCTTGTGTTTTAAGTGAGGACTGAATCAATAGCTGCATAAGATCGACCACCATTGATGGATCAACACCTAATTCTTTGGCATGAGACTTGGCAAGCTCAATGACCAATTTCTCTCTTTGATAATCCCTTGTCGGGCGACCCTTTTTCCGCTTGATCGCACCTACTTCCTCAGACAATACCTGACGTCTGTGAACCAACTCGATGATCTTTAGATCAAGTTCACTCAATTCTTTTCTTAATGTTTCTATATCCTTCATTGCAATTGTTCTAATCTAATGTCATGTATTTCTAATAGTGACTATACTAATAATCTGAAAAAACTAGAGATTCGAAAGAATAATTATAACAAAACTAGAACATCTATTGATGAACACTAACCTTAGAAAAGCGAATATCTTAAATCCATTGGATACTCTTGATGATTGGATCAATGAAGTTACAGCATCCAACACTCAGCCCAATCCAAACTGCATGTCTATTGCGACAGTGGATTCAAATGGTTCTCCAAACACCCGGATGGTGCTTTGCAAAGAATTAAACACCGATGAAGGCTATTTGACTTTCTATACCAATTATTCCTCCATCAAGTCAGAAGAACTTGAGAATAATTCAAAATGCTCTGCGCTATTTCATTGGGATAAATTTGGGCTTCAAGCACGCCTCAAAGGTTTTGTTAAAAGATGCAGTGATTCCAAGAATGATGAATACTTTTCAACACGTGATATTGGGAGTCAGATCGCTGCTTGGACCAGCGATCAGAGCAAGGAAATTGAATCTCTTGAAAAGATGGGAGATTCCTATCAAATCATTATGGATAAATTTCAAATAAAAAGCTTGGAAGAGGCAAAAGGAGTCAATATTCCAAGGCCTGATTTTTGGGGTGGCTATGATATGTGGATTGAAGAGATCGAACTCTGGAAAAATCAGAAAAATCGCTTTCATGATCGAATCAAATTCACACGCAAGATAAGAATTGAAAATGAAAGCATTAACGCAGAAAAAAGGTGGAATTCAGTCAGAATTCAACCATAGTTTACTTTTGTCAAAAAGTAAGTTTTAATCTCTTACGATGAGTTCAGCAAATTGCTGTTAGGGAAGTTGGTGAAGAATCCAACACTGCCCCCGCAACGGTGATCAAGTGAGCTGATCTTTTGAGAAAAAATCTCAACCACTGTCTAAAGATGGGAAGGTAAAGATCAGAGAATTCTTGTCAGTCCGGAGACCGACTCATTGAAAATAATAAATGTACGGTGGGTACGAGTCATCATTAATCCATTTGATTTCTCCAATCTGCCGCTATTTAAGGGAGTTAGATATGCGGTCAAAATATTTAGTTATATTTGTAATAGGTTTGTCTTTTGTAAGCCAAATAGACGCACAAGAAAACGAAGCGATTGAAAATATCATTGTCAGCGCCTCAAAAAATGAACAAAAATTAGAAGATGTCATTTCACCAGCATTGGTAATCAATGAAACTGAAATTGCTGAGAGTGGATTTAGATCGGTCTCAGATCTTCTTCATAGTCTCGGGGGGAT
>LUMP01000177.1_pt1 | contig 21541 bp, 23 predicted proteins | sample 729641 | NCBI WGS metagenome assembly LUMP01 (sample SAMN03860260, study PRJNA289734) | marine metagenome | biome: seawater column; feature: ocean; material: water; isolation source: Red Sea water column Station 12 - depth 47m | place: Saudi Arabia: Red Sea | collected 2011-10-15 | depth 47 m | reverse complement strand
GATTTCTTAAAATCGCTGACTGAAATCGTACATACCAAAGAAAAGGACTTAAAATGACAAAAAAATGAGGTTTATATAACTTATAGAAATATATAAAATATATCTATAAATCATGAAGTTATAATATAAACATAATAAAAAACATTAAAAAAAAGTATATTTTCTTAATATTATAGAAACGACTTTACAGCAATCTAATATTTTATAGTTGTTATCGAATTAATAGCATTTGCACCCATTTATTGTTCAAATTACTTTTAAATGTGAATTAGGTTAAAAATTATGTCTGAAGAATACAAAAACAAAGGATATGCATCTGAAACTATCGAATTTGGTCAAAATCCTGCTATTTTAGTCGTTGATCTTCAATTAGCATTCACTGACCCCTCTTTTCCCAATGGGGATATGCCAATGGTTGATAAGGCCACTAATAAGACAGCTGAACTTCTAGAAGTTGCCAGGAACAATGATATTCCAGTTGCTTCCTGTTATACGGCCTATGATAGCCTTGAAGATATGCCACTTTGGAAAGTGAAAGCAGTTAGAGATGAGTTTTATCATGGGCATCCTTGCACAGAAATGGATGCAAGAGTTCATAACCCAGACTATGATTTTAATTTTTGTAAAAATGCACCTTCCATGTTCTTTCTTACACCATTAACCACATTTCTGCATAAGAAGGGTGTGGATACAGTGATTATTACGGGCTGTGTAACCAGTGGCTGTGTTAGAGCTACAGTTATAGATGCTTTCTCTCATGGCTACAGGGTTTTTGTTCCAGAGGATTGTGTCGGTGACGTAGAGGATCGACCACATAATGACAACCTTCGTGATATTTCTAGAAGATATGGCGAAGTGGTATCAGCAGAAGACTGTATTAATTACATAAAGAGTCTGTAATTTACTTAGAAATTTTTGTTTCTAACCAGTTATTAAATTCAACTGGTCTTTCCAACATAATAAAATGACCAACATCTTCCATGAACTCAATTTGAAGATTTTTATAAGTATTCATATTTGAATCTAATTTCGTCTCTCTAAAGGTTCTTGCATTCAAAGCAACGATGGGAATAGACAACTCACGAAGACTCTCTGGGTAATTCATTGTAAGCAATGCATCTAATGTGCCTTGGGAGATATGTTTTGGACTCTTTAATGCATCATTCCTAATCCATCTCGCAAGGTCTTCATCGGTTTTATCAATGAAAAAATCATCAATACTGTCTTCTGTCATTGATTCATAGAACAGCTTAAACATAGTATTTACAGCAGTTCTAGCGAATCCTCCAATTCCTTCAGTGCTTAAATCATGGAATGTATCCACGCCAACTATAAGACGAGTTTTGAGCCCTAAATTATTGGCAGCTTTAACAATAACTGGCCCTCCCATTGAATGGCCGATAAGGACCACTTCTTCAAGATCAAGGTGCTCTATAACGGACCCTTGATGTAGTAATTAATCATTACACCATCATCGCTGATGATGTTTTCTCTTATGAATCCAAGTTCAGTTATTGGGCTATTTAGTTTTTTAATTGGATCATCTTGAAATCTTTCTGCAGATAGAGTGTTGCCTATGAAGAGCAACGAGATTGATAAGAGTTTTATTGCAAGATCCTTTTTAATCATAATCCATACAATACCAAAGTTTTCTTCTAACATTTTGGTTAAGATACTCGAGTTGATATACTTTTATATGATGCATTTCACGAGGTAAAAAATGGCAGGTCACAGTAAGTGGGCTAATATTCAGCATAGAAAAGGCAGGCAAGATAAGAAGAGAGGAAAACTCTTCACCAAACTCATCAGAGAAATCACGGTCGCTGCTAGAATTGGAGGAGCCGATGTTGCATCAAATCCAAGACTAAGAGCGGCTGTTGACAATGCAAAATCTCAAAGCATGCCTAAGGATAATATCGAGAGAGCCATTGCCAAAGGCGCTGGTGGAGAGGAAGGCAATGCATTGGAAGAGATTTTATATGAGGGTTATGGCCCAGGTGGGGTAGCAATTCTCATTGAGTGCATGACTGACAATAAAAACAGAACAGTTGCTGAAGTCAGGCATGCTTTAACCAAGCATGGCGGTAATCTGGGTACAGAAGGCTCAGTTGCATATCTATTCGAGCAGATTGGGTATATATCAATCAATGACTCAAAAGATCCAGATGATTTAATGGAGCTTGCCATTGAGTCAGGTGCTGAGGATATTGAAATTAATGATGATGGCTCAATAGAGATCGAAACGACTCCTCAAAATCTAGTCGATGTAAAGGAATCTATTGTCGATGCTGGAATTAATGTAGACATTAATCAGCTTGTAATGAAGGCATCTACTGAGGTATCGGTTGAGCGAAAGCATGCAGAGAGTATGATGAAGTTACTGGAGACTTTAGACGACTTAGATGATGTCCAAAAGGTTCACTCCAATATAGAGTTCACAGATGAAATTCTTTCATCCATCAATGATTAATTGACAGTATCTTGATGAGAATAATCGGCATAGATCCAGGCTCAATTAAAACAGGGTATGGTGTAATTGATACCGATGGATCAAACACTTCTTATGTTGCATCTGGTGTGATAGATACCAAGAAAGATTCTTTTAATGAACGACTAAAGGTGATTTTTGAATCACTCTCAGAAATCATTCAAGAGCATCAGCCAAATCAGATGGCAATAGAGAGTGTTTTTGTTCACAAAAATGCCAACAGCGCACTAAAATTAGGGCATGCCAGAGCAGCTGCGATTTGTGCTAGCTTTGAATCAGATATTAAAATCTTCGAGTATTCGCCAAGAGAGGTTAAACTATCTACAGTTGGAACAGGAAAGGCAGAGAAAGAACAAGTCATGGAAATGGTTAAACTGATACTCTCGATTAAGCAATCAACATTAAAGCTGGATGAATCAGATGCACTTGCGGTAGGAATCTGTCACGCTCACTCTCAATCTCTGAAAGACAAGATAGAAGCGGCAACAAAATGATTGGATCTCTAATCGGTCTCATCAAAGAAAAGACCCCTTCGGCGATTCTACTTGAGGTCAATGGGATTGGATACGAGGTCTCTGTTCCCTTATCCACTAGTTTTCAATTACCCAATGTTGGAGAGTCAGCCTACTTGTTGACACACTTGGTTGTTCGTGAGGATCAACACTCACTTTATGGATTTGCCACTGAGGAAGAAAGAAGGCTTTTTAGAGCACTTATAAAAATCAGTGGAGTAGGCGCTAAATTAGCCATCACAATTCTCTCTGGCACAAATGTAAATGGATTCATTCAGAACAGTGCTGTTGCTGAATCAATAAATGCACTTGTCAATTTAGGGTATAAAACAAAAGATGCAAAAAATATTCTTGATAAGATTGAGAGCGATGGTCTCTCGGTTGAGGAGCTTATCCGTCAGGCCTTAAAATCCCTAAATAAATAACTGATATGACTAACGAAGAGAAAATCATAGCACCAGAAGCTCAAGATGGTGAAGAGTCTGTAGAACAAGTTTTAAGGCCTCAGGTTCTTGAGGAATATATCGGTCAAGAGTCTGTCAAGGATCAAATGAATATTTTCATCGAGGCAGCTAAAAAACGAAATGAGGCAATGGATCACGTTTTAATATTTGGTCCACCAGGACTTGGTAAAACTACACTTGCCCATGTGATTGCGAATGAGCTTGGTGTGAACCTGAAGCATACATCAGGTCCAGCAATTGAGAAGCCTGGGGATTTAGCAGCAATCTTGACCAATCTTGAGGAGAGGGATGTTTTATTCGTAGATGAGATACATCGCTTAAGTTCCGTTGTAGAGGAAATTTTGTATCCAGCACTTGAAGATTATCAGCTTGATCTCGTTATAGGCGAAGGACCATCTGCTCGATCAATAAAGCTAGATTTAACGAGATTCACAATGATTGGAGCGACTACAAGAGCGGGTTTACTCACATCACCATTGAGAGATCGATTTGGTATTTCACAAAGATTGGATTTTTATAACGTTGATGAAATCACCAAGATTGTCAACAGATCCTCAGGAATACTTGGTGTTGAAATTGCTCAGTTGGGTGCGGAACAGATCGCATCGCGCTCCAGAGGCACACCAAGAATAGCCAATCGACTTCTCAGAAGGGCCAGAGACTATTGTGAAGTAAAAGCAGACGGGAGAATCAATGCGGACTTAGTCAATGATGCAATGGATTTAATGGAGGTTGATGTTAATGGCTTCGATTACTTAGATAGGAAGTTTCTTGCAGCAATCATCGAAAAATTTAATGGTGGTCCAGTTGGAATAGATGCCATTGCTTCTGCAATAGGAGAAGAAAGAGGAACGGTAGAGGACCTTATCGAGCCGTTTCTTATTCAAGGTGGTTTTTTAATCAGAACACCCAGAGGAAGAATGGCATCTGGAAAAGCTTATGAACACTTTGGAATGAAACCTCCAAAAGAAATCATTCAACAAGAAAATTTGCTCTAAGAAATTTAATCCTTATTTTTGTTAGTATAAAAGATATGGAAGAATCAATCATAATCAATCCAGAAACGAAATATATAGCGATCGAAGGTCCTGTAGGATCAGGCAAAACAAGTCTTGCAAAAAAATTGGCAGAACACCTAGATGGTAAGCTAATCCTAGAGCAACCAGAGACAAACCCATTTCTTGAAAATTTCTACAAGGACCCTAGATCCAATGCTTTACCAACGGAGCTTTCATTCTTATTTCAAAGATCTAAATTACTTGATGATATTAATCAGGAAGATTTATTTTCAAGCATGAGTGTCACAGATTTTATTTTTGATAAAGACAATATATTCACTGAAATTAATCTCACTCATGAAGAGATTGATTTATACAAAAAGGTGAAAGATTCACTGAAAGTTAACCATCCATCTCCTGATTTGGTTGTTTATCTTCAAGCGCCAGTGGAGGTTCTTTTATCACGAATTAGAATGCGCTCTCCATCAATCGATTTGCTTATAGACTCTTCCTATTTAGAGAAGATCGCTGATTCTTATGCTAAGTTCTTCTATTATTATGAAGATTCTCCATTGTTAGTTGTAAATGCTGAGAATATCGATCCAATTCACAATGATGACCATTTTGAGATGTTGTTCTCTGAGCTAAAAAATATGAAGTTTGGGAAACATTTTTTCAACAACACTGCTGCTGCATTCTCTTAGTTAGATAACTGTTCCTCTAAGGCCCAATCAATGTGCTCATCAACCATTGAGCTTACCGCCCCTTTTTTTGATTTAAGTAGATCAATCGTATCCTTTTCTTTCTTTGAATTGCCTAGTGCAACAGCTATATTTCTCATCCATCCTTGATAACCCGTTCTCCGAATTGCTGATCCTTTTGTTTTTTCGTCCCAATCTTCTTCTGTCCACATAAATAATGATTTTAAGGATGAATCTTCGAAAGAAGATCTTGGTTTAAAATCCTCAATTACAGGCTTTGTAGCAAATTTATTCCATGGGCAAAAGATCTGACAGTCGTCGCATCCAAATATTCGATTACCAATTGATTTTCTCATGTCCTTCGGTATCGATTCTTTATTCTCAATTGTCAGGTAGGAAATACATTTCCTTGCATCAAGTTCATAAGGTGCGACGATTGCTGATGTTGGGCAAACATCAATGCACTCTCTGCATGTGCCACAATGATTGGTAGCAGGTTGATCGATATCCAGTTCAATGTCTGTGATGATTTCTGCAATAAAAAACCATGAGCCATGATTCTTATTTATAAGATTCGTGTTCTTTCCAATCCAACCCAAACCAGCATTTCTTGCTAATGCTCTTTCCAATACAGGTGCAGAGTCCACAAAGTAATTCTTTTCTTTTATGTTTGAGTGCTCACTGATTCGACTGATTATTTCCTTAAGTTTTGATCTAATCGTCTTATGATAATCTCGTCCCAGAGCATAGTTTGCGATGTATGCTTTTTCGCTGTCTTCTATTCTTCTTTTGCCAATCTCTTTATCAAAGAAATGATAAGTCATTCGAAATGAAATAACCCTTAAAGCACCTGGAATTAGCTCATATGGCCGAGCTCTTTTCTTGCCATGCTTTTCCATATATTTCATGGAACCGTGATGATTATTATTGAGCCATTGAATCAGTTTCTCTTCATCATCTTTAATTTCAATCCCGCTGACTCCCATCTGGTCAAAACCCAGTTCCAGTGACCATTTTTGAATATCATTTTTTAGTTTTATTAAATCAGTCATTTTTTATGAAGGATTATTTTCATTCAGGACAAGTATAATAAGAAGCATGAAACTTGCCGAGAAATATGTATTTAGCTCAAGTACGGTTGCAAATATTGATAGAGATGCAATCAACCAGAATGAGTCTGGATATGGATTTCACCTAATGGAGAAAGCTGCAAAGTTCTCTTTTCAAATTCTAAAGAATGAATGTCCTGAATCTATTTCAGTTTTTTGTGGAACCGGAAACAATGCTGGGGATGGATATTTACTGGCCAAATATGCCATTGAGTCTGGGGTAAATACGAGAGTAATCTCAATAGAATCAAAAGATAATCTAAGTGGCGATGCCAAGAGAGCCATGGATGAATTTGAGCAAACTGGAGGGGAGGTTGAAAGATGGTCCCCCGAGATCGAATTGGGTCCTCGGAGATTGAATTGAATTCTGATTGGATTGTGGATGCAATTTTTGGGATTGGCTTGAATAGGAAGCTTGAAATGCTTCATCAAGATGTTATTCATGCAATCAATCAATCTGAATCAAAAGTTCTATCAATTGATATCCCTTCAGGGCTGTGTGGAAGTACAGGAAAAATTTTTGGTAGCGCAGTAAGAGCCGATTTAACCACAACTTATGTCGGAAAAAAATCAGGGCTTTACCTTGATTCTGGACCAGACTGTGCTGGAGAAATATTCTTTTCTGATTTAGACATCGATGAATCTTTTTATTCGAAATCGTCACCAGTGATTCAGATTATTTCAGAGAGTGATGTCAGCGATGTTTTGGTGCATAGAAATCAAACAACTCACAAGGGTGATCATGGGCATGTATTAATGATTGGTGGAAATAATGGCATGGAGGGCGCCATCAGGATAGCTGCTGAGGCCTCATTAAGAGCAGGTTCAGGCTTAGTCAGTGTTCTTTCTACTTCACAGAGTTGTGAAATAATCAATCAGATAAGACCAGAGGTGATGTGTCACGATGCCTCGAAAGTAGGGAGTGTTTCTTCATTGATTGATAAAGCAGACATCATTGGCATTGGCCCAGGTTTAGGTACAGATGATTGGGCGGTTAATCTATATGATCAAGCATTGGCATCAGAAAAACATCTGGTCTTAGATGCAGATGCACTCAATATTCTATCCAGTGAAATTCATGATAGAGGGAACTGGACGCTGACTCCGCATCCAGGAGAGGCAGCTAGGTTATTGGATTCATCAGTGAGCAACATCCAAAGTGACAGAATTAATGCAATCACCGAAATCTCAAATAAATACTCAGCCAATGTATTGCTTAAGGGGAAATTCACACTGATCAAATGCCCAAATAGTGATTTTCCTTTCATGATTACAGGCGGAAACCCTGGCATGGCAACAGCTGGAATGGGCGATTTACTGACCGGAGTTATAAGCTCATTCTTGGGTCAATTTGGAACAAATGATGCAGCAAAGGTTATTTCTGTAGCAGCACATATACATTCCAAGGCTGGCGATCTGGGGTCTGAAGATGGTGAAAGAGGATTGATTGCTTCAGATTTGCTCACTTATATAAGAAAATTGGTGAATCCATGAAAATACAATCTGAGAGTGAAATGATCAAAGTAGCTGCAAACCTCGGCAATGTCATGCTCAATGAAATAACAGAAAACTATGTCATCTATTTAGAAGGTGATCTGGGTGCTGGTAAAACGACCTTCGTAAAAGGCTTTATGAGAGGAATGAGCTTCGATGAGGTTGTCAATAGTCCTACATTTAGCTTGATAGAACGAATTGAGCTACTCAATCACTATGTCTTTCATGTCGATTTGTATCGCATCAATAATCAGGCAGAACTATTCGAGTTAGATCTTCATGAAGAGTCCTATTTAGATAAACCCGCGATTCACTTAATTGAATGGCCACAAAAAGGGGAAGATGTAATTCTGTCGCCAGATTTAAAAATTACATTCAAGACACTCGAGGATCCAAACCAGAGAGAAATCTTTTTTGAAGATTTTTCGTCTAAATTGGGAAATAATCAATTCATAGTGTAATTATTCGAATCCATTTAGATGCTAATTTTCTCAAATAAACCGACTTCAATTTTAATCATCGCAATAATGATTTTTTCTTTTGCCAATGCGGCTGAATCAAAATCGGTTTTGAAAGATGTCAGAATCAGTCAATCCGATAACGAAACAAGACTGGTTTTAGACTTAACAGAGAAAGTCAAATATAAACTCTTCACACTCAATCGGCCAGACAGAATAGTCATTGATCTTTATGAAACTAATTTACAAAAAGGGCTAAAAACGAAGATTAAAAAGTCTGGATTGATAAATGAGATTCGTATTGCGAGAAATAACTCCAGAAGAATCAGAATGGTCATAGAAACCAGTGAGATTCTTTTTTATCAGTTGAGCGCCATTCCAAAGAATCCAAATCCCAATCACCGCCTAGTCATAGATTTAAAAAGAGCTTTTGAAGGAAGTCAGAAGCTTGCTGCTTCATCTGTCAATAGAAAGAAGTTTGTTGTTGCCATTGATCCTGGACATGGCGGTAAAGACCCGGGTGCTCAGGGCAGTCAGGTTATTGAAAAAGAATTGGTATTAAAAATTTCAAAGAAATTAAAAAAATTAATTGATCAAGAGAAGACAATGAGTGCCTTCTTAATCAGAGAAAATGATTCATTTCCCTGTCCAGGCAATCGAAGCAATTGTCGACAACAAGAGTCTTTGTCAGAGAGAATCACAAGGGCAAAAAAGGGTGGAGCGGATCTATTAATTTCCATTCATGCCGATGCGTTTTCAGATCGATCAGTCAGGGGAGCAACTCTATATGCTTTATCTGATTCTAGGAAGATCAGAAGAGGCAGCGACTACAAGGTGATGTATCGACCAAAAACAAAAAACAATATAAAGCTCAAATCCTCTTCTTCTAAAAAATCATTGAGTCGAATTACTGGCGATGATATCGATGCTCAAGATCAAAGTATTGAAATTGGAAAACATATTTTGAAAGAGATGAGAAAAGATGTAAGGATTCGAAAGAAAACACCCCGAGAAGCTGAATTTGCGGTTTTAAAATCTACCTCAATTGCCTCTGTTTTAATTGAGACCAGTTATCTTTCGAATAAGGATGATGAAAAATTTCTGATCAATCCACGAAATCAAGACAAAATTGTTGAGGCAATCGTGAGAGGTCTAAAGAGCTATAGTGCGAGCACCAGAAAGGAGCTTGGCAAAAGATGAAAATAGATATCATATTGGAACCAGATCTCACTCCAGAGGAAATTTGTGATCTTGGACTCATTGCCGAAAGCTATGGCATAGATTCGATTTGGACATCAAATTACTTTTCTCATTGGGACCCTTTCATCAGTTTATCCCAGCTCGCAAACCAAAGCAGCCAGATCAAGCTCGGAGTTCTAGCTGTTAGCCCATTTGAAATGCATCCTCTTAAAATCGCAAACTCATTATTAACATTAAATGAGGTCAGCCATGGAAGGGCACAGGTTGCAGTTGGTGCCGGAGAAGGAAATTTAACAGCGATGAATCTGGATACCCCCAAGAAGATTGTACTTGCAGTCAGAGAAGCATTGGAGATCATTATTAAGGCTTGCTCAGATGATCTAAAAGAGGGGTACAGTGGAGAAATATTTAGTGTAGCTCTGCCTTGTGATTATGGATGGGCCAAACATGATAAGCCAGTTGTTTATGGCACAGCCTATAGACATATGATGATGAGAATGGAGGGCAGGGTAGCTGATGGCGTCTATATTGGTGCAACACCACCCGAAGTTCTAGAAGAAGCCATTGTTAATATAAATACAGGGAAGAAGAAAAGACTAGAGAGCAATGATGAAATATTTATCAATTCTTTTTGGGCATGGCACATTAAGACCAATCGAGATGAAGCATTCAAAGAATCAAGAAGGGAGCTCGCATGGAGGGCCAGAAAATTAGAGAAGTCGTTGTTGCAGCATTACTTCACTGATGAAGAATGTGACGCGATAACAAATAACTTTGAATCTTTTGTTGATGCGTATTTTGATCGTTCTGGAGATATAAGAGATGTCGATTTAGAGATTGCTAACAAGTTATGCAAAGTTTTTACTTCTACCGGGGATCTATCTGATCTCGAATCAGAAATTAAGAGATTCAAGGAATTTGAAACGATGGGCCAGACTCACTTATCACTTCGTTTGCATGATAACCCTAAAGACGCCTTGGATATCATTGGCAAAGAGGTCATGCCTCACTTTAAGTGAAAATATTTTGAGATCAAAAAAAGTCATCATACTCAGAGGACCTACTGCATCAGGAAAAACAGACCTCTCTTTAGAATTAGCTGAAAAGTTTCCTATTGATCTCATCAGCGTTGATTCAGTGATGGTATACAAAGGACTCAATATTGGATCTGCAAAACCATCCAAGCAGATCTTAAAAAGATACCCCCATCATTTGATAGACATTTGTGAGCCAAATGAAAAATATTCAGCGGGTCGTTTTATTGTTGATGTCCAGAAAATCATTAGAGACATTCAATCAAATGATCGTATTCCTCTATTAGTCGGTGGAACAATGATGTATTACAAAGTTCTTCAAGATGGTATGAGTCAGTTGCCAGCTGCTAATGACGAGGTCAGAACTCAAATCGATCTAAAGGCTGAAAAAATTGGTTGGCAAGAGATGCATGCTGAACTCGGGAAAGTTGACCCTGAGTCAGCAAAAGAGATAAAGCCCAATGATAAACAGAGAATACAGCGTGCGATTGAAGTTTATATGATTACAGGTATAGCGATGTCTGAATTAAGAAGAGAAGGTAAGAGCAATAATAAATTTGATTATTTAAGCATTAGCCTATTGCCAAACGATAGGGAAGCACTGTATGAAAATATCAATAATCGATTCGACTCAATGATTAAAGAAGGATTACTCGATGAAGTTTCAACCCTGCTGAATACAGAACGAGTGTCAAATGAAAGTCATTCAATGCGATCGATAGGCTATCGTGAAATGCTTGAATACATTCGTGGGGAAAAGACGCTAGAAGTTGCCATAGATACTGCAAAATTATCGAGTCGCAGATATGCGAAAAGGCAAATTACTTGGTTGAGATCATTTGATGATCAATATAAGCTTGAGCCAATGGAAACAGACAATATCAAAACCATTGAAGAAATCCTAAATAATCATTTTGAAGTATTAGATTGATTAATCATAAAAATCCAAAAATTAGAACCCATCTGGTTATTGTCAATGGGCCCGATAGTCCTTTTGCAAATGACAATGAGGAATTTATATCATTGGTGCTATCTACTGGATCAGTTATTTCTGGCATCACTTATATCAACGTAAGAACATATAATCGAAACACCTTGATTGGGAAAGGCAAGATTGATGATCTAAAAATAAAAATATCTGAAGAAGAATTTGACCTATTGGTCTTTAGCCATGATCTGATTGCATCTCAAGAGAGAAATCTTGAGAAGATTCTCAAGTGTCCTGTGATTGATAGGACTCGTTTGATACTGGATATCTTCGCAAAGAGAGCAAAAAGCTCTGCAGGTAAATTACAAGTTGAGTTGGCGCAACTGAATCATTTATCAACTCGATTGGTCAGAGGCTGGACTCACTTAGAAAGACAGAAAGGGGGTATTGGCCTGAGAGGCCCAGGAGAGAAACAACTTGAAACCGACCGAAGGCTTTTAGGAGTTCGGATTAAATCCATAAAGTCCAGGCTTAAAAAGATTGAAGTTCAAAGGTCTGTTAATAGAAAATCAAGGATCAAATCAGCTAAAACAGTCGCACTTGTTGGGTATACAAATGCTGGTAAGTCAACACTATTTAATGCCCTAACTTCATCTGAAACATATGCTGCAGATCAAATGTTTGCAACATTGGATCCTTTGTTTAGGCCCTTGAAGTTATCGGGTAAGGATGAAGTAATAATGAGTGATACCGTTGGTTTTATAAGAGAACTACCAGAAACTCTGGTTCAGGCATTCTTATCAACTTTAGAAGAACTGTGTTCAGCAGATCTGATACTTCATGTATTGGATGTGAGTAATCGAAACCTTTATGAAAACAAACATTCTGTGGAAAAAGTTTTAAAACAAATCAATGCTCATAATGTGCCCGTAATCAACGTCTGCAACAAGATTGATCTCATCAGAAATCAATCAGAAATATTCTCCATTAAAGATGCAGTGCAGGTTTCTGCTCAAAATGGTCTTGGATTAGATGAATTGATAACAAAAATCTCCAATGTGTTGGAGCCAAAGAGAACACTTAAGAGAATAAAATTGGAATTAGGACAATCAAGGGTTCGTTCAGAGATTTATCAGCTATCCAACGTAATTGAAGAGAAAGTCAATAATGACAATGAAATTGAGATACTCTGTGAAATAGATGACATTAGTTATGAGAGACTTAAAAAAAATGAAAAAATTGAAGCCATACAGAGTAAAATAGCGAATCATTGATTAAATTGGAGTTAAATAAACAATGACAAATAATGGAAAATCACCTTGGGATCCTAAAGATCAGCCTCCCGATCTGGATCAGATTGTTGAGGAATGGCAAAAAAGGTTTAATACACTTTTTGGTGGATCATCAAACGGAAGCACACAAAAGAAAGGACCGCCAACATCTCTACTTATCGTATTAGGCTTATTTTTATGGATGCTTACTGGACTATATCAGATCGATGATTCTGAGAGAGGAGTTGTTTTGAGATTCGGAGAATATAATCAGACAACCACGCCTGGTCTTCGTTGGCATATTCCATGGCCGATTGAGTCTGTCGAAATAGTCAATGTCAATGTAGTTAATCGTTTCAAACAGCAGACAACAATGCTCACTTCAGATGAAAATATCATCGTTGTTGACCTCGTTGTTCAATATCGAAAAACAAACCCTGTCGATTATCTATTTAATGTTAGAGATCCAGAGGAAACTCTCAGTGAAGTGAGTGAAAGCGCAATCAGGGAAGTTGCTGGTAAAACAGATCTTGATTTCATCCTCACCGAAGGGCGTTCTTCAATTGCAATTCAAACACAATCAGTGATTCAAAATACTTTAGATGAGTATGGTACTGGAATCTCAGTCACTCAAGTCGCATTACAAGATGCAAACTTTCCAGTCCAAGTCGAAGATGCCGTTCAAGATGCAATCAAGGCTAGAGAGGATAAAGAGAGGTATGCTTTTGAAGCTGAGGCGTATGCGAATGATATCGTACCAAAAGCCAGAGGTGATGCAGCTAAAATGGTTCAAGAGGCAGAAGCATACAAAGCAAAAGTTATAGCTGATTCTGAAGGTGAGGCTGAGCGATTTAGTAAATTGTTGGTCGAGTATCAAAAAGCACCAGAGGTTACTAGAGAAAGGCTGTATATTGATGCCATTGAAAGTGTCTATGGAAATTCAAACAAGGTATTAATGGATTCTGATGGAAGTGGGAATCTAATGTATCTACCCATAGATAAACTCCTTCAACAGAACTCCACTCAAAAAGATAACTCTGTAAATACTGAGACTCAATCGAATAGGAGTAGTTCATCAACAACCACTCAAGATCCAAGAATGAGGAGGGTTAGATAATGAAAAATATATTCATATTTATACTTGTAGCTGTATTTGTGATTATCTCAAACAGTGTATTCACTGTTGATGAGAGAGAATATGCTCTGAAATTCAGATTTGGAGAAATCATTCAATCTGACTATGAGCCAGGCATACATTTCAAGTTTCCATTTGTTAATAACGTAAATAAATATCCAAAGAGAATATTAACAATCAATAATCCACAAGAGCTCTTTTTGACTGCAGAAAAGAAGAACCTTTTTGTGGACTTTTTCATCAAATGGAGAATAGCCAATACCACTGATTACTATCGATCAACCGGTGGTGATGAGCTTGTTGCCGCTCAAAGATTACTGGAAAATGTTAAAGACGGGCTTCGCTCTGAATTTGCGAAAAGAACAGTCGTTGAAGTTGTCTCAAAGGAAAGAAGAGAGTTAATGTCTGGGATGTTAACTGATGCTGCAAGCAATGCCAGAAATCTAGGCATTGAGCTTGTAGATGTAAGAGTTAAACGAATCGAGCTTTCAGATGATGTGAGTGAGTCCGTTTACAATAGGATGAGACAAGAAAGGGCAAGAATCGCATCTGAGCTTAGAGCTGAGGGAAGCGAGGAGGCTACAGTAATAAGGGCAGAAGCTGACAGGGCTAGAACGGAGATTCTTGCCAATGCAAATCGTGATTCGCAGATCATCAGAGGTGAAGGTGATGCCACTGCTGCAAATGTCTATGCAACGGCTTATAACCAAGACAGAGAATTTTATTCTTTCTATAGAAGCATTCAGGCGTATAAAGCCTCTATTGGTACTTCCAATGATATTCTTGTTCTTGACTCAGAGGGAGATTTCTTTAAATACCTGAACGACCAAAACGCAGAATAGTAGAGAATATAACTGCATGGGGGTCAATGAGGTAGTCTTTGCTTTATCGGTATTTTTGATACTGGAAGGGCTTCTTCCTTTTATTTCACCAAAGTTCTATAAGTTTCTTCTTGTGCAAATGCTGAATACTGATGAGAATTCTATAAGGATTACCGGACTTATCTTGATTATAATAGGCGTCATCTTAATGAACTTTTTCTAGGAGTATTCAGTGTCCAAATCTTTAGTCGTAATCGGTGCTCAGTGGGGAGATGAGGGTAAAGGGAAGATTATAGATATTCTCACCGAGAAAGCAGACGCTGTTGTCAGATTTCAAGGAGGGCATAATGCTGGCCACACTCTTGTTATTGATGGCGATAAAACTGTCCTTCATCTAATACCATCGGGCATTTTCAACGATGCCAAATGTATTATTGGTAATGGGGTTGTTCTGCATTTGCCAACGCTTATAGAAGAAATTGAATATCTTGAATCAAAGGGTATCGATATCCAGAGTAAGCTAATGATTAGCTCTCAGTGTCCATTGATACTGCCGAGTCACATACTCATTGATGAAGCAAGGGAGAAGTCATTAGGAAAAAATGCAATCGGAACCACTGGAAGGGGAATTGGACCTGTTTATGAAGATAAGGTCGCTAGAAGAGCGCTGCATGTAATGGACTTGTTTGAAAAAGACTTATTCAAATCGAAACTCACCTCATTAACTGCTTATCACAACTTTCTTCTTGAAGAGCTCTATGAATCTGACGGAACTGATTTTGAAGACACACACAAAGAGTGGATGGGTCATTTTTCTAAAATCAAGGACCTTGTTGTTGATAGCTCAAAAGAGTTGAACAATTTGAAGTTGAAACAGTCAAATATACTCTTTGAAGGAGCTCAAGGTTCAATGCTAGATATTGATCAAGGTACATACCCATTTGTTACATCATCAAGCACTCTATCTGGGGCCTCTTCGTTAGGTTCTGGTATCGGACCATTGGATATCGATGGAGTGTTGGGTATCACCAAAGCATATGCTACCAGAGTTGGCTCAGGCCCATTTCCAACAGAAATTGATGATGATTATGGTAAGCATATGGCAAAGATTGGTGTTGAGTTTGGAGCAACAACAGGCAGACCTCGAAGATGCGGTTGGCTAGACCTCGTTGCATTACGTAAAGCAGTCAATATCAATTCAATATCACAACTCTGCATCACGAAGATCGATGTACTTGATGGATTAGATAAGATTCTTGTTGCTGAAGAATATGAAATTGACGAAAAGATATATGACACTCTCCCCGCTATGAGTCAAAATCGATTCGAGAGAATTTCACCAATATACAAGGAATACAAAGGTTGGTCAGGAATCACATCTGGACTGAAGTCTTTTGATCAATTACCAACGGAAGCTAAGATTTTGATTAAAGGAATAGAGGACTCCATTGGTGTTCCTGTATCTTTGATATCAACAGGACCTGATAGAAATGACATGATTGTCATTGATCAAATTTTTTCATGAGCAAAGAGGTTACTGTATACGGCTATAATTCTGTCGAAACTTCCGTATTAAAAAATCCAGAAAGCATAATAGAATTGTATATTGATGAATCTTCTTCGAATAAACGGGTTGAGAAATTATTATCGAGTAAAGCTGCTTCAAGACTGAATATTCAGAAAGTTGACAAGCATTTTCTATCAGACCTTCTTTCAACTGAGAAACACCAAGGCATTGCTGCAAAAATAAGAATCGATGACTTTTTTGATCTGAAATCAAGTATTGAGTACCTTTCTCAAAATCACGGATCATTGGTATTGATTCTTGATGACCTCGATGATCCGAGAAACATTGGAGCATGTCTTAGAACTGCAAATGCGACTGCTGTAGACATGGTTGTCCTCTCTAAGAATAGAGTAAACATCGATAGTCCAGTTATAAGCAAGGTGTCTTCAGGGGCTCTACAAAACACAAATATTGCTGTTGTCTCGAACATTTCTCAGTTCATAGATAGAATCAAAGAAATAGGTTTTTGGATATATGGAACATCTGATGATTCTGATGTTTCTTATTGGGAGCCCAGCTATATAGAATCTTCAGCAATCATTGTTGGTTCAGAAGGGAAGGGAATGAGAGACTTAACCAAGTCGAAGTGTGATCAGTTATTATCTATCCCAATGTCAGGTGATGTTACAAGCTTAAATGTATCAGTAGCTTGTGGTCTTGTGCTCTATGAGGTGCTTCGACAGAGGAGTGCTAATTAGTTTGAATTATTTGAATATTTTCTGTACGATCCGCTGACAACAATAAATAACCTTGCTGCACCAAAGTAGAATTTGGGTAGCTTTAAACCAAAAGGGAAAATATGAGACATTATGAGTTAGTGTTGCTGGTCCATCCAGATCAGAGTGAACAAGTACCGGAGATGATCAACCGGTATCAAGAAACCGTTAAGAAATCTGACGGAATCATCCATAGAACTGAAGACATTGGTAGAATGCCGCTTGCATATACCATTGAGGATATGCATAAAGCACATTATGTTCTTATGAACATTGAATCTAATGAGGGTGTCATCAGTGAATTGGAATCATTATTTAAGTTCAATGACTCAATCATGAGACATCTGATAGTCAAAATGAAAAAGGCTGAAACTGGAGACTCAAAACTCTTTGAATTGAATAATAAAAAAGATGATTCAAAAAAAGTAAAAGAACGACGTGTTGAAGAAAAGAAGGTTGAGAAAGAAGAATCAGTGACAGAAATAGAAGAAAAAAAAGATGAAGTAAAGGTTGATGAGGAAATCAATACAGAAACAAAATTAGAGGCTTCTGAAACAGAGCAAGAGCCAGAAAATACCGAAGAAGAGAAAGTAGAGGAAAAGACTGATGAAAAGAAAGAAGGGTAAAGATTTTAGAAGAAAAAAGGGTGTAAACAGAAATAAGAATAAATACTGTAAGTTTACCGCCGAGGGTGTTGATCAAATCGATTATAAAGATATCGATGTTTTAAAGAAATACATCACTGAGACCGGGAAGATTATACCTAGCCGAATTACAGGCACAAAAGCTCACTATCAGAAACAGCTTGCTGTAGCAATTAAGAGAGCAAGATTTTTAGCTTTGTTGCCATTCACCGATCAACATAGATAGAAGGCAGTCATGGACGTTATACTCAAAGAAGACATAAAGAATCTGGGAGAAATAGGAGACGTGGTCTCTGTTAAACCCGGTTATGGAAGAAATTTTCTCGTGCCTCAAGGTAAAGCGGTATTTGCTACTGCAGATAACCTTAAGCAACTTGAATTGCAAAAAGAAGAACTGAAACAGAAACAAGAGCAAGAGCTTTCTATTCTCAGAGATAAAGCTCAACAATTTGAAGGATTGAAATTAACCATTGAGGCGAACGTTACTGAAGAGGGAACTCTTTATGGTTCAATCGGAACAATTGATATTGCTAATTCTGCGGCTGAAAAAGGCATCGAACTCGAAAGAAGCTTTATTAATATGCCTGAAGGCCCCATTAAAACGATCGGATCACATGAGGTGGAATTATTATTCCATCCAGAGATTCAGGTTATGATCACTGTAGAAGTCATAGGTGGTGAAGTGGCCATCAAAAATACTTTGGATTCTGAAGAGGAAGAAGATAATATCAATGAAGAAAACATTGATAGTGAAAATACCGAAGAATCCGAATAAATGGCAAAATCTGCAGCAGAGACCAACAGATCAAATAAATCTTTAGGACAAATATCATTACCACCTCACTCAACTGAGGCGGAAGTCGCTCTCATTGGAGGCCTTATAATGGATCCAAATGGTGAAGCGTATGATAAGATTGCCGACCTAGTTTCAGATCGAGATTTCTATCATCCGGAAAACAAAGCAGTCTTTTTAGCAATACAGCAATTAAGAGAAAATTCAAAAGTCACAGATGTACTGACTGTTTCTGATTACCTTGATTCAAATAACACGGACTTGCCACAATCAGCAATTGAGTATTTATCTGAAATTATTGAAACAACAGCAGGAAGCTCGAATGTTGCTGAATACGCAAAAATCATCAGAGAAAAAGCTTTGCTCAGAGAGCTCATACAGATCAGTAATGATATATCACAGAATGCATATAAACCCGAAGGGCGATCACCCAATGAGTTAGTTGATATTGCGGAGTCATATATCTTTGAAATTGCTGAGCGTGGATCAAAGAAAGGCGCTTTTTCAATGATGAGTGACCTTGTTAAGGAAACATATGATGAATTGGATAGAAGAGCACAAGGCGGCGGCGGACTCACTGGTGTTTCATCTGGCTTTAGAGAGCTTGACAATTTAACCGCGGGTTTGCAAAAAGGCGATCTGATTATTATTGCCGGCAGGCCCTCAATGGGTAAAACTGCCTTTGCACTCAATATCGCAGAACATGCTGCACTGGCAGATGAGGAACCCGTAGCTGTATTCAGTATGGAAATGTCAGCCAGTTCACTAGCACAACGTATGATTTCATCACTTGGTCGTGTCAATTCACACTCTATGCGGACAGGTAAACTTGAAGAGAGAGACTGGAATAGAATCGATGGTGCAATTCAGCAAATCAAAAATGCACCCATATATATAGACGATACACCGTCTTTGACACCAATTGAATTGAGAGCTAGAGCAAGAAGAATCCAGAGAGAAAAAGGACTATCACTTATTCTGATTGACTATCTTCAGCTCATGCAAGTCCATGGCAATAAAGAAAACAGAGCCACTGAAATCTCAGAGATCTCAAGAAATCTTAAAGCACTTGCGAGAGAATTAAATGTCCCAATTATTGCGCTCTCTCAGCTAAATAGAAGTGTTGAACAACGAACTGACAAAGTACCTCAAATGTCAGATTTAAGAGAGTCAGGTGCGATTGAGCAAGATGCTGATCTTATCGCATTCATTTACCGTGAAGAGGTTTATGATCCTGAAACAGACAAAAAAGGTATTGCTCAGATCAATGTTGCTAAGCAAAGAAACGGTGCCATAGGTAAATTCAATCTCACATGGGTAGGGCGTTATACCAAGTTTGAAAATTGGGTTCCAGAGTACGAGCAATTCTAGGAAACAACCTTTAGCTCATAGTCATCATCTGAATTTTTTATCTTAACTTTCTCTACAGCATTTTCTTTGGTTGATAAAACTTCAATGATATAACTGCCCAGTCTGAAATCAGTCCCTGCCTCAGGAATATACCCAAGATTTTCTAGCACAGCACCATTGATTGTTTTTGCCTCATCAACTGGAATGTCCCAATTCATCATTTTATTGAGTACTCGGATATTAGAAGAAGCATTTACAACATAGTAATCTTTTACTTTCTTAGGCTTCATCTCTTTATTCAGTTTTTGAGTTTCCTCAAGATAGTCACCAACGATTTCCTCAAAAATATCTTCTATTGTTATGAGTCCTTGTATATTTCCATATTCATCTACTGCAAATGCAGTTTTCTGTTTCTTTGACTTGAACTCGAGAAGCTGTTGACTCAATGAGGTTGTTTCTGGAATGAAGTAAGGTTTTTTCATATATTGTCTGACCAAGTGATTATTGAAAGAATCAAGATCCACATCCTTCAAGAATTCATTGAGATTGAGAACACCTTTTAGGTTATCCAGAACATCTTCATAGACTGGCAGAGACGAGTGAAAGTTTTTCTGAATGATCTTTATATTTTTTGCATCCGGATCCTTTAAATCAATGCCAATCACTTCATTGTGAGGAAGCATGATATCTTCAACAGTCATGCTGCCTAAATCTAAAACACCCATCATGATGTTTTGTCTATCGAAAGCGGTTTTTGTTAGACCATCGGTAATGATTGTTTTAAGTTCATCTACGGATATCTTTTCTTCTTGCTCACTTGGTCCTGATCCAAGAAGCTTTAGCACCATATTGGTAAAGAAATTTATAACAAGCAAAAACGGTTGTGTAAATTTTACAAGAGGGTGATAGATTCGACTCGCTGGTAATGCAATTCTTTCAGGGAATATCGCAGCAACAGTTTTAGGTATGGACTCGCAGAATAGCAATACAACAGCTGTCAGCAGTATTGTTCCAACAACAACTCCAGTTGGTCCACCTATTTCCATAGAGACAACACCGACAAGTGAAGCAGCAATAAAGTTCACCAAATTAGTTCCTAGAAGAATAAAAGCGATTAGCTTATCTGGCTTCTTGAGAAGTTTTTCGGCTAGTTTGGCACTCTTATTTCCTTTTTTTGCGAGGTGTCTGACTCGGTATTTATTCACTCTCATGAGTGCAGTTTCCGTTCCAGAGAAGAATGCAGATAGTAAGATTAGTATTGCTAGAATGACAAAAAGGTATTCCAGCGGTATGTCATCGCTCAATTACAGCGACTCCTTTATAATTAACTTAAGGCTATTTTCGTCCTTCAAGTATATTGTGTCAAGAAAACTATCTAGACCTGATATGTAAATTACCGTACAATTCCGCGCCATAACTTAAATATATTGATGAGTAACGAGAATGGTTAAAATTAGATTATCAAGAGGAGGTTCTAAGAAACGTCCTTTTTATCACATTGTAGCTACAGACAGCAGAAATCCGCGTGATGGTAAATACATCGAAAGATTGGGTTACTTTAACCCAAGAGCTCGAGATAACGAGGATGATATTATTATTGATTCGGAAAGACTAGATTATTGGAAATCAGTTGGCGCTCAAATCAGTGACAGAGTCCTTAACCTGATAAAACTTGTTGAGCTCTCAAGAGAAGAAAGAGAATCAAAAAGATTAAATAAGCTTCAAAAGAAACAGGCTAGAAGAGAAGAGCAGAAGGCCGCTAAACTAGCAGCAGAAGCTCCAGCTGAAGAGGAAGCCCCAGCAGAGGAAGAAGCTCCAGCTGAAGAGGAAGCCCCAGCAGAGGAAGAAGCTCCAGCTG
>LUMP01000662.1_pt1 | contig 21633 bp, 21 predicted proteins | sample 729641 | NCBI WGS metagenome assembly LUMP01 (sample SAMN03860260, study PRJNA289734) | marine metagenome | biome: seawater column; feature: ocean; material: water; isolation source: Red Sea water column Station 12 - depth 47m | place: Saudi Arabia: Red Sea | collected 2011-10-15 | depth 47 m | reverse complement strand
ACGTACGTCAGCTAAATTTTCTTCCGACATGCCCAACTTTCTTGTTATTATTAATCTATATATTTGACCTATGTATATGTAAAGAAGTAACACTATGAAATCTATTTTTTTTGATGAAGTTGTAATCCTTGCCATTTCTTTTTTTGTTAAAGTCCTGCTTTTTCTAGTAGGACGAATTTTTGCATCAAACAATATTTCGCTTGCATATATATTCCCAATACCAACTACATGCTTTTGATTCATCAAGGCTGTTTTGATGGGAGATAGAGATTTTTTAATTCTGTGAAAAAGGTACTCTTCATTAAATTCCTTAGAAAGTGGTTCGACACCTAATTCTTTACTTGGACATGGTTTTCGTACATGTGCTATGCCTACATTCTTATCTATTGTTGTAAAGGGATAATCTCCGATCTTTGGTCTTGCTGCTGAGACACTATTTAAAAAAGTAGATTTCCCAGCATTTGGCATACCAAGCAATCCAACATCAGCAATTAACTTTAATCGTAACCAAATTGTCCTCTCTAGCCCCTCTTGACCAGGGTTTGCTTTTCTTGGTGCTTGGTTCGTTGATGACTTAAAATGTAAGTTTCCAAATCCTCCGTTGCCTCCCTGAGCCATTAAAACTCGGTCTCCAACTTTGGTTAGATCAGCCAATAATGTTTCCTGATCTTCATCTAAAATCTCTGTCCCAACTGGTACTTGTAATACTTTATCAGATCCGTGGGATCCAGAACGTTGCTTTCCCATCCCACTCTTTCCATTTTCAGCAAAGAAGTGTTGTTGATAACGAAAGTCTATAAGTGTATTCAAACCATCTATCGCTTCAACCCAAACAGAACCTCCGTGCCCACCATTTCCTCCATCAGGGCCACCATATTCAATATTTTTCTCTCGCCTAAAACTGACCGACCCGGCTCCACCAGAGCCAGAACGTATATAAACTTTGACTAAATCCAAAAACTTCATGAAGTGACTTTCATATCTTCATCACGCGATAACTGTTTTATTAGAATGTCTCAAGTTTTTCGTTCAAATCGATAAAAAGTGTTACTGCAATTTTGGGTCAATTTTTAACTAATAACTTAATAGAGCTAAGCCGACAAAAATTATCGTTAACAGTGCAAAAAATAGCATGAGATAGCGCTCATATACGGATCCACCTACTAACCGTGCAGCCCATGCTTTTGGGTTCAACGGATGAACGATTAACCCGGACAAAAACCCTGGAGGTGGTCTATCAGAAGTTTCTGCAGATATTCGCATATTGGCTATTCGCCATGCTAGCCATAAAATATAAGCTGCAGAAACATACTTAAAAAATAAAAAAACATAAGGGTGCTCTTTATTAAGAAGCAATAAGCCAAATCCAATTGGCCAAATTATTATTTGTTTGCCAACAATCACACCAAAAACGAAAGGAAGTGCATTACGAAACCCGTACTTTGCGCCTGTTGACAACATAATCATATTTGCTGGGCCCGGTGTAACTATTTGGCTAAAGGCAAATATCAGGAAGTGAAATACAGAAAGCAGCAACGAAATTTTCCAATTCTAAAATAAAAAGCTCGGCCAGTGTGCCGAGCTTAAATTAAAATAATTTAAAGATGGAACCTATTCAGCGGCTTCAGCAGAAGGCAGTACCGAAATATAGGTACGGTTTTTCAAACCTTTGTGAAATTTAACATTACCCTTTACAGTTGCAAAGATTGTATGGTCCTTACCCATTCCTACTCCCTCTCCAGGCCACATTTTTGTGCCTCTTTGACGAACAATAATATTTCCAGGAATAGCGACCTGACCTCCAAATATTTTTACCCCAAGTCTTCGTCCAACTGAATCACGTCCGTTACGCGATGAACCACCGGCTTTTTTATGTGCCATAACTAGCTCTCCTTATCCCTTAAGCTTTTCTTTAGCTTGATCAATCCAGCCCTCTTTCTCGACGCGGCCTTTCGACGAAATTTTTTCATTAATCTCTTCTGCATCCTTTGCAGTCCAAGCTGCTATTTGCTCGAAACTCTTAACACCTGCAGCGTGCAGTTTCTTCTCAAGTGCAGGGCCCACTCCCGACAGTTGTTTAAGGTCATCTACGACTTTAGCAGCAGCTTTTTTCTCCTTCGTAGGCGCTGGCTTTTTAGCCTTTGCCTCCGTAGAAGGCTTAACCGTTTTTGCCGGCTTTGTCTCTTTTTTTACTGTTTCTTTAACAGGCTTTTCTGTTTTTTTCTTCGCCTCAACAGGCTTTTTGGGTGCCACAGTTTCTGTGAAGTTGAAATCAACCGACCCTGAGCCTATGGCTTCTTGAACTTTTGATTTCTCAGCTCCAGACACTAGAATTTCGGTAACTCGAACCAAAGTCAGATGCTGACGGTGACCACGAGTTCGTTTAGAACTGTGTTTTCTTCTACGCTTTACAAACTTGATAGTTTTTTCGCTTTTGATTTGATCAATCACGTCGGCCTGCACAGCCGCGCCCGCTACTAAAGGTGAACCAATGACGGTTTTTTCTCCACCAAGCATTAAAATTTGGTTGAACTGAACCTTTTCGCCCGCATTTGCAGCTAATCTTTCAACACGCAAAATATCGCCAGCTTGCACTCTGTATTGCTTTCCGCCTGTTTTTACGACAGCAAACATTTTTATCATCCTATTAAATCGCGTTCTTTGGCCACAATTGTGTTTTGGTTATACCGCCTGGAACAGCGCGCCTTTCGGCGTCGTTAATTTTATATCATTGGCGGCTTATGTTTATTTTTTTCTTGATTGTCAATGGAACTTTCACAAATTGTGCCACAATTTAAACAGTAAAAATCGTTGATAATTAATTTTTTTGTGCATTAAATTCACTTGTTACAAGAAAACCCTTGGGTAGTTAAATAAAATAAAAGTCTCAAATATGTCTAAAACCATTCTTGCCTTTGGCGATAGTAACACTTTTGGCACGCCTCCCATGCTTGATAGAGACAGCAATAACAGTCGATATAAAGAGGATATTCGTTGGCCAATGGTTATGCAAAAATATCTTGATCCATACTGGCAGGTAATTGAAGAAGGCCTTCCAGGAAGAACCACATCTCTGGCAGATCCAGAAATGGGGGATCATATGAATGGGCAGATTGGTTTAAAAATAGCTTTAGCGAGCCATGGTCCAATTGACTTGCTAATCATTATGTTGGGTACAAATGATAGTAAAATTCAGTTTGGATTGACTGCTGAGCAAATTGCTTCAGGATTGGCTAGCCTTTTAAACATTGCTATTTCTCCTGATATGCAGCGCAAGCATGATAATTTTGACATCCTGATAATTACTCCACCACATGTTAAAGAAAAGAACGCCTTAGAAAAAATTTTTTTCAACGCTGCAGAAAAAACAGCAGAACTAGATAAATATTATAGTAAACTTGCTGCTAGATACAAAGTCGGCAAAATAAACGCAGGTGATTTTATTGAAACTAGTGAAACTGATGGTGTTCATTTTGATCCAAGTGAACATAAAGTATTGGGAAAAGCGGTAGCAAAATACATTTTAAATAACTGGCCGTAATTAAAAATAATTCTTAATTATGGCAATAGTAGATGTCGCATTCAGACAATCTTTTTCTAATCTGAACAAGTACAAATAAAAAATGAGAAAAACCATGCAGAATCATATATCTAAAGTAAGGTTGATTATGGTTACAATCGGAGCAGCTAGAGGACGAGCAGCAAGGGGACGACCATAAATTTATCAAATTTCTAAATGATAATCTCACAAAAATGGTAAATTCTTATGTCTCATTCTAATTCTCGTCGATCCGGAGGCCGAACTGCACGCCGAACTGCCAGATCAGCTCCACTAGCCGAACATCTCAGACCCGTTAGAGCAGGTATGGTGGGCGGAACTTATTCACCTTTATCAACTGAGGGCGAAAAAAAAATACATAAAGCAGCTCTAGACGCTCTAGAGTTCATAGGTTTGGCTGATGCGCCACAATCAGGAATAGATTATATGGTTAAAGCTGGCGTGATTTTGGGGGACGACGGCCGTCTAAGATTTCCCCGCGCTCTTGTTGAGGACGCGCTCGCATCAGCAAATAGAAATGTAATACTTTACGGTCGCGATCAGAGATATGATTTAGACTTATCAGGCAATAGAGTCCATTTTGGAACTGCTGGCGCCGCGGTTCATGTAGTAGACGTTCTGAATAATGAGTATCGTGATAGTAAAGTAAGAGATCTATATGACGCAGCTTGCATTGTTGACGAATTAGAAAATATCCATTTTCTTCAACGACCTATGGTTTGCAGAGACATCACTGACAATAGAGAAATGGATTATAATACTGTGTATGCATGTTGTGCCGGCACAAAAAAACATGTTGGAACCTCATTCACTGAACCATCTTTCGTTCCAGACGCCATAGAAATGTTACACTTAATTGCTGGAGGCGAGAAGTCTTGGCGCGAACGTCCATTCGTGTCCAACTCAAATTGTTTTGTTGTACCGCCAATGAAATTTGCAACGGAAAGCTGCCAAGTCATGGAAGCTTGTATAGAGGCAGGAATGCCAATTTTATTATTGAGTGCTGGCCAAGCTGGAGCAACAGCGCCAGCACCCATAGCTGGAGCGATTGTTCAAGCAGTTGCAGAGTGTCTTGCTGGTTTGGTTTATGTTCACTCTATAAAGCCTGGTCACCCATGTATTTTTGGTACTTGGCCATTTGTTTCAGATTTAAGAACCGGGGCGATGTCAGGCGGCAGTGGGGAGCAGGCACTTTTAACTGCTGGATGTGCTCAAATGCATAGGTTTTATGATTTGCCTGGTGGAGCAGCCGCAGGAATAGCAGATGCTAAAATGCCAGATATGCAGGCGGGATGGGAACAGGCTATGTCAAATGTAATGGCTGGCCTCACAGGTCTTAACATGGTTTATGAAGCAGCTGGAATGCATGCCTCACTTTTAGGATTTTGTCTGGAGTCCTTGATTATTGGGGACGATCTCCTAGGGCAAGCAATGCGCTGCGTCAGAGGTATTGAGGTCACTGAGGATAGCGTCAGTCTAGATGTTATAAAAAGTACGTGCTTAGATGGACCAGGGCATTTTTTAGGATCTGAACAAACTTTAAATCTAATGCAAACAGAATACATTTATCCATCTTTAGGAGATCGAACCTCTCCAAAAGAATGGGCTGAAATAGGAAAACCCAATTTAGTTAAAAAGGCAGTTGAGAAAAAAGAGTACATTTTAAACAATGCCGCAAACAAAATTGATCCTGAGATCGATAATAAAATAAAAGCCAAATTCAATATATATCTCCAATAAAATAAATACTTTATTTCGGGATTTCAGAATTTAGCTCAATTTTGAACTTATTCACTGGTATTCGTCTCGGAAACCTTATACGTCGCGCCGTGAAGTAAAGAGGTATTCCAACATGGACATTCGCAACATTGCTATTATTGCTCACGTAGACCATGGAAAAACTACTCTCGTGGATGAATTACTCAAACAATCGGGTGCATTTAGGGCTAACCAAAATGTTTCCGAGCGTGTGATGGATAGTAACGATTTAGAACGAGAGCGCGGCATCACTATTTTAGCCAAAGCTACATCAGTAGAATGGAAAGAAACGCGAATAAACATCGTGGATACACCTGGCCATGCTGACTTTGGAGGCGAAGTCGAACGAATACTTAATATGGTTGATGGAGTCGTTTTATTGGTTGATGCAGCGGAAGGTCCCATGCCTCAAACAAAATTTGTAACCTCAAAAGCCCTAAATTTAGGCCTTCGCCCAATAGTTGTTTTAAATAAAGTCGACAAAAGCGATGCTGAGCCAGATAGGGCTTTAGACGAGTGTTTTGACTTATTTGCATCACTGGATGCAAACGAGGATCAATTAGACTTTCCGCACATGTATGCTTCAGGTCGCTCCGGACTGACGGGCCGTATAGAAAGTGGGCAAATCAAAGGAGGAGCCACTGTTCAAGCACTCAGTCGCATAGGCCAAAAAATTGAGCAATTTAGGATAACGAAAATATTAGCTTTCAGAGGCCTATCTATGAACGACATTGATGAAGCCACGGCTGGCGACATCGTCTCTTTAGCTGGAATGAACAAATCCACCGTCTCAGATACATTGTGCGCATTGGCTGTGGAAGAGCCAATTGAAGCACTTCCCATCGACCCTCCAACTATAAGCGTTACCTTTGGAATAAACGACAGCCCCTTAGCTGGACGTGAGGGAAATAAAGTACAAAGCAGAGTTATAAGAGAAAGACTTTTCAAAGAAGCAGAGAGTAATGTTGCCATAAAAGTCACCGAAACTCCCAGTGGAGATGCCTTTGAAGTTGCTGGACGCGGCGAGTTACAGATGGGTGTATTAATAGAAAATATGCGACGGGAAGGGTTTGAGCTTTCAATATCACGACCGCAAGTTCTGATCAGAAAAGATGAAAATGGAAAAACCTTAGAACCAATAGAAGAAGTTACTATTGACGTTGACGATGAGTATTCTGGGGCCGTTATAGAAAAGATTACGGGCGCAAGAAGGGGAGACCTAATCGAAATGCGTCAATCTGGAGCCAACAAAACAAGAATAATAGCTCACGTTCCTTCAAGGGGTTTAATAGGTTATCATGGAGAGTTTTTAACAGATACACGAGGGACTGGTATACTTAATAGAGTTTTTCATAACTGGTCAGAATATAAAGGCGCAATTCCAGGAAGGCGATCTGGGGTTCTTATATCAATTGAAAATGGTGAAACTGTCGCCTACGCACTTTGGAACCTTGAGGAAAGAGGTCGCATGTTCCTAGGGCCACAAACTAAGGTTTATGAAGGCATGATTTTAGGAGAGCACAACCCTTTAAAAGGCAAAAAATTAACAAATGTTCGCGCCTCCGGATCGGATGAAGCCGTTCGACTTACTCCCCATATAAAGTTTAGCTTAGAAGAAGCCATCGCATACATAGATGATGACGAGTTAGTTGAGGTCACACCTATGAACATACGGTTGAGGAAACGGTATTTAGATCCTCATGAGAGGAAACGAAAAGCTAAACAAGGTACCAACTAATAATCTAGTCACAAAGAAACTAGCGAAAAAAAAGGATTGCCTAACCGCAACCCTTTTTTTGTAAAAATAGTTTTTGTTATTTAATTTAACGCTTTGAAAATTGAAACGAACGCCGCGCTTTTCTTTTACCATACTTTTTGCGCTCTACGACGCGACTGTCTCGAGTTAGGAAACCGGCCGACTTAAGAGCTCCACGCAAAGCGGGCTCATAAAGTTGAAGTGCTTTCGAAATACCATGCTTGACCGCGCCAGCTTGACCTGACAATCCTCCACCTTTAACTGTCGCATTCACGTCAAATTGGTCCTCCACACCTGCTACCTGAAAAGGTTGACGCAAAATCATCTGCAACACTGGGCGGGCAAAGTATGAATTCATCTCTTTTCCATTCACCATGACTTTACCAGAACCTGGTTTAATCCATACTCTAGCAATGGCATCTTTTCTTTTTCCCGTCGCATAAGAGCGCCCAAAATCATCACGCTTTGGTTCTCTGATTACCGCCGTGTCAGCACTTGCTTCATCAACAGAAGCAACTGTCTCTAAGTCTCCCAAACTTTTGATATCCTCTGCCATATTTATGCAACCCTTGTATTTTTCTTGTTCATTGACTTTACATCCAACACTTCCGGCGCCTGAGCTTCATGAGGATGTTCTGTGCCAGCGTAAACCCGAAGGTTAGTCATTATCTTTCGACTTAAACGGTTGCTTGGCAACATACGTTTCACAGCTAGTGTCAGAACTCTCTCTGGATAGTCACCCTCGAGAATTTGTTCTTTTGTACGAGATTTAATTCCTCCCGGATATCCCGTATGCCAATAATAATTTTCTTGGCGCTTGTTACCCGTTAATTGGACTTTGTCCGCATTTATGACAATTACGTTATCACCGCAATCCATATGAGGAGTAAATGCGGCTTTATGCTTACCTCTTAATCTGTTTGCAATTATTGAAGCGAGCCTACCTAACACTACACCCTCAGCGTCGATAAGTATCCATTTTTTCTTTATATCCGCAGGCGTTGCAGAAAATGTTTTCATAGCAGAATTCCTCGTAACTACTCGTCGTGCCGAATTAAACACTGTATCGGAGGTGGATACTTAGACAACTGCCTATAGTCAACACCGAAAACAAATAATTTTTACATATAAAACAATGATTTATATTAACGGTATTTATATACCCCATATTTTTACAGCAGTATTATCTGATCAAGCTTCTAATTCACTATCCCAATAGAGAAAGTCCATCCAGCTATCGTGCAAATAATTAGGCGGGAATTTGCGTCCTAAATTTTGCAGTTCAGGCGCAGTTGGCTGTCTTGGCTTTCGCCTGAGGTGCAACCCTGCCCTACCTAAAGATTTTGATCCTTTACGAAGATTGCAAGGGCTACAAGCTGCCACAACATTGTCCCACCTAGTAGTACCTCCAGATGCACGAGGAACAACGTGATCAAAAGTTAAATCACCTCTATTTCCACAATACTGGCATCTAAATTCATCACGCAAAAACAAGTTGAACCTTGTAAAGGCAACACTTTTCTGTGGCTTGACGTAATCTTTTAATACTACAACAGAGGGGATTTTTATCTTTGTAGTTGGGCTATGAACAAATTTATCATATTGCGCGACAATATCTACACGCTCCATGTAAGCGGCTTTGACTGCATCCTGCCAGCACCAAAGAGATAACGGATAATATGACAAAGGTCTATAGTCGGCGTTGAGAACCAATGCAGGGTGATGTTTTAAGGTGCCTGGATCTTGCGATAATTCACCAAAACTGCTCTTAATAACACTATATATCGTATTCAATTTGTATCAAGCCTATCCATATAGTTATTTTAAGAAGATTTATTCTTTTTTTTATTCATAAGAATCCAAGCTTATCTCGAATAAAAGCTAACGAAACAGATAGCCCATCAGGAGCAATACCATGACCCGTACCTTTCATAATATGCGCAAAAACATCTTTAAAGCCGGCTAGTTGCAAGCCTTCAACAGCTGATGGAAGCGACTGCACAGGAACAACATCATCCTGATCACCATGTACTAATAAGACCGGAGGTTTACATTTTACTTCGTCAACTAGGGCTTCAGGCTCCAAGAGCCTTCCCGAGAAGGCTACTAACCCAGCAATCTCGTCATCGCGTCGAGGGACTACATGCAGCGCTAGCATTGTTCCTTGAGAAAAACCAAATAAAACGACCTGCTCTGGTAATAGATCTTCGTCAACCATCAATGCATCAAGAAAGGCATTTAAATCATTAGCGGCCGCCACCATACCTCTCATGCTTTCTTCCTCAGAAGATCCATCAATCCAGGGAATGGGAAACCACTGAAACCCAAAAGGTGAACCTGCACATCTTTCTGGAGCATCTGGGGCAATAAATAGAGTATCAGTTAAATGCTCAGAAAGTGGATCGGCAAGCCCTAGAAGATCTGCTCCATTGGCTCCATATCCATGAAGAAACACGACTGCTGATCTAGCCGGACCAGAGATAGCCTCTTTACGCTCAGAATTAAGTATTCGAGTCAACGAATTCCCTCCCGTTTTTTCTGATGATTATAATAAGACCAGAGTAATCTAGCAGCAACAGCTTGCCAAGGTGACCAATCTTTAGCTAGGAGCCGCAATTTTTTCTCACTTGGACGATCTGCAAGATCAAAAAGCAATCGTGTTGCTTCTTGAAGAGCCAAATCGCCGGGCGCAAAAACATTGGCTCGACCAAGGCTAAACATTGCATAAATTTCTGCAGTCCAGTTTCCAATACCGGAGACTTTAGTTAGCTCACTTATTACTTCTGAAGTTGGCATCGTTTTTAAAGAATTATAGTTGATTTTTGCATTTGCTAACGATCTTACATATTTTATTTTCTGCTTACTTAATCCAACCTCTCGTAACTCTTGATCAGATGCTTCTTTAATTTTTTGGATTTTGTTGAGCCGAGCCAATTTCATTTTTTTCCAAATTGCATCTGCTGCTGCTACACTGAGTTGCTGTGATACAATAGTTGAAAGAAGACGATCGAAACCTCCAGATGTCCTTCTAAGCGGAATTTCATCAATAATTTCAATTGCATGACAAAATCTGGGTTCTAACTTGCATAAAGCGTCCAAACCGTCAGAAATGCACTCCTGAGAAGTAATTATGCGCTCTTCCATATCAACCTCAATCTAATTATTACTTTGCTACTTTGGCAAATTTTAAATTATACCCGTTTAGCAAAAATTATAAATGACGGTCATTTATAATAAGTTCTTGATCATCGAACTTTTAACGCGTACCGCCGTTTTATGTCTATCATGAGAGATAATCAATTAGCGAAACGCAATGTCGCCGTTTTAATATGCGCTCAAGCAATTCTTGGCGCTCAAATGCCAATGATTTTTACCGTTGGTGGGCTTGCAGGACAGTCTTTAGCTTCAAACGCATGTTTTGCCACCATGCCTATTTCAATGATTGTATTGGGCTCTATGATAACAGCTTCTCCTCTCTCAAACTTAATGCAAAAATTTGGAAGACAATTTGGATTTTTTATTGGAGCATTAGGCGGTTTAACTGGAGGAATTGTTGGGGCAGTCGGTCTTGCCACAGGATCCTTTTCCATTTTTCTTTTGGGAAGCTTTATAACTGGAATTTACATGTCTGCTCAGGGTTTTTATAGATTTGCAGCCGCTGATACAGCAACTGCAAGCTTTAGGCCGAAAGCTATATCCTACGTCATGGCTGGTGGGTTAGCCTCAGCAATCATTGGGCCACAAATTGTTAAAGTCACAGCGGACTCAATGGTCATACCTTTTCTTGGCACCTACATCGCGGTCGTTATTTTAAACTTCTTTGGCTCATTTTTATTTTTATTTTTAAAGATACCAAAACTTGAGAAAAAAAATATCAATACTCTTGATAGTCGATCTCACAGGCAACTAGTGACTACACCGCGAATAGCTGTAGCCATGATTTGCGCGATGGTTTCTTATGCGATGATGAATCTAGTTATGACCTCTACACCTTTAGCGGTTGTGGGATGCGGATACTCTCCCAACGATGCTGCAAATGTTGTTTCAGCTCATGTTATTGCAATGTTCTTACCTTCTTTTTTTACCGGACACTTAATTGCTCGATATGGTGAAGAATTGATTGTTGGAATTGGGTTGTTTTTTCTGGCGTTTGCAGGACTTGTAGCACTTACGGGAGTGCAGTTAGAAAACTTTTTTATAGCACTAATTTTCATAGGTTTAGGCTGGAATTTTGGTTTTATTGGTGCCACCACCATGTTAACAAACAGCCATTCAGAAAGTGAGCGCGGAAGAATGCAAGGCATGAATGACCTTTTTGTTTTTGGTGGCGTTACCGTAGCATCATTTTCATCAGGAGGCCTTATGAACTGTACTGGGGGAGATCACTTAACAGGCTGGACTTCAGTCAATTTAGCAATGTTTCCAATGCTTGCGATCGCAGGCGTAGCATTAATATGGCTATTACAAAACAAAAAACCCTCATCGAATAAGACATAATTGACATAAATATGAGCAAATCAAGACTTTAAACAGGCAATCCAAAATCTAAAAAACCTTACCGGGTCGTACGACCCCCATTGTAAAAAAATGCGAATAATTTCTTTATCCGGTTTGGGAAATGGTGTTCTACCTCTTTCAATAAACTTTTTATTTGCTTTACAATACTGAACGACCCCCATTGCATTTCCGAAAAGTCGCCCAATGTTTTTAGGTGTACCCAGTAGTTCGGCAGCGACTGCCCAAATGTTGCCAGAAGTCATATCAATATAATTGAAAAGCTCTTTTTGGCTTAGGTGTGGATCAAAGTTTATATCCCAAAAACGAGCTGAAATGTTTTCCCTAATTAATTTTGCTTGTGACTGGCTCAAAAACCGTTCAAGAGGTGATGTCACAAAGTGCCTGCGTACACTTTTGCTAGTCTCAATTTCTTCAATCGCTTCAAGCCACCACTGCAGTCTGATTTCTGAAATTATACTTTCTTTACTTACCCAAGGCGCTCTAGAAATTTCAATATTAGCAGCTAGTAAAACAAATAAATTAGATCGTAAATTAGGATCTAAAGTCATCACCGCTCTATAACGATCATAATCACCTTGTTTAACTAAGTAAGCGCATTGATTTATATCATCAGATAAATCCAAAAGTGCTTCCGATCTTCAAATCTCTAAAAAGGCCGCAACAAAATGTTTTTTTAACTCGTATCTCTGACTAACTTCCAGTTAATCGCATCCAACAGCGCTTCAAAACTTGCATCAACAATATTCGGCGAAACTCCGACCGTCGACCAGCGCACTCCATTTTTATCTTCACTATCAATCACAACTCGCGTCATGGCCTCTGTGCCACCCTGTGTAATTCGCACCTTAAAATCAACCAATTTTATATCATCAATTAGATTTTGGTAACTTCCCAGATCTTTAGTCAAAGCCTTTGATAGAGCATTAACCGGCCCTCGATCAGAACCAATTTCATCCATACTTTCGCTGGCAGAAAGTTTTTTTTCACCGTCTACTTTTACAACAACCACGGCCTCAGACAAACTCACTAATTTATTGTACTTATTTTTACGTCTTTCGACCGTGACTCGGTATCTTTTAACTTCAAAGAAAGGTGGCAGCGCACCAAGCTCACGACGGGCCAAAAGTTCGAAGCTTGCTTGAGCAGTATCAAACGAATATCCAATAGCCTCCCGTTCTTTAACAATTTCAAGTATGCGACCAATAGCTGGATCCTGTTTTTTAACGTTCAGGCCTGCTTCGTTTAATCGACGGATTAAGTTGGATTGACCAGCTTGGTTAGATACAGGAATAACTCTAGTGTTTCCGATCAAGGAAGGCTCAATGTGCTCATAGGTGGTTGGGTCTTTTATGATTGCAGAAGCATGAAGACCAGCCTTATGCGCAAAAGCTGATGCCCCAACATAAGGCGCTTGCCTGAGAGGAATTCGGTTTATTATATCATCCAATTGACGAGAAACACGCGTGAGACCCGAAAGAGAACTCATGGATATATTTGTCTCAAACTGATCTTTATAGGGCTTCTTAAGCAGTAAAGTTGGAATAATTGAAGTTAAGTTTGCGTTTCCACACCTCTCTCCCAAACCATTTAATGTACCCTGTATTTGACGCACACCTGAGTCAATTGCTGCTAATGTATTGGCAACAGCATTTTCAGTATCATTGTGCGCATGAATACCCAAACGATCTCCAGAAATACCTTGCCTTATAACCTCATCAACAATTTTTCTGATATCGTTTGGAAGGCAGCCACCATTTGTATCACATAACACCACCCATCGTGCTCCGGCATCCAAGGCTGATTTAATTGTTTGAATGGCATATGAAGAGTTATCTTTAAAGCCATCAAAGAAATGTTCCGCGTCAAAAATAGCCTCTCTCTTGTTATTAACCAAATGACTAATTGAACTTGAAATATTTATTAAATTTTCATCAAGGGAGATGCCCAAAGCTTTTTCAACATGAAAATCATGAGACTTTCCCACCAAACAAACTGAGGAAGTTCCAGAGTTAAGCACAGAGGAAAGAATTTCGTCATTTTCTGCAGAACGTCCCGACCTTTTAGTCATTCCAAAGGCAGTAAAATTTGCCTTCGTTTTTTCAATGCGTTCAAACAATTCACTGTCGACCGGATTGGCGCCCGGCCAACCACCCTCGATATAGTCAACACCCAGATCGTCCAATGATCTAATAACGGAGAGTTTTTCATTTAAAGAAAACTGAACACCCTGAGTTTGTTGTCCGTCCCGCAGAGTAGTGTCATAAATAAATAGTCGTTCTTTTTGCATATAGGACCTAACTTAAACCATAGAAATCGAGTATTTCAGTTACTTTTAGCTGGGAAAATCTCGCATTTTGTACCAGCGTAACATTTGACTTTCCAATTTGGACATCAAGTCCAGCGTTTGTAAGTTTAGACCTCAATTTATCAACATTTTCAAAATTTTTGCTTTCTATGGCCTGTTTTCTTAATGTCATAAACAGGTCCTCTAAAGAACTCACATCAACCTCTGCGCACCACTCTCCCATTTCTTCTGTCAAGATCCCCAGAAAATTAGCAGCGGCCTTTAACTTTCCTATTTCTCCTTTACTAGCGTAACTATGAATTAAAGAAATAACACCCGCAGTATTCAGGTCATCAGATAATATTTGCACAACTTCATCTGGTATCGAGACAATTTCGGTATTGTCTTTTGTTAAACCTCGCCATTTTCTCAGTATATTTTCAGCCTCCATGGCTTTCGGCAAATTCCAATCCATTGGCTTGCTGTAATGAGTTGAAAGAAACACGAACCTTATTACTTCACCTGCAAAACCCTTATCAAGCAAATCTCGAACAGTAAAAAAATTACCAAGAGATTTCGACATTTTTTTTCCATCAACTTGCAGCATTTCATTGTGCAACCAATAGCGCGCAAATTCACTTTCAGGATATGCACAACAACTTTGAGCTATTTCATTTTCATGATGTGGAAACTGCAAATCGTTTCCACCTCCATGAATATCAAAAGTCGCGCCCAATATATCGTGTGCCATAGCAGAACATTCTATGTGCCAACCTGGCCGTCCCCTTCCCCATGGACTTTCCCAGCCTGGTAAATTTTTTTCTGAAGGCTTCCATAAAACGAAATCCATCGGATCTCGCTTATCTCCACACGTGCACCTGCAATCATATCCTCGACACTTCGCCCAGAAAGTTTTCCATAATTTTTATATTTGGAAACTGAAAAAAGCACGTGACCTTCTTCAACGTATGCAAATCCTTCAGTTATTAATCGTTCAATGAAATTTATCATTTGAGGAATATAGTCTGTTGCTTTGGGCATTAAGTTCGGTTCTAAATTTCCCAAAGCAGCCATATCATCCAAATACCATTGAATAGTTTCCGAGGTTATGTCCGTTATCGGCCGACCACTCTCTAGAGACTTATTATTAATTTTATCATCAATATCTGTAAAATTTCTTACATAAGTTATACTTTTCTTTCCATAAACTTGGATTAACAGCCGATACAAAACATCAAACATTATTACATTTCGAGCGTTTCCAAGATGGGCGCGGTCATAAACCGTCGGACCACAAAGGTAGAGCCTGACATTATTTTCGTCTAAAGGAACAAATATCTGCTTTTTTCTAGTAAGCGTATTATGCAGTTTAATTTTTATCATTCATTTTTAGTTCGTTAAATCTGACGGAACCGCAATAACAAGAACAAGCACTTTTGGAAATGACAAATCACTTTAGTGTTAAAAAAATAGATACCTTAATCTACTAAATTTACTCTAATTGTTCATTTCTAATTTGACATCGCATAAAATAATCGACCGTAATGTGCGAAAAGTCGTTGTAGGAACAAGAGTATGAGATCTTCCAATCGTATTGAAAATATTACCAATGGTGGCTCAGATGGTTGGGAAATATTTTATAAGGCCAGAAAATTAATAGCATCTGGTACTGAAGTTGTAGAGCTCAGTATCGGAGAACATGATATTGGTACCGATCCAGCCATTCTTAACGCGATGTATGAAGCTGCTTTAAATGGACATACCGGATATGCTTCGGTACCAGGAATTGAAGAATTAAGGTCTCTTATAGCAAATCGAACATTAGAAAAAACAGGAATTGAAACAACTTTAGACAACGTTATTGTAACACCGGGAGGGCAATCCGCTTTGTTTGCTGCTCATATGGCAGCTTTAGACGATAAAGACATAGCTGCATACATAGATCCTTTCTATGCGACATATCCTACTACGATTAGATCAGTTGGAGCCCGTGAAAGTAGAATTGTAACCAGCGCAAAAAATTATTTTCAGCCAACTTTTGAACAACTAGATAGCGGGACGAAGCAGGCAAAATCGCTATTGATTAACTCACCTAACAATCCAACAGGCGTAGTTTATAGCAAAACCACTGTCGCAAATATTTGCGAAGTAGCAAAAAAAAATGATCTTTGGCTCATTTCGGATGAAGTCTATGAAACTCAAATCTGGAGCAACAAACACATTTCACCGCGAGAAATTGAAAATATGTCTGAAAGAACTCTAGTTGTGGGCTCTCTTTCAAAAAGTCATGCAATGACAGGTTCCCGCTTGGGATGGCTAATAGGGCCAAAGGAAATAATATCTAAAGCAATAGATTTAGCAACAAATATGACTTACGGCGTACCCGGTTACATACAGCATGCTGGTATTTTTGCTTTGAGAAAAGGGAAGGAATTTGAGCAAAAAATATCCAAGCCATTTAATCGCAGACAAAAGCTTGCTGTAGATATTTTGAAAGATTTCCCCAAATTGGGGCATATTCCTCCTCAGGGCGCTATGTATATCATGCTTGATATCCGCTCGACAGGAATGAACGGAATAAGTTTTGCTCATGAACTTTTAGATACAGAAAAGATTGCTGTAATGCCGGGAGAAAGCTTTGGCGAGGCTGCTTCAGGCCATGTGAGAATTTCACTTACTTTGGATGATGAAAAATTTAAAAAAACCTTTCGAACCGTTTGTAATTTCGCTAATGATCTTTCGTAGGTTTCAAATAAAAAAGATCGGGTTTGATACTATAAAAACCCGATCTAATATTTACATTTCTTACTTTCAATTATTCGCTTTTAGCTGACCAGCTATCCAACCAATTCTATTCCAGAAAAGAAATAAGAAATTTCAACAGCAGCAGTCTCTGGAGCATCAGAACCATGAACAGAGTTTTCTCCAACGCTCTCTGCAAACTCAGCCCGTATAGTTCCTGGAGCCGCATCTGCTGGGTTTGTCGCACCCATAACTTCTCTATTCTTTGAAATAGCATTTTCTCCTTCAAGAACCTGCACAATCACAGGCTCCGATGACATAAATTCGCACAATTCATCGTAAAAAGGACGTTCAGAATGAACTTCATAAAATTTACCCGCCTGCGCCTTTGTCATGTGTATGCGCTTTTGCGCCACTACTCTAAGGCCAGCATCCTCAAATTTAGCATTTATTTTTCCAGTAAGGTTACGACGTGTTGCGTCAGGTTTAATAATACTGAATGTTCGCTCTAAGCCCATATAAAGTTCCTCTTTTTTATCAAGTTTCCATAAAATTAAATCGTTGGTTGGAGCCACTATCACGAGAAAACTCAATTTAAAAGACGCATTATTTTAGCCACACAAATTAAATATTTTTAACGTGTTATTCTTTTAAAAAAATTTTTTCACTGTTACTCAGGAGTAATGATCAAAATAGAAAAAATTTCATTCAGCATAGGTGGTCGGAAACTTTTAGATACCGGAAATATCTCTATACCAACGAGGCATAAAGTAGGCTTAGTTGGTCGGAATGGGACTGGAAAAACAACCCTATTTGATTTGATCAAAGGAAACCGCGAATTAGAGTCTGGCAAAATTTATGTCCCAAGAAACACCAAGATCGGTGATGTTCAACAGGAAGTGTCTGAAAATAATTTGTCCGTTTTAGAAACAATTTTAGCAGCAGACGAGGAGCGGGAAAGGCTCATAAAACAGAGTTCAACTGAAAAAGACCCCATTCGTATTGCTGAAATACAGATGAGGCTTGAAGATATAGACGCTTGGTCTGCCGAAGCCAGAGCTTCCACTATTTTAAAGGGACTTGGGTTTGACGAAAAAGATAATAACCTGCCGTGCAAATCCTTTTCGGGAGGTTGGCGCATGAGAATATCGTTGGCGGCTGTGTTATTCAATCAACCAGATTTACTTTTATTAGATGAACCTACTAACTACCTTGATTTGGAGGGCACGATTTGGCTTCAAAACTACTTGATCACTTATCCCCATACGGTTCTTATTATTAGTCACGATCGGGACCTTCTAAATAATTGCGTCAATTCCATCCTTCATCTTGAAGATAAAAACCTGAATTTTTACTCCGGAAATTATGAAAAATTTGCTGAAACTAGATTGGCTAAATTTGAAAGCAAACTTTCAGAAATAAAAAAACAAGATAAAACCCGCGAGCATTTACAGTCTTTTGTTGACCGATTTCGATATAAGGCAAAAAAAGCTAAACAAGCACAGTCAAGATTGAAAGCTTTAAGCCGGCTCAAAACTATCACATTGCCAAAAGAAAAAGCTTTACGAAAAATTTCTTTCCCAAGCCCTGAAGAGTTGCCCTCACCATTAATATCAATTGAAGATGGTTCAACTGGCTATGAAAACAAAACAATTCTTTCGAAGCTTAACTTGCGTATAGACCATGACGAAAAAATAGCCTTGTTAGGAAAGAATGGTGAGGGTAAGTCAACATTATCAAAGTTATTAGCTGAAAAAATTCCTCTATTTAGTGGATCTATAGTAAAATCTCCAAAACTAAGAATAGGGTACTTCTCTCAGCATCAAACTGATGAGTTGAGAAAAGACGAGACCCCATTTGATCATCTTTCAAGAGCCAGGCCTACTAAAAGCATTGCGGAAAGAAAAACAATATTAGGGACTTATGGAATTGGAGCTGAGCAATCTGAATTATCAGTTTCAAACCTGTCGGGAGGACAGAAAGCTCGTTTATTGTTATTATTAGCAACATTAGACAGCCCTCATCTTTTGATTTTAGATGAACCAACAAATCATCTTGATATTGAAAGCCGCGAGGCACTTATTGAAGCCCTGACAAAATTTACAGGCGCTGTCATTCTGGTAAGCCATGACTTCCATTTATTATCATTGGTTACCGAAAAATTATGGCTGGTGGGAAACGGCAACGTTAGTCAATATGAAGATGACTTGGACAGTTATCGTTCTGGCATTTTAGCAACAAAACAAGGGAAACCGCCAAGAATAGAAAAAAAGCACGATGATAAAAAAGAGTTTCAGAAGAGAGCACTAACCTTCAAAAACGAAGTTAAAAAGTGTGAAGAAAGACTAGAAAAGCTTCAAATCATGAAAAGAAAAGTGGCTGATATTTTATCAAACCAAGATCTCTACTCAAACGACAAGCTAAAAGAATTAGAAAATTGGAACAAAAAATATTTAGAAATAAATGAAGCCATCAAACGAGCAGAAGATCTTTGGCTTCAATCTCAAGAAAAGCTAGAAAATTTTATCCTATCGGCAGATTAAACTTAATATCATCAAATTAAAAATTACAGAAGCTACTTTACATTTTGTAAAAATTCAAAATCCTGAGCCAATTAAACATTAATTTCTACTATTAAGATATTATTTTCTATACCATTTCCCGTTGGACTCCGCCCAGTATACTGTATTTACACCAGCTTCTGAAAGACTCTTCCAAGACTTTCTGGCGTTAGATAGTTGAGCCTCATTTTTAGCATCGAAAATTAAACAAACCCGTTTGTGGCTTTCCACATCATTTTCTTGCAACTCCGCCTGATCAACAACTATGAGACAATCTCTCAATTTTTTCAAAGGTGAATTGCTTAAAACTATTGGGTAGTCCTGTACGTCTTCATGGTTTTCCAAACAGTTGGGCAAAAAACTTTCTTCGGACCCTTTCCATATTGAATTGCTCATATCTTCCAAGTTTGTATTCACATTTGCCCTTACCTCTATTGACCAATTAGCAGATAGTGCACGCTCTAAAATTTTTGGAAGAGCTACCTCTAATGGTGTTTGGGTTAAGTGGTAAAAAAACACTTCGCTCATTTGATGTCTTCAAACTTATCACTAATTAAACGGTTTAAACTCATTACCCCCCACCCAGTAGCACCTGAAGGAGCATAAGTACTCTCAGACTTTATATGCGCAACGCCTGCTATATCAAGATGGATCCAAGGCATGTCTTTTTTAATAAAGCGTTGAATAAATTGAGCAGCTGTTATCGCTCCAGCATCACGACCGCCAACATTTTTCATATCAGCCAAACGAGATTTTAGTTTTTTATCATAAGCAGGAGCAAGCGGCATGCGCCAGGCACCTTCATTTTCCAAAGCAGCTGCATTCATAAAAGTCTTACAAAAATTATCATCGTTTGAAAAAACACCAGCATTTTCATATCCTAAACCAACAATTATTGCCCCAGTCAAAGTGGCCAAATCAATAATGCCACTTGGTTTAAATCTTTCTTGAGCATACCAAAGAACATCACTGAGCACTAAACGCCCTTCTGCATCCGTGTTGATAACTTCAATGGTTTCACCCTTCATCGATTTAACAATATCTCCTGGCCTTTGGGCGGTACTTGAAGGCATATTTTCCACTAACCCAACTAACCCAATAACATTAGCTTTAGCTTTCCTCTTTGCCAAAGCGAGCATTGTACCAGCTACGACTCCAGCTCCACCCATATCCATGGTCATTTCTTCCATACCACCAGCAGGTTTTAGAGAAATTCCACCAGTATCAAAAACAACGCCCTTTCCCACAAGAGCTAAAGGTTGAACACTTTTTGCCCCACCTTTCCAAGACATAACGACAACTTTACTTGGATTAGCTGAACCTTGCCCAACTCCAAGAAGTGCATTCATCCCCAAATCTGATAATTGTTTTTCCTCTAAAACTTCAACTTCAATTCCTAAAGTGGACAACTTCTGCAATCGTTTGGAGAATTCTACAGTAGTCAATATGTTTGCAGGTTCGTTAACTAAATCTCTTGTGAAAAATACGCCATCAACTGTGGCCTTAATTTCTTCTAAAGACTTTTTAAAATCTAAGGGTTTATTCAGCACTTTTATAAAATCGGCTGAAAATTTTTGACTGCCGATGTATATCAAAACACTACTATCACCAGATAATTTAGCTAAATTCACACCAGCTTTTCTTGCATCATGTAATTGTCCTGGTTTTACCCATTTTATCAAATCGATATATTTGGCAGTAATGGAGCCCGGAAATGATATACTCAGAACTTCACCGCAAGATTTTTTTTCATATTCGTCTGAATTTATTGCCCGTACAACAGCGCCCTTAGTTAATTTATTAATACGACGACAAACCCGATTTAATTTTTTTGTATCATCTATAAGGACTGATATCCGATCATAATCTTTCTCAATTAATTTTAAATCGTATTCTGTTAATTTCACATCGATTGATGTTTGCATTTCATCTCCTATACCCGCTTGTATTTGAAATAGTGTTTTATGAAATAATATTCCAGTCCATCATTCGTCAGAAATTATTGTGCTTTGATAAAAGGAGTTTTCAGTACTGCTCTATTAATATAAATCGATAATAGCTAATTAAGGATGCTGACATAACCATGAAAAAATTAGACCGTTACATATTTAAGCAAGTGGTTATTAGTTTTTTCTTTTTTTCATCTATTTTTACACTGATCTTTTGGATCAATCGAGCCATCCGTTTGTTTGATCAACTGATTGCTAACGGACACTCCTCAGCTATTTTTTTAGAATTGGCAATATTAAGTCTTCCGTCAATCGCATCTATTGTTTTTCCTTTAGCATGTTTCGCTTCTGTAGTTTTTGTAACAACCAAACTAAAAAATGATGCGGAAATGACTATTTTACAATCATCGGGCTTGAGCCCTTTTAGACTACTAAAACCTTATTTTATTTTTGGTGTGTTATGCATGATAAGTCTGGGTTTTTTCACAACTTTAATAGTACCTTTC